>Ga0160423_10003768_pt1 | contig 12578 bp, 11 predicted proteins | sample CRUFie14St8metaG_FD_108191 | JGI IMG/M metagenome (GOLD analysis project Ga0160423, IMG submission 108191) | Marine microbial communities from the Costa Rica Dome - CRUD Field 142mm St8 metaG | ecosystem: Environmental > Aquatic > Marine > Oceanic > Photic zone | place: Costa Rica: the Eastern... | reverse complement strand
CGACGACGGAGGACACGGACTCCTCGCCGCTCCTCGCCGGCGACGAGGACGCCCGGGCCCTGAAGGTCCTCCCTCTCCTGGGTGCCCAGGAGCTTCGGGCGTTGGCAGTGGCAGTGGCCCTAGAAAGCGTCGTTACGGAGGAGGCCTCTGAACCGCCGCCCCTCGGAACGCGCGAGGGCCGGGTCCGCTCGAGCCGGACTGAGGCCGATCCAGGCGCTAATGTCCGGCCCCGCGCGGCGCCGCGCAACCGCCACCGTGGCGCTCCCATGCTATCCGAGAGCCCGGATCGATATCCGAGAGCCCCACCTGAACTGCCGATTCACCTCAAAAGAGATTACGGAAAACGGGAAAAAAGGAAGAATTGGCCAGCTGGGGAGGAGGGGGGCGGGATGGTGGCCGGCGCGAAGGAGGACTTGTTGACCTTGCGCGGAAGGATGGAGTCCGAGAACTGCGACGAGCTCCTGGGGCGCCTGCTTCCCGAGCTGTGGCAGAAGATCATCGACGAGAACGTCCAGCAGAACGACCTGCTCGCCCTCGCGATGACCTGCAGGTTCTTCCGAGACACGACAAAGGAACTCGGGAAGAAGGTGGAGACGAACTTGGGCAAAAAACACCTCCGCAAATTGCAGAAGACCGGGAATGTGCCGTCGCACACCTTGGGTTGGTTTCAGTGGGTGTGCGACACTATGGAGATCCGGCCAGGTTTTGCGTGGTGGGACAATTCAGGAGCTGTGTACGAGGGCAGCCTGTTGCACTACGCGGCCTTCCAGGGCAGTGTCGAGATCTTGAGGTGGCTGATGGAGGAGAAGGGTTGGAAGCTGAACTTTTACACAGGCGAGTGGGCAGGGATGGGCGGCAGCATCGAGGTTTTGGAGTACCTGAAGGGGACGGGCTGCGAGTTCAATGAGTATACGTGTCAGGGGGCAGCCATGGGAGGACACCTGGAAGCTTTGAAGTATTTGAGAGGTCTGGACCCGCCTTGCCCTTGGAATGAGTGGACCTGTACTTATGCGGCGATAGAAGGGCAACTACAAGTTTTGAAGTGGTTACGTTCTCAGGACCCCCCTTGCCTTTGGGATGATGGGACTTGTATTTTGGCGGCGCAGGAAGGGCACCTTGAAGTTTTGAAGTGGGCACGTTCTGAAGACCCGCCTTGCCCTTTGCCTGAGAGCACTTGTTCGTATGCGGCGAAGGGAGGGCAACTGGAAGTTTTGAAGTGGTTACGGGCTGAAGAACCGCCTTGCCCTTGGGATGAGTGGACTTGTCCGAAGGCGGCAGAGGGAGGGCACCTGGAAGTTTTGAAGTGGTTACGGGCTGAAGAACCGCCTTGCCCTTGGAGCAGAAGCGATTGCAGAGATGCAGCGGTGCGGTCTGACCATCAGCACATCGTCGATTGGATCGACCAGCAAGAAGAGGATTAGAGCGATCAGCGGCAGCTACGACGGCGCGACTGGTAACTACAAGTCGTTTTCCCACTCTTCGCTCCTTGCTGCGATGCGATCTCAAGCTGTGTAATGCACTCCCACAAGACAAAAGAGATGGCGCAAGCTCCTGGATCTTTCACTATACTATATGAAACATCATGGTGTTGTAGTTCTGGTCGCTACTCGCCGTAGAGGCAGATCTTACCCTTCACCCCGCTGACCATGAGCAGCCTGTACGTGAAGTGCTCGGCGACGATGATGTGGTCCGTCTTCACAGTGTGCTTCCTCTTGAAGTACTTTCCTCCTCCAGTGGAAAACCCGTAAATGTCGAGCCTCGAGCAAACGCCCAAGGACACCATCTCGACCATGGACATGGTCCTGGCAAAACCTCCCGAGGGGTGCACGTCCTTCTTCTTTGGCTTCTTCACTTTTGTGAAGATGTGGTAGATCTGCTGGGCGCTCCTCCTCCAGTGCGGGAGGCCGGATCCGTACAGCAGCGGCGGAACCCTTCCCTTCATCTTGGTCGGGTCCAGGTCCCTGGGCGGGCGCTTGGGGTACATGTGGAAGTCGGTGGGCATCCTGTCCGGCTTGTGTGGGCCAATCCTGTAGTTGAACTTGTCGAACATGCCGCTAACCTTGGTTCCCACCGCGTTGGCGTAAGGCTTCGTGATCACGTTGTAGCGCGCCACAAAGTCGTGCTCGTCGATCTTCTTGCCGTACCTGCCGTGGAGCATGTTGTCCCCGTTGCCCACGATGGCGCAGGTCCCCCAGCTGCCCGGCTTGAGGTCAGGAAACCGCAAGATCTTCTCCTCCTCGGTGAGCTTGGAGCTCTCCTCGAAAAAGCGATGGAAGTAAGGGAGCCGGCGCTGGCCGGTGTGCTTGATCGAGCTGTCGTTCGCGCACTTTCGGCTCAATATGATGCACTCCCTGTCCTTGGCGGCGAGGGCCAGAACCTGTCTGGCACGGTCCTCGGGGATCGGGCTCCCCTTCTTGGGGGCCTTGGCAGGCTTGGCCGGATTCCCCGCCGGAGACGTGAAGCAGTACTCGGGAGGGTCGAGCTTGCCGTCCCAATCCTGGGGCTTCTTCCTCTGGGGCGCCCCGAGCGAGTGCTGGGCGAGGACCCTCGTCCCCCCCCACACGTCCGTGCCGTTCGCTGGCCGCATCCTACGCTTGAAGACTCCGTGAGTTCGGGCGGCGTGGGCGGTCTGCAATAGGCACGAGACGAGGACGAGGGCCGCCGCGATGACGGCCATCCCCATCCTTCTTCTGTCTGGCATCGCCATCGTCAATGACCGCTCGCTCCTCCTCGGTCGGCCGTCTAGTTATGAACGATCTACCCCCTCCACCACTGATTCCCAAGATCGCTGCTTTGGTGAATATAATTGGGAAAAATCGTCAACATTTCCCGGCGGACATTCCCGCGAAGGGCGCGGGAACTGCAATCAAAACGCAGTAGGGGCGCGCGGGAGAAGGCCCGGGAGCGAGGCGCGCGGCGGAGGCAGAAGGAGGGCAATGGCTCGGGGTCGCGTCTCCGTCCTGGAGATGCTGACGGGAAAGGCCCTTCCCTCGAAGAGCGAGAGGGATCCAGTCGCCCGCACCGAGGACTCCGGGGACGGGGTGGAGCTCGTGAGTGCCACCACCGCAGCCATGCCGAAGATGGAGCCGAAGAAGCGAAAACAGGACTCCTCCTCGAGCATACGGTTGGGGTCGGGGAGCGGTAACTCGAGGAAGAAGTGGCTGTTCAGGCCGTGCTCGCGCAAGAGGAAGGCTCCGGAGGCGAAGGCCGGGGAGAGGAGGCTGGGCGCCCGGGGGAACTGGAGCCGGCCTGCTCCCGAGGAGGCGCGAGCCGAGGTCGTCATCTCCGACCTAGAGGACACCCTCCTGATGGACTTGTTGGCGTTCACGAGGGAGAACGCTTCGTTCCGCGCCGCGCCGGCCGCCAGCACCTCCGCCCCTCGGCTCTCGCTGGGCCTGGAGGACGTCTTGGCGAGGGAGCGGGGCGACCGCAGGACCTCCAGGCGTCTGAGGCAGAGGACGCTGCGGCGGTCCAAGTCGAGGCGGGGCGAGGATGGCGGCGAGAGGACGGAAGAGGACGAGCTCGAGGCCCTAAGACGAAGGTTTGCGGGCTACCTCCGCAGGAGGAGCGCTGGATCTGCATTGCACTGGGAGCAGAGATACCGCCCATGGTAAGCCACCAAGGAAGAGTGCCACGTGATAAACCGTCGCACTCGGGTGCGACCACGCCCCCGCCTGATCTGACCTCACCTCTCGTTTTTGTTCTACATATCGCTCTCTCTCTCTGTGTGCGCTTGCAGTGAGGTTGGAACCCACAGGACCGTAAACACAGGCGTTTGCGAGCGGATCAAAAAGTGGCTGGAGGGTTGGTCTCAGCGCGCGAGGGACGGCTGGTCGAGCGAGGACGAAGACTTCTTAATGGACGGGCGCGAGGGGTCGGCGCTGAGGAAGCGCGGCCTCCTGCTCCACGGCCCCCCCGGGAGCGGCAAGACCGCCGCCATCTCCGCCCTGGCCTCCTCGTGCCAGTGCGCTATTGTTGAGGTGAACGGCTCCGAGAGCCGCACCGGGCTCGAGCTGAAGAAGAAGTGAGTCTCTACCTTGGCGCGGGGCGCCGATATGCGAGCGACAGGATTCCTGACGCCACTCCCTCCCAATTTCTCTCATTGTTTTGGATCGCGAAAAAAAAAATGACAAGAATTCTTGAGGCGACGCAGTCCTCAAGCGAGGCGTCCAAGCGCGCCGTCTGCGCCCTGGAGGAGGTGGACACGCCCTCGGACGAGGACCGCGGGTTCCTGGCCGCCATCGCGGAGGTCCTGAAGACCACGAAGCGGCCCATCGTCCTGACGTGTAATGACCCGGCCAAGGTGCCCCCCCAGGTCCTTGATCTCGTGGATGCTCTCGAGTTCAGACAGCCCACCCTGCTCGAGCTCTTCGTCCACTGTGCTCTCGTCCTGGTGGCAGAGCAGCGCCAGTGCGGGTGGGCGGATCTGCTGACGTGGTTGGAGGGAGAGGGGATCAGGGACTACAGGTCGAGCGTGAACAACCTGCAGCTGTGGGCCGGGGCAGGTCTCGGGGTAAAAGTGGAGAGCGAGGGGGCCCCCGGGGAATGCCAGGGGCTCGAGGCCATGGAGCTGGCGAGCCAGGCGGACGCGGAGGCCTCCCGGAGGAGCCTCGGGGGCGACGGGGACATCCCCGGAGCTGATGGGGTGTGATGGGGTTCGGCAGAGGGCGAGGGGAAAGGATTCACCAAATAAATAAGTGCTATCGTACATGCGCCCTTCGATCAACCAAACACTGCGCCCACAAAATTTCGAGCGTTAGTGTCTCAGTCGCAGTGGTACACCCATTGTCCATCAAAAAGCATCTGAATTATCTGGCAGCCTGGACCACAGCGTTGTGGCCAGCCCGTCCTCCGCGTCCCTGAACTGCGGCGGCCTCATCAGGACAACCCGCAAAGAATGGCGACGTAGTTCGGAGGGATCACCAGCAGCACCAGCGCGCAGGCCAGGCAGCAGGAAACGAAGAGCGTGCTCAACCTGGGGTCCGTCCAGAAGAAGAGGTGGAGGAGGCGCTCCAGCTGCGAGGAGATCCTGGCGACATTGCTGGAGAACTCCTGGGAGATCCTCGCTACAGTCTTGATCCGCCTGCGCAGGTTGGAGCTCTGAGTCTCGGTCGTGGAGGCCACCCTGGGATCCCTCTTCGAAATTTCAGCCGAGGCCCGATCCGCAACGTCCGCATCGTCGTAGTCCCTCGGGTCGTGGATCACGTGGTCGGCCTCCCCGAGGTGCTCGCTCCTCGGGCTCACAGAGGGCTCACCGTCCTGGTCGACGCCCTCGGCCATCCTGGCGGCCTCGGACCCCCGCCAGGTCTTGTAATTTACAAACTATCGGGTATAGGGAAGAGGACAAACGCTCGTCAGCCACGGACAATTCTAAATGTAGTCTCGGTGTTCCTCGGGGAAGGCACCACTCACCTGGCTCTTGAACAAGATCGAGTACTGAACGTTCGACTGGTACTGGTACAGCGGCACGGCCGCAACTAGCAGGAGCAGCACGGACGGGATATACCTCGGGGTCAGGCACAGTCTGCAGTAGCCGGCCAGCACAAGCACGGTGGCCACGGGCTGCCTCCACGACCTGAGGAAGGCAAAGGCTGACGCAAAGGGCTCCAGGATTATCTCGGCCTCCTGCTTGGCGCTCTTGGCCCTCCTCAGCGTCCTCCTGGCGCTGGTGATCGAGGCGGTGAGAGAGTAGTCCCCGCTCCTGCTCCAAAGGTCCATCAGATCCTCCGTGCCCAGAGCCTTGAGCTCGTCGGGCATAGTCTCCATCGCGGGCCGCTGCCTTGACATTTGGGTCAGGGGTGACCTGTACACGTCAAGCACCCTGACCAGCGAGTCGTAGGCAAGAGATACGGAGACCAGCACGTAGGGGCTCGCCCTCTGGATGAGCTTGTATGACAGGAGGTTCATCCTGAGGTGGCACTTCTTGTTTGCCGGGAAGCAGCTCGGCTGGATCTCGATCTTGCCGAGGAGCCTCGACGTGCGAAACCTCTCCTTCATCCCTGAGAAGGGCATGTGCACCTCCTCCACGAAGGCCACCGTGATCCTGCTGGTGGGCTCGTGCACCTGAAACTCGAAGATGTCGTTGAAGCTCGGGGTTGAGGACTTGGGCACCGCCCTGCTCCTCTTCCAGCTTCCATGGTTGTTGTGCTGGTGGCCGTGGTGGTGCAGGACAGCGTAGATCGACGTGTTCCCCGTCAGACTGAGAAAGTTGAAGTTGTGAAGGTCGCAGATCTTGTGAAGGTGCACCCTGATCGACATCGGGGCGGCCGCGGACCCTACCGGCTTCCCGGCATCCCTGGCACCCTGAACATGCGACACCCTGCGGTCAGACGTGGGGGTCAGCTCCGCCCTGTTGGAAGAGGAGGCGGTGTCGGGGGTCGTCGCGGCGCTCGGGCTCCTGCCAATCGTTCCGGCCGTCCAGGCCTCCTCCAGCAGGTCGACGATCCTCTCGCTCACCGCCTCCGCGGCGAAGACGTCCATCTCCTCCCGCGGGTCCCTCTCCTCGGTGTCCTCCCCGCCGTCCATGGCCCCCACCGCCATGGGCTCCGCCCCCCGGGGCGAGAGCGGCGTCACAGCCCCGCTGAACCCGCCCGTGCTCTCGACGGGCGAGAAGGACGCCGAGGCCGAGGCCGAGGACGTCGGGGTGTCGGGGAGGTCGAACCAGCCATCCTCCTCCGTTGGCATCAGTGCCAGCTGCACCCCAATTTTCGACTTTGGGCCGCAAGAGGTCCCCCTCAGCGGCAGGAACTCCACGAACCAGGCCCCCTCGTCCGCCAAAATTTTCGGAACGGCGTCCAGAGCGACCTTAGTCGAAGCCAGGGTGACCACCGAGTGCTTGCCAATGCTGAGCTTGGTCTGGGTGGCCAGCGTGAAGACTACGAAGAGGCGACCTCTCGGGTCCAAAGGTCCCAGCTTGATGGTTTGCTCGCCAGGCCACTTCATCTCGTTCGTGATCGGCGAGTGCTGGCAGCCCTCCACCTCCACCCGAGCCACGCACTCGTCCGAACGCTGGTCCCATACCTGCACGAAGAGCTTTGGCTTTCGAGTGAGGGTGGCGTATAGCTCCTGAACCAGGCGGTTGTTTTGTAGCTTCAGGTCGCAGATACGCAGGCCGGAGACCACCAGGGACCACGAGCCGGGAGACTCTCCGAAGTCCCCTTGCATCCTTTGTCGCCTTTTGCTCACAACAACGAGTACGGAAGAGCCCAGGGCTTCACCACGAGTCCCATCTCAATCCTCAGTGAACTTTTGTTCTCGTCCGTCGTCGAGACACAACGGAAGCGGCGGGTTTGGATGTGTTGCGCTACGTCCGCTCGGACCGTATCCGCGACGTCTGCGTTGCCATGAACGCAGTGGCCATGCCTGTTCTCCTTCCTCACCCTCCTGTAAAGGTATCAAACATCAAAGATCACACAAAAAAAACAACCAATTCGGTTCCGAGGCCTCGAAAAAGTTTACCCAGAGAGAGAGGCAGATCGATCGATGGCGTACGATCTGAACGTGGGCGCGGGGGCACTCCCTGTTTTGTTGCGAAGGGCGCAGGACTTGGGCTGGGAATGCATCGCGCGCGTGAGCCCGCCCGCCTCCACCTCGAAGCCCAACTCGCCCAGCCCGCGGACGCCAGGATGTGAACAACATGAATTCAGGGTGTTGGAGAGGGTGAACCTCGGGGGCGCTTGGGAGCAGTGTCCAAAGTACAAGGACTCTCACGACCTGATCGGGTTGGAGTGCGACGCGTCGACGACCTCGGAAATCTTCAAGAAAATTTGCGAGCGCGCCGAGTGCGACCTTATCACCATTAACCTCTCCAAGCCACTTCGCTTCCACCTGAGCCAGTCCCACGTGCAGTGTGCGGTGAGGAGGGGGGTCGCCTTCGAGATTCTGTACTCAAAGGTGCTGCACGCGGACGAGTCTACGAGGCGGAGCATTTTCGGCAATGCCAGGCTGCTGTGCCGCAGCACCAGGGGGAAGGGACTGGTTCTGTCGAGCGGCACGGCCAACCCGCTGGACTTGCGGAGCCCAAGCGACGCTCAGAACCTCGCGACCCTCTTCGGCCTGAAGCCCGCTGAGGCAAAAGCGGCCGTGGAGTCGACCTGCGCGAGGATCGTGGAGCGCGCTGGCCTCAGGAGGGGCTTCAAGAGGGGATTTCAGCTTAGGGAGAAGACTAGGGAGGACGTCGAGAACTTTGATGAGAACAGGGTTGCGGGAGCTAAGAAGCCCAGGGTCCAAAAGTACTGACCTGAGGAGCCGAAGACGGGGGGAGATGGTTGGGCAGGCGCGATGGAAAGAGAGGAGAGGCGAGGAGAACCAACAGAACCATGAACATTTCATCTGATTTCAAACGCGCCAAACACGCGCATCGGCCATTTTGGTTGTCCCCATCTGCTTTGGCGCCCCCTCGCGCCGACCAGCCGACCGATCCTTCGCTCAGTCCTTGCTCGTGACGACCAGCAGGCCCAGGAACCCGATGAGCAGGAACTTGATCGCGGGGTAGTCGTTCATGATGATCGTCGCCATCCCCGCATAGGGAAGGTACCCCACCGCCCTTCCTAGAAGGTTGTCCTCGTGGATCCACAGCTGGCCCGGGTCGTACAGCACCCGGTCATCCTTGTAGTTGTTGTCCCCCTTGGTGAGGATGTCCACCCTGGCGCCCTCCGGGTCAAAGCTTGCCTCAGACTTCTCGTGAAGCCGAAGGATCCGGTGCACGATAGGTATGTCCCGCCCCGGCAGGTTGAACACAGGTATGTCCCCCGTGCTTATCTCCTTACGGCCGTTGTACAAAAAGAGAATGTCGCCCCTGTAAAACCCAGGCTCCATGCTGCCGCTCAGCACGACCACGACGGGAGACTCGGACCCCGTGGCGAGGATCAGGCATTTCCAGATCATGAAGGCAGAGGACACGATGAGGCCGAGCGACAGGACCTGAGACACGAGCTGCCGGACGCTCATGCCCCTGAGCTCGTCGACGATATCCTTGAAGATCCCCATGACCGACTCTTCACGTTAACCCCCAACCGTTCGCCGCGGCGAACTCTGTCTCCTCCTACACTCAACCCCCCCCACCCCTCTTCCCCTTTGCCGTGGTCGTGCGCAAAACGAGCCCCGCAACGCGAGGTAGTCAAAGGCGCGCGGCCGCGAGGTTAGGCACCCGGCGCGATGGTCCTCTCCAAGCGCCTCGCTAGGAGGTCTCCCCACCCAGTCTCTCGCTTTCCCTTCCTAATTCTCCCTCTCGCGACGTCCCGCCAGTTCTGGAGCAGCAAAGCTGCCCCCCCCCCCCTGAGGGAGATGAAACGCATCATTCTCTTGGATCGGAAAAAGGCCTATGAGTAGATTACAATTGATTGATTGTCGATCGATCGAGAGTTCCCCCCGTCAGCATGGCTCCAGCTCCTGCAGCTTCGCGAAGCCAGGATCCTTCCTGCTGTCTTCCCGGGCCCGCATGACGAGAAAGACGCCGAGCAATACGGGAAGCGAGCCCAAGTAGGACACGCGTAGCGGCTCCGATAGGAACACAAAGCTCAGCCCGGCGGTGAAAACAGGGACAACCGTGCTCCAACACGTCAGAACTGTGGCACTGACATACTTGTTGCAGATGCTATTGAGCAGGTACTTTGCCACCGAGTTGAACAGAACGGTGAAGGCAAGCATGACGATTGATGCATTGGTGAGGACCCAGCTCTGCGGCCGCCGGTCCGCGAGGATCGCGGCGGATAGGGCCATCAGCGCGAACCCAAAAAGATACTCCCAGCTGGTCACCAAAACGGCGGGATATCTCCTCAAAGTCTCCTTCTGGATGATGTAGTAGACCGCGGAGCAGAAGGACCCCGCCAACAGGAGCAAGACCTTCCGTGGGGGGGGGGGGCGGGCGAGGCCAGTCAGACGATTGCGGGGGAGGGCACGGGGGGGGGACGGGCACTCACCCCGAGGACGGATCCTCCCTCCCTTGGGCCCGCCTCGAGCTTCATCAGCAGAGCCCCAGCGAGGCAGAAGCACAGGCCGAGGATTGTTTGCCACCGGAAACTCTCCCTGCCCGTGCACATGCCGATCGCCGCCGCGAAAACAGGGAGCGTCAAGTTGCACACGCTTCCCGTCGTCGCGTCTGTGAGCTCCACGCCAAAAAGGAACAGGATCTGGTTCGCGTACACCCCGAGAGCGCCCTGCAGGGCCATTCTGAACAAGTCCGACCGCGTCTTTGGCCACAGGCCGCGCCCTGCGGCGGTCTGCCCGGCAGGACCCTGGCCAACGTATCGGTCCACCACTCCCGGCAGGGCGAGTACGAATAGGATTGGCGCAGCGGCAAAGTCGCGATACGTTGAAAAGACAACCGGGTCCAAGGAAGACCTGCCAATGACCTGAGCCACAACGTTGTAGATGGCGTTGATGGCCGCCACCGAGAGAAGGCCCGCCTGAACGTTCCACATGCCGCCTTTGTGGTGATCGACGGAGGCCCTCCAGCCAGCAGGGAGGGCTAACCCCGCTGAGAGAGAGAGCCCTCGCGCGCCCTCTGCCCCCCCCAGCACCCTCGCCTCCCCCTCGATTCGGACTCCAAGATCGACCTTGGAGAATTCTTCCCTCCCAAAACCAGTTCTCCCCCGAAAAGCAAAATCATAACGCCCTTCGGGCGGCCGAGACTGGGACACCACGACGGGAAACCGGGGAGGGTGCGGGAGTCATGAGCGCAGGCATGCAGGCGCTCTTCCAGGCGAAGCTCCTCGCGGCGCGGGGCGACGCCCAGCAGAAGATGGAGGTCCGCGCTCCCACCCCGCCCGCCCGCCCGCCCGCGCCCTCGAAACGGCCGACTGACCCTTTCCCTGCTCCCCTCACTCTGGCGTCGTCACGCAGGAGGCGATCGCGATGGTAAGCGGATCTCTCTCTCGCGCGCGCGCGTGATCTCCACGTCTGTTCTGGCTGACCCTCTCTTCCTCGGCCGCCGCTCGCAGATAGGCACGGGCGCGGCAGTCCAGGGAACCTTCATCTTCTGCTTCATGGTGATTTTCACCCTTTTGCTGTTCATGCGAAGCGCGGCCTACCACAGGGGCCAGTCCCCTTGGGAAAACAACAAGAGGCGTTGACGCGGAGGGCCGTGGAGGAGGAGGCCTGGAGCGTGCTAACCTAACTCCACAATCCGTTTTGACAAAACACGCACACGCACCCAAAAAAAAAAAGAATCAGTTCTACTTATGCAAAAGGGTTTCCAGAGGAGAACCGTCTTGCACTTCCGCCCTGGTTGGCCGCGGGCTGCTGGAAGGCACCCATGCCCATGGGGCTCGCCCCGTACTGCTGCTGCTGCTGCTGCACTGGCTGCGGCTGCTGGAACTGACCCGCGCCCGTTCCCATCCCAAACCCCTGGGCTGCGTTGGTGGCCGCTCCCGGCATTCCCATTCCCATCCCCAGTCCCGCTCCCATGGTCTGAGGGCTCACGCCTCCGAGGTGCTGCTGCGTTGGCGGATACTGCCCCGGCATTCCCGCGGATCCCATCATCCCCATTCCCCCCATGTTTCCTGGGCTTAGTATTCCAAAATGATTCTGGTGCTCTTGCGGAGCAAAGTGCCCGGGCATGCCCGCGAAGGCCGCCGGCTGCTGCGGCGGAGGCGGGTGCTGTGGCTGAGCAGTCATAGCCGCCGCCAGCCCCGGCGTGTTTCCAAACTGCGCAAAGGCCTGGGCCGCCCTCGCCTGCTGCTGCTGCTGGAAGGGGGCTGGCGGGGCGCTCGTGCTGGCGGGCTCCTCCATCGTGAACAAATCGAGCGGGAGCTCCTTCCTCCCAGGCTCTTCCTCCTTCACCGCCGGTGCGGGCTCCGCGGCAGGGCCGGGCTGGGGTCCTGGCGTATCAAAGGCGACCCAGTCCGTGGCCTGGGCAGCTGAAGAGGCCGCAGGCTGCGCCAGCTCGACGGCTGCCACTGGGGCCGAAATCGCGAAGGGGTCCGCTGGAACGGCGGCGGCGGCCGGGGCGGGAGGCGTCGCCATCGCGGCGGCGAAGGGGTCCGCCGGGGGGGCAGGGGAGGCCTGGGCCTGGGCGGCGGGCGTGGGAGCTGGCGTGTCGTCTCCAAAGGCAACCCAGCTGCCAGCGGAGGAGACCACAGGGGCCTGGAGCGCCACCGCCACAGGTGCCGCGGGGGGTGGAGGAGTCGAGAGGGCCGCCACAGGTGCCGCGGGGGCGGGCGGAGCGGCCTCCTCCTCCCTCCCCACGAAGCGCTTGGTCTCGAAAACCTTGTCGATGAACTTGTTGATCGCCCTCTCGTTCCTTCGGGCGGGAGGCGGGAGGTGGGAGGCGGTCATCAGCGCGAGCGGTCGCGGAGGAATGCTAAGGGCCAAGGCGCTCCCGAAAGAAAACGTAACTGACTGGAATCGATCCCTCGACCTCTCTCTCTCTCTCTGTGTTTCACTTACCCTTCGTCTGGGACGTTGATTTGGTCCTTGGTCCACGTGGCGAGGTATTTTCGCCTCGCCGCCTCGTTCCCCCCATTTTTCAGGTCCTCCACCTCCTGCGGCGTAAACGAGGCGTACGAGATCGACTTGACCCTGTACCCAAACCCGCGGTGCACTCCAGAACAAGTTGTGCAGATAAAAGTACAAAAAGT
>Ga0160423_10003766_pt1 | contig 12580 bp, 11 predicted proteins | sample CRUFie14St8metaG_FD_108191 | JGI IMG/M metagenome (GOLD analysis project Ga0160423, IMG submission 108191) | Marine microbial communities from the Costa Rica Dome - CRUD Field 142mm St8 metaG | ecosystem: Environmental > Aquatic > Marine > Oceanic > Photic zone | place: Costa Rica: the Eastern... | reverse complement strand
TTTTCGACTCGGGCTCTGGGGGCTTCAACTGAGATCCTAAAGGTCTTGCCTCACTGGCTGGATCAGCAAGGGCGTCACACCGTTTCTCCCAGTCTTTTCGAGCGTGATGCCTACCAGCTGCACCTCAAGGATCATCGTGAAGAAGTTTCCACCATCCGTTTTGATGTGAACTGGCGATTAAAAGAGCGAGGCCTCCAAGGGTGTACGCTGCATCTTGAGGCTCGTTTTGGAAGTAAAGAGGGTATTCAAATCCTGGAGCAAAAAACGCTCATTGAGGCCGGTAAGCACCGCAAAAAAGGATGGAGCGGTCTTCGGATTCCCAAAGCATCTTTTGATTTTCAGTCCAACTTGATTGCCTGGCGAGTACGTGTGATGCGAGGCGATGAGGTGTTGGCCACTCGCACCAGCTTTCTCTGGTAGGCGAGCCTGGGTCGACTTTCCCTCCGTTTGCAGATCTTTTCATGCACCCGGCATGTGCATCAATCCGGGGGATTTTCATTGCGATTTAATTGCTTTCGTGAAATAAAACAACATTGATGTTACCCCGACTCGCTATGCGCGTTCTGCGTTCGACTGATCCCAAGGCCTTGTGGAAATTCTCCTGGCTATTCGGGTTCAAAGGCATGCTTTCGGTGCAACGTTTCAAGCGAAGGGCTAAGCAAGGAGTCTACTTTCCACCCTTTCTTTACCTGAGTATACTCAATAGTTGCAATCTGCGTTGTCAAGGGTGCTGGGTGGATGTGAAATCGCCTCGAGAAAGTATCGAACTGGAGCGGCTTCATCGCCTGATTAATGAGGCCAAGTCCCACGGCAACAGCTTTTTCGGACTTCTGGGGGGTGAACCCTTTATGCATCCCCAGTTGCTTGATCTGGTTGAGCAGCAATCCGATGCCTATTTTCAGATTTTTACCAATGGTCAGTTGATCACAGACAAGGCCGCTGAACGTCTGCGTCGTGCTGGTAATGCCACCCCGCTTATCAGCATTGAAGGCAGGGAAGTGGTGAGTGATCAACGGCGGGGAAAGAAAGACGTTTTTGCCCGCACCTTGCGTGGGCTCGATACGGCCATCCGCCATCGTCTCCTGACTGGAGTGGCCACCAGTGTGTGCCAGTCGAATATTCGGGATCTATTGAACGAATCCTGGATTGATGAGCTTATTGGCCGAGGAGTTCATTACGTCTGGTTTCATTCCTACCGCCCCGTTGGGCCCATAATGCATGAAGATCTTGGCCTTTCTCGAGGGCAATTGGTGGAGACCCGACAATTCATTACCGAAATGCGGGCCAAAAAGCCTATCGGGATTGTGGATGCCTATTACGATCATGATGGTCAAGCCCTTTGCCCCATGGCCACGGGGATCAGTCACCATGTCAATCCCAAGGGAGGCGTTGAGCCTTGCCCTATAATACAATTTGCCAATGAATCCATTGATGATGATCGGGGTATCTACCGCACCCTGACCGAGTCCTCATTTTTGAAGGATTTCCGTGAGACCACGGCTCGTGAAACTCGTGGCTGTGTGATGCTGGAGCGGCCTGACCTAGTCGAAGATCTGGTCAAAAAGCATGCTGCCGCGGACGGCACTATCAGGCAAACGGCCATGAAGGAGCTGCAAGCTATGAAACCCCGCCATAGCCAATGGCTTCCGGGAGATGAGATCCCGGAAAAGCATTGGATGTATCGGTGGGCTAAACGATTTTTTTATACTGATTTCGGCGCCTATAACCGATTGGAAACGGTGAAGCCTTTGAGTGATTCAGTCGGTCAAGATGAGAAACAACTATCAACCCTCCATTCCTGAAATGGAGTTTTTGAGGAGACACAACTAACATGGAATCTACTGGCCAGACCGTGATGAGAGAAACCACTCTCAAGTTACCCAGACTAACGCCGCCTGCACGTTTCAGGCCTCCCAAGAGCAACCTGCCGCAGACTCCGCAAGAACGCTCTGAGATTCTGCAGCAAGTGCGTGCCTATATTGCCGAGCACCAGCCAGTGCCTCCCATGCCCATGGAAGACATCAAGGTGCACGCCGACCGTCTGGTGGCCTCACTGGGTTGTGATCCAGTGTATCGCGATTTCATTGGTGTTCTTATGAACAACGAGATGTGGCGTGATTCCCTAGCTGCTATCCCCTATGAGCGTCGACTCTTGCTATTGCCGAAATGTCTACGCGTGGAGAGTAAGTGTCCAGCCCCATTTGATGAATTTGGTCTTCTGTGTAAGCAGTGTGGATTGTGTTCGATCCAAGATTTGCAAAATGAAGCCGAACGCATGGGCTACGCCGTGTTGGTGGCCGAGGGCTCGGCGATTGTTATGTCTCTGATCCAGACCGGAAAGATCGAAGCTATCGTCGGGGTCAGCTGTCTGAGCGTTCTGGAGCGTGCATTTCCATATATGGAGGCAGCTGCGGTACCAGGCGTAGCCATTCCACTGCTACAGGATGATTGCATCGACACCACAGTCGATCTGGATTGGATATGGGATTACATCCATCTCACCAGCGAGGATAAAAGCCTTCGGTTGGATATGGGTGCCCTGCGGGAGGAAGTCGATTTTTGTTTTACCCCTGCTTCACTGCCCTTGATCATGGGTGAAGCGCATGGACAAACCGAGGAACTGGCGCGTGAATGGCTGATGCGGGCTGGCAAGCGCTGGCGTCCTTTTCTCACCGCTTCGGTGGTGCAGTCTCTGATGGAAGCATCCCAGAATGGTTTGTCGGAGGATCTCAAACGTATCTGCGTGGCGGTGGAATGCTTCCACAAGGCATCATTGATTCACGATGACATCGAAGATGAAGACGAACAGCGCTACGGGGAACAAACTTTGCATGCCTCTCATGGCGTCGCCGTTGCTCTCAATGTAGGGGACCTTTTAGTGGGCGAGGGGTATCGACTGATTGCTGCGACTGGGCTTTCTCCGGAACAGAAAGCTGCGATGCTTCAGGTGGCTGCCGAAGGGCATCGCCAGCTATGTCGCGGACAGGGGGCTGAGCTTTGCTGGATGCGAGATCCACAGCCCATGAAGCCAGTGGAAGTGCTGGAAATTTTCCGGAGCAAGACTGCTCCAGCTTTTGAAGTTGCCCTTCAGATAGGGGCAATTTTTGCTGGGTTGGATCTGCATAAAGGAGTGTGTGAGACGCTGCATGCCTACAGTGAGGCGCTGGGCATTGCCTACCAGATCCGGGATGACCTCTCCGATCACGGTGAGGGGGGCGAGACCAATGACCTGGAACAGGTTCGCCCTAATTTGCCTCTGGCCGTGGCTCACGAAAAGGCCAAGGGTTCCGATCGCGAAGCCCTGGAGACGGCCTGGAAACGGCAGCTTAATGGCACGGTTTCCCATCAGGATGTCGAACGTCTCTGCCACGAGCTTAAGGCACTAGATCGATCCGAGCGCCTACTGGAGGCTTACAAAGAGGAAGCCATCCGATCGATCGCTCAGCTCGACAACCCCAGTCTCAAGGGCCTTTTGCGTCGCATGATCGGTAAGATCTTCAACGATGCTGAAATTAAGGGGTGGTGCAGTGATGTTCATGGTGGAGGCGGGGATCAGCTTTTTGCGGAGGCCCCGTAGTCTCCGCAATAAGCCACTGTCCATGTCCATGCATTTGACCCGGACTTCTCAAATATCTCAGATATCTCGAATTTCTCGGAGGGGATGGTCGCTTATCTTCTTTCATGCCGGCTGCTGAATGGTGGGGTGCATTGTTGGTGTTTTTGAGCCCCAGTGGGTGGTATTGGAGCACCGTAGTGGCAAGGCCTGGCGTCTGGATCCCGCTGGTCAAGACTCGTAACGCAAGAGCCTCTTTGTTGACTTCAGTGCTGCCGTCAGTGACGGACCCTGGGAAGGCTTTATGTGTCTGACCTTTTATCCGGAGTTCTCCATCAACCGACGCTACTTCCTCAAACATGAGACCTTGAGGCAAGAGCAGTAGTGGATTGTCCTCCGGGAACACCGGGCCAGTGAGGATGGCTTGCGGGATTCTCGGCAAGCACCCCGAGAACTTTGTGCGATGGGACAGCCTGCGGACAACCGCGATGGTGGCACGCTCGCCTTTGGGCCGGACGGCATGCTCTCTACTTTGCAATGGGGGATGGGGAGCCGCATGAAGACCCTGAGGGTCACTCCCAGAATTTGAGCAGCTGGTTGGGCGAAGATGCACCGCTTGGATGTGGATCATGCGGAGCCTGGGATGACCTATGGGATCCCCCCTGACAATGCGCATGCGGGTAGTCAGGATTCGCACCTGCGCCGAGAGATCTTCGCCGTAGGCCTGCGGGAGCCCTCGCGCTTTTCCTTCGATCGACTCACGGGCGATTGCTGGGTAGGGGACGTGGGTCAGGAGAAGTATGAGGACGTGACAGTGGTCGGCCGGGGAGAAAACCATGGGTGGAACGTCTACGAAGGATTTGAACCTTTTTCGTAGGAATACCGCCAGCTTGATCATCGCTACACCTGGCCGGTCTTTGTCTACGATCGTCGTCTGGGAAACTCAATTACCGGAGGTTATGTCTACCGGGGAGATGTCCACTCTGACTACTACGGGGCTTATATTTGCGGGGACTACACCACGCGCCGGCTCTGGGCTTTGTGGTCAGAAGAAGGTCGCCTGCAGAAGGTGCTTTAAATCGCAGTATCTCCCTCGCCGGTGGCCTCTTTTGCCGAGGCACTCGACGGGAGTCTTTACCTCGTGGGGTACGATGGAAAGCTTTACCGACTGGACTTGCCGTGAGGCTCTCTTAAAACTGGTAAGCGACCAAGGAATGGTTTTCAGCGAATGCCGCTCGCCTCCAGTTCCCGAATCTCTGTTTCCCAGTTTGTTCGCTCAGTTTCAGTGACTTCCGGGTCACGCAGTAAACTGCGCCGGCTACAGTGCACCAGAGCCTGCAATGTCTGGTAGTGCCGGGTGGTAGCAATGGCGGCAGGCAGGTGGTCGTGCACCACTTCCAGAATGGCATCCATCTCCAGCGCCTCGGCCTTGCGCAGCAGTTGTCGCGCCTTGAGCTCCGAACGCAGGGAAGCCATGGCCGCAGCAGACAGATCCCCGATTTCTCTGAGCAGATGCTCCAGCTCATCAGGTTTGAGCTTGCGCCCCAACACCGGCTGGATCACCCATTCCAGAAAGGCCTGGCGATCTTCGTTCTCCGGATCGAGCACTGGGATGATGAGATCTCCCACGCGGCCAGGGCGACGCAAGTCGGGCGAGAGCTGGTGAATACGTGCGGTGATCAGCAGCCAGAATACCCTGCCTCTCAGGCGTGGGTCGGACATCATGGCCTGGATCTTACCGGTGAGACGACGTTCGGTTTCGTGTGCATTCGGGCCAATGGCACCGAACTGTGTGTCAGCCTCATCCACAAAAATCAGTACCTTTGAAAGTGCTTCCAGAACGCGTCGAAGTCGCTCGAAAATGACATCGGTTTGACCAAACCACTGACTCCGCAGGTTCTTCAGCACCAGCACCACCATGTCCATTTCGGTGGCGACGGCTTCAAAGATGAAGGTCTTGCCGCTGCCGATCGGGCCACAAACTGCGGCCCCGGGCAGTGAAGCCTTACCACCCATCTTGAAGCGTGGGATGAGCTCCTGCTTGAGGAAACACTTGAGCTTGGTAAAGCCCACGACGTCCTTGAGACGATGTTCGGGTTTCTTGAATTCCACCACTGAATCCCCCAGCTGATTTTGAATGAAGGACTCCACCTTGGCCACCACATCGACAGGCTGGAGCTTTTCCCTCCCATGGATAGCCCCTTTGAGGAGTTGCAGCAGGGCCTGTAGTGAGAGCCCTGCGGTTAAGGTGGCCAGCTGGCTTTGACTGCTCCAGAGCTTGAGTTCCTCCCCCTGGCTCAAGTGGCGGTTGAACCAGGAAATGAAGTGCTTGCGGATGGCTTCATCGGGTGAAGGGATTTCGCTCTCCAGCAAGTAAGGCAATTTGGCGATGCGGTGGTGGATCTGACTGCGCGATTCGGCCAGAAGGATCACAGCATCTCCGGAACGAAGGAAATCCTGATCACTGAACCAGTCCTGACAAATGGTCACGCGTCGACGGTCCATGTCTCCCATCTGAGCGATGGGTGCTTCCGGAAGGATCAGGTCGGCTCCCTCAATTAGAATCAACAGATTGGCTTTCATGCTGGGCTTGGAACCTTGTCGTGAACGCGAGCAGAGACACATCTGGCGGAGCATTTCCAGCGCCAGGGTCGGATTGCCAATGGCTTCCTGCAAGTGGCGCTCAAAGCTCTCGGCGATGGCTTTTTCGTCATCCACTGCGCCTTTGTGAAGCATCCGCTGGATGGCCATCTGTTCGTTGTTCAGTCCGTTGCGCCAGCCTACCCAGGCCTTTTTCATGGCCTCGCGGTGCGAGGGATGCAGGAAGCGAATGGGGCCATTGAGTTCATAGACCAAAAGCATGAAGTTGGGTAGATCCCAATGATGCAGCAAGAAAGGAAGCAGCGAGACGTAGTCCTCTTCATCCTCTTTTTTCTGATAGAAGAGGTCGTGAATGTTTCCGGTCAACAACACCGTGCGGGTCTGGCCGGCATTAAGCATCCGGCCGGCGGCCTTGAGAAAAGGGGGGGCTTGCTTACTCATTTTTCAGGGTGGGTGTAGCTATCGGGAGCGATGCGTGGCTGAAGGTGGTTGGGGTGAAACACTTCCTGTCGCACTGCGGCACGCTGGTGTTCGAAGATTTCAAAATCCCGCACACTGTGGGGCTCGAAGATCGGGGTAGGCTGATCATATACGATAGAAGCCCCGGGATGGGCGCTGTGTCCTTCGGCCTTCCAATCCCAATACTGGGACAAGCCGATCAGGCGATCTCCGACATAGATCGCCTCGTTCAGCTCATGGGTGACGATGATGAGCGTGTAATCGGGTAGCTGTCCTGCTGCCTTGGCTTGCTGGTTTTCTTCATAGAGCTCAAGCAAGGCTTTCTGAAGCTCTTCACGCGTGGCTTCATCCAGGGCTCCGAACGGCTCATCCAGCAGGATGATTTCGGGCTTCATCACCAGCGCCTGCGCGATGGCCACGCGCTGGCGCATGCCACCCGACATTTCATGGGGGTAGAGGTGCATGGCATCCTTGAGCTTGACCCGCTCCAGCATGGCAGCAGCTTCTTCCAGATGCCCCTTGCGACTCCTCTTCCAGTGCACCCATCGGAAAAGCCGGTCCGCCAGAGTGGTCTGGTCCAGTTTCAAGCCGATGGCGACATTTTCCAGGGCATTGAGAAAGGGGAAAAGTGAATAGTGCTGATAGACAATGCCCCGATCCCGCCCGGGTCCTTGGACTGGTGAGGGTGGGATGGAGCTTTCCTTGGCGTGGACCTGCACCACGCCATCGTTGGGCAGATGGGTGCCCACAATCGCACGGAGCAGGGTGGATTTGCCGCATCCGCTGGGGCCTACTAGACTGACAAACTGCCCGCGCTGGATGGTGAGGTGAATGTCATGCAGCACCCGCTTGGATCCAAACCAATGGGAAAGGGATCGGCATTCCAGAGCGATATGTGGTTGAGAAGCTACAGTCTTCATTGGGGCATCAGTGTTGGGCATCGAACCAGGGAGAGATTTTCTTTTGAAGTGTCTTGAGCAGACTGTCCATCAGAAAGCCGAAACCAGCCAGCAAGGCCAGGTAAGGATACACGACCCCCATGTTCAGCAACTTGGATTGGATCCGGATGCGGTAGCCAAAGCCGACATCCCCAAAGAGCATTTCAGCCGCGATCAGGTAGACCATTGCCGGCCCGATCATCAGTCGAGTGGCCTCGAGTAACTTGGGCAGCACGTAAGGAAAAATGACATTGCACACGACCTCCATGTGCGAGGCTCCCAGGGTGTAGGCCTTGTATTGCAGCTCATCGGGAAAGGCCTTGACCGATTGATAGACGGTGATGGCCATGCTGGGCAGGATACCAAAGACAATCATGGTTAGGTACATTTTCATTCCTAAGCCCACGAGGGCCATGAACACGGCAATGACGGCGGTTGCCGGTACTTTTGCCAGAAAGGAAAGAGGAGGGGCCAAAAAGGCCTCCACCGACTGGGAACAACCCATGGCAATCCCAAGGACGCATGAGCCAACTACTGCTAAACCCAGACCGGCAAACAGGCGGGTAAGGGTGGCCATGGCATCGTCGGTGAGCCAGCGATCCTCCAACCGTTCATTCCACTGAATGGACCGCTGAACCCCTTCGCTGAGCTGCGACCAGTTGGGGATGGTGGTATCCTTTGGGTTTTTCTGGTGCTGGCGGTAGGAGAGCCAGCTGTAGCCGGCTAACATCAATGCGACTGACAAGAGCCCCAGAATGATTCGGATGGTAGAAGCAATCGGTCGACGAATCATGAAGTCTTTTTAACCGCAGGCCCCAAACCTTGGCCATGATAAAAAAGGACTCATTTTCTCATGGTCCAGACAAGATGGCTTGAAAGGGTCTTTTTCCGAGGGTCGCAGCCCATGGATTGCAAAGGACCTGTTTTCAACAAATAGTCGGTGACTAAAAGCTACATTGTGGGCCTCATGGGGGGTGCTCCAATCCCCCTGTAGGAAGGTTTCCTTCTTGATGCAGTTGTAGGCTCAGGCAGCATGGAGGGCATGCATTCATCCAAGAGCCTGCCTCGATCCCGGCGTCGCTTTCTCTCTGCATGTGGGAGGGTGGCTGGGATTGCCGCTTTCATGCATGTATTACCTGCCATGCCGGCCCTTCGGCTACGGGCGGCGGCGCCTGTCACCCGGTTGCACGAGCTTCGCACCATCAGTCACGCTCCTGATCGATATCATGGGTGGCCGACCCTGTCGCGATCTCAACAAGGAGACCTGCTGCTGGCCTGGTCGGGAGGGCGCGAAGATCATGTCTGCCCCTTTGGTCAGGTTCAGTTCATGCGCTCTTGCGACGGGGGGGAGACCTGGTGCTGGCCTCGAGTCATCCTGGACAGCGGTCTGGATGACCGCGATGCCGGCATTCTGGAGACGCCCTCGGGAACCTTGCTTGCTACTACCTTCACTTCTCTGGCCTACCAGCCGATTCTGGAACGTGCGCGAAAGGAGGGGCGCTGGGATCCGTCTCGCCTCCGGCGATGGGAGGCGGCGCATGCACGCCTCGATGCCACATCTCGGCAAAGCCAGCTGGGGCAGTGGATCCTGCGTTCGGAGGATGGCGGGCTTAACTGGTCGGCCAAGACGCCTTCAGTCGTCAATAGCCCCCATGGCCCCATCGCTTTGGCCAATGGACGGTTGCTCTATGCCGGCAAGGAGCTTTGGACAGGTCAGCGACGGATCGGAGTGGCGTTTTCCGAGGATGATGGACGGAGCTGGCAATGGGCCGCCGAAATCCCTGCTCGCGAGGGAGACGACCCCGCCGAGTATCATGAATTGCATGCCGTTGAGATGCCCGATCGCAGGGTGGTGGTGCACATCCGCAATCACAACCTATCTCATGCGGGAGAGACCCTTCAATGCGAATCGACCGATGGGGGGCTGAGCTGGACCAAGCCACGATCGGTGGGTGTTTGGGGGCTGCCTTCTCATCTGCTCCGCCTGGCCGATGGCCGTGCCCTGATGACTTATGGGCATCGAAGGTCCCTTTTTGGCAATCAGGCCCGGCTCAGTGAAGATGGGCGATCCTGGTCGGCACCGATGAGTCTTTCCACCGATGGGGCCTCGGGCGACCTGGGCTACCCCAGCACCGCCCAGTTGGCCGATGGTTCGCTGGTCAGTGTGTGGTACGAACGGCTGGCGAATCATCCCAAGGCGGTGCTGCGCCAGGCTCGGTGGTCACTGGAGGCCTGATCGCGGTAAAAGGTTGGTATGGGGTAGGGGTTGGCTCGGGATTGGCGGGGTTCCAGGCCTGCGGGAGAACTTGTCTGCCCTTCATGGAGATTTCGCCAAGGATTCCCCTTGCCTGGATTTGCCCTCCTCGGGTATGCATGGCAGGGTTTTATAACAAACATGAAGGTTAAGATTTCTCAGCGCGCCGCTTCTCTGGCGCCTTCCCTGACCCTGGCTATCAGTGCCAAGGCCAAGCAATTGAGGGCAGCCGGGCAGGATGTCATCGGCTTTGGAGCCGGTGAACCTGATTTTGATACCCCCCAACCTATCAAGGATGCGGCCATCGCCGCTCTCCAGGACGGGTTCACCAAATACACTCCAGCCAGCGGTATCCCCGAACTCAAGGAAGCCATCGTTGAGAAATTCCAGCGCGACAACGGCCTGAACTACAGCAGCTCCCAGATCATCGTTAGCTGTGGGGGCAAGCATGCCTGCTACAATATCATGATGGCCCTTTGCGACGCGGGCGATGAGGTGATCATCCCGGCGCCCTACTGGTTGAGCTACCCGGAGATGGTCAAACTGGCAGGGGGCAACCCGGTCATCCTGGAGACCACCGATGCCACCCAGTTCAAGGTGACCCCCGATCAGCTGGAAGCGGCCATTACCGACAAGACCCGCCTCTTCATTCTCAATTCACCCAGCAACCCTACGGGCACCGTCTACAGCCCTGAGGAAATCAAGGCACTGGGGGATGTCTGTGTCTCCAGGGGTATCCTGATTCTCAGCGACGAAATCTACGAGCACCTGGTCTATGGGGACGCGGTGCACCGCAGCGTGGCCTCTTTCTCCCCTGAGCACCAAGAATACACCATACTCACTCATGGCCTGGCCAAGGCGTGGTCGATGACTGGCTGGCGCCTGGGCTTCATGGCGGCCCCCGAACCGATTGCCAAGGCCATCAATGCCATTCAGAGTCACAGCACCAGCAACCCGACTTCCTTTGCGCAGAAGGGTGGAGTGGAGGCGCTGAGAGGGTCTCAGAACCACCTCAAGAGCTGGTTGCCTGAATTCGATCGTCGCCGTCGTTTTGCTCATGAACAGCTTGCGTCCATGCCGGGCTTGAGTTGCGTCAACGCCCAAGGTGCCTTCTATCTGTTTCCCAACATCTCGGCCAGCGGACTGAGCTCGTCGGTCTTCTGTGAGCGTCTTCTCGAGGAGGCTAAGGTGGCCGCGGTGCCAGGCATTGCTTTTGGCTCCGATGCCTATTTGCGCATCAGTTATGCCACCAGCATGGAAAACCTGGAAAAGGGCATGGAGCGCATGGCGCGATTCGTTTCCTCATTGCAGGGTTGAGTCGGTATGGATCATGCTGGGTTTCTGACATGGAAGCGCCGCGTCGATCCTTTGTTAGAACGCTCTTGCTGAGCACTGCCTGGATGAGCGGTGTCTCGGGTATGAAGCGACTTCACCTTTCAGCAGAACTGATCCCTTCGGCTGAGGGCAACGAAGGTTTGTTGTCCGTTCAACCCAGTGATTACCCAGTCCTGAGCCAGAGCGGTGGATCCATCCGGTTGGGCTTCAACCCCATTAGGTCCAACCACCAACCCGATGGGACGCTTCAACCTTTGTTAATCAATCGCTTGGAGGATGGAAACCTTAAGGCGATGAGCGCGGAGTGCCCTCATGGTTCCTGTGCGGTGCGTACCTACAGCACGGGCAGTCAGTCTCATGTCTGCCCCTGTCATGCTTCACGATTTCGACTGGATGGTTCGCGTATCAGCGGCCCCACGCCATTCGGTCTGGAAACCTATCCTTCCGAAGAACAGCCCGATGGGAGCCTGCACGTCCTGGTGCCGCGTCTGCGTTTCACCTTGTCCACGCAAGTCGTGGATCTGGGCCAGAGCCAGCGCCTTCGCTTGACCTTCGCGGCACGGCGCAAGGTATCCTATGAGGTGGTGCGTCGACGACAAATCAACGAACCCTGGGAGCGCGTGACTTTCGCCGGGAGCGAGCAGGGAGCGCTCTCGCAGACAGAGCTCGACGGAGAGGGGCTTCTGGCCTCGGTGTATGTCGAGGCACCCGATCATCAGGGGCTGTTTGCCGTCCGCATCCTCCCCAAAGAATATTGATTGTCTTACATCAATACAGACGCAGAGGAGGGGCGGTGGGCCCCTCCATGGTCTCGGGGAATTGCCATACAAAGGAGCCTTCCCGATCGGTAAAGTAAAGCAGGGAAGGGTAGAGCCTGTCGGGGTTGCCATCGGCCCAGGTGCCGTGGGGGTGATCAGGCGCCAGGGTTGTCTCTTTTCGACAACGAGGCTTCCCATGTCGTAGTTGTGCCAGGCAGGTGCAATGTCCTCCTTGGCCCAGACACCGTCTCTCCAATGAGCCACTCGCCAGGAGCGAGGGCGTCGGTGTGGACCGGGTTGGTGATGATTACTGATGAGATGGAGTATGATGGGCTGACCTTCGTCATCCACCGTGAAATCCTTGAGATAGACCCGAAGGCCCTGTGTCTGATAATCCTCGACGCGGGCCGGATGGCTGAAATCGGTCAGCGGAGGGGTGATCTTATGACCGGTGATGGTGTATAAGCTTTCGCCCAGATTACGGGTTTCGAAATAATCAGAGATTGGTGCGAAGATCCACGTTTTGTTTGTCGTGCACGACATGTCGCTGGTGTACTTTGTCCGTTTGGTGATCGTACACACCGATCATGGCCAGTAGATGGCGCTACCCTGCCTCGGGTGTACCTCCATAAACAAAAAAGGTGCGATTCACCGCCTTGGCATGGATGGCCAGTTGGCAATG
>Ga0160423_10003765_pt1 | contig 12582 bp, 4 predicted proteins | sample CRUFie14St8metaG_FD_108191 | JGI IMG/M metagenome (GOLD analysis project Ga0160423, IMG submission 108191) | Marine microbial communities from the Costa Rica Dome - CRUD Field 142mm St8 metaG | ecosystem: Environmental > Aquatic > Marine > Oceanic > Photic zone | place: Costa Rica: the Eastern... | reverse complement strand
TACAACAACTACTAATTACGATCCTATTGCAAATCACAATATAGGATTTTTATCTCTATCAAGGCAAAGTAGTGGTTCAGATAGTATAGATTCTAATGTTTTAATTCCTATAGATTTTGATACAATAAATTTAAATGGTGGAGATAATAATTTTGGATTTTTTGCAGATGGTAATCCTAATTTAAAGCCAACAGGGTTAGATAATTTATTATTAATAAAGACTGATACAAATGTTTTTGAAAGTCCTAAAGTTACATCTGACTTGGGAGGATCTTGTATATTTCCTGTTTTTAATACAGCTACAGGAAATGGAGGTCATGGAACAGATCACTTTAGAATATGGCAATTAGGATTGCACTCTCAAGGTTCTCAAAACTACAGAAATGGTATACAAAATTTAGTTGACAGCAATACTAATTTTAATACATTTGATGGTGATTTTACACAAAAAATATCAGCTACATATGCAAGTCTTGTTGCTACTGATATAGCTTCAACATCCAATGTAAGCTTTGCTGCATCTTCAAAATTATTTTATAAAGTTGCTGTTGTATTTCAAAATGGATCTATTTCTAAATTGTCAATAAAAGAATGGGAGCATGTAGTTGGTAGTGATGATGTAGAAAGTGTTCAAATAGTGTTTAAATTAAATAAAAACGACATATCACCAAGGGCAGTAGGACTACAGCTTTATAGACGTGGTATAGATGTAAATGGTGACAAGGAAACACAATATCATTTAGCTATGAATGACATATCTTTATTGTCAGGATGGGCAGAAATATCAGGAACTAATTTTGTTACAAAAACTATATTTGATCAAGGAGAGCAAATAGGATTATATCAAGATATATCAGGATTGTCTTTGAATGATGTTACTTTAACCACTTTGCCTAATTATGGTATATCTACTACAATAAATAACAAAAACATAATTGGTCATTGTTTTACTGCAGAGCAAGGAAATATGCCAAATAGGTTGTTTGCATCTTTACCAGGTAGATATAATTCTTTTAAAATAGATGATGAATTAAACACATTATTACTTCCGTCTAAACCAACTGCTATAAAAGGATTTAATGGTAGATTGTTTGCATTTGAAGAAAATAAAATGTTTATAATAAATACCGATGCTATGATAATAGAAGATGAATTAGAAGGTATTGGTTGTTTGTCACAAGAATCTGTAGTTGTTACGGAGTTTGGTATGTTTACAGCAAATAACTCTAATATATATCATTATACAGGTGAAAATACTATACCGATTGCTAGTACAATATTAAAGTCTAATAACAATATAGGGTGGTTAGAAAGAGACGTTTCTTTTGATCCTTTGGTTGCTTTTAATAGTAAACGAGATTCTTTAATTGTAATTTTTAAACAACCAATTTTACTTAGTGATGAAGAAATCCAACAATATGTTTTAGATATATTAGAAGGAAATCCTACATTAAGCATTGCTGATATTATTGCAACTTTAGATAATTATTTTTGTTGGGTTTATAATTTAAGACTAAAAAGATGGGATTTATGGGAAGTTCCACCAAATGCAAAGCCTTTATCCATAGTTACTGATAAGAATGGTGACATTGTAATATCAACAAATAATGGTTTGTTTAAATATGCAATTGATGAGAACAATAAACGTAAATGGGAATGGATATCTAAACAAATTACACTAGGTGAAGATAATAAGTCTAAAAAATATTACAAAGTAAAAACACATTCTAATACTGATGAAGAATTTATACAATACAGTATAGATAAAGGAGATTTTATACAAGGATCTAATATAGGTAAAAAAGCAAAATCATTACAAATAAAGATAGACTCTGAAGATCCTAATTTAGAAGTAGATTCTATATCAATACCTTATAGAAATTTACCAAACAGTAAACAAAATTTATGAGAACACCTAGACGAATAACAGACAATAATGCAAGACGTGTTGCAGAAGATTTACTAAAGCAAATAGACAAGGTAAAAACAGATTTAAATGTTGAATCAGAATCTTTAGAGTCAAAGTTGGCAATAACCAAGCTTAAAAATGTATCAACCATTACTACAGGTGGTTTAAGTTCATATACAGGTGATGTTAAAATATTAGCAGATAAAATTAACGAGATATTAAATGCTATCAATAAATAATTATATTGTATTTGTCGAGGGTACGATAGTATATTTAAATGATATATTCTATGCACGAAGGGATTAATTATGTACGGAAACAATAAGAAGAAAATAAACTATGGGAGATAGTAAATGGTTAAATCAGACAAAATGATGAGAAGACTTAATGATTTTTTACGTGTTGAAGATGCAAATAATAGAGTTACTAAAAAACCTTTTAATCAAGAAGAATTAGATTTTGCATTTCCTTTAGAATTTGACAAGCTAGATATATCTGATTTAATAGCTCAAAGAGATTTTATGCTAGAGGGAATAAAAAAGTTTAGAGCACAACCTACTATCATGATGAGTGATGAACAAATTAATAAAGCATTAGCCGAGCCAAGGAAATATTTAGAAATGATAAATCAAACTATTGGACAAATAATAGGAAAAAATAAACCTCAACCAAGACCTTTTTATAATAATAAAGAATTAAACAATAATAAGAAACAACTTGGAGGAATACTAAGTTCATTAGGAGGTATAGCAGGAACTGCATTGGGTGGTGCAGGAAAGATGGCAAGTAGTGTATTGGGTAGTGCTAATTTTTTACCTGGTCTTGGTGCAGCTTTGCAAGGATTTGGTGCATATAGACAAGCACAAAATCAACAAAGGGCATTAGATTCAGCTATAGGTTCAGCTAGGGAAATACCTTCTATGATTTCTGATATGTACTCTCCTGCTATGCAAAGGGCAAGAGAAGGTATGGCAATGTATGATCCTTATACAGGTGTTATGTCTCGTAATCTTCAAAGAACTATAGGCTCAGGATTAACACAGAACATTGGTGCAACAGATCCTGCAATGAGAAAATTATTTACAAGAGGTGCATTAGCACAAGCTCAAAGAGCAGCATCAGATGCTATACCTATGTTTGCACAACAACAACAAAATATGGGCAATGTGTTATCAGGATTAGAATTAGGTCAAGGACAGGCACTTATAGGAGCTAGAGAAAATTTAGCTGAGTTAGAAGCTGCTAGAAAAGGTATAGATCCATTTGGACAAGCATTAGGTAGTGTAGGTGCATCTATATTATCAGGTTTATTTGACAAACAAAAACAAGCAGGTGGGAAAGCTAAGCCAGGTAGTGTAGCAGATTTAAAAAGTGTGGCTAAAGAATTACAAAAAGCATCAAAAATGCATTTAGGTCAATCTAAAAGAGTAGCAAAACATGCTAGTATGATGAATGAAAAAGGTGATGGTGGCTATATTAGAGGTCCACATCATGGTGCAGGTGGTGTAGATGTTGGTAATAATGTAGAAGTACAAGGTGGAGAGTTTGTTGTAAATGCTACAAGTTACAATAAACATAAATCACTTATAGATGCCATAAATATGGATGACAATGAAGTAGTAATGATGAATGCATTGTTTGGTGATAAGCATTCAGGTGCTGATATACATATGAATTTACAAAAAGGTGGTAGTACTGTTAATAAAGCAGGTAACTATACTAAGCCAGGTATGAGAAAAAGAATATTTAATAGAATTAAGGCAGGTGGAAAGGGTGGTAATCCAGGACAATGGTCAGCAAGAAAGGCTCAAATGTTGGCTAAAGCTTATAAAGATGCAGGTGGTGGATATAAACAAGATGGTGGTTACGTTGCACAAAGTGGTATGAGAGCACCACAGAAATCACTAAAGAATTGGGGTGATCAAGATTGGGATTATATATCTAAAGGTGATGAAAAGAAACCTAAATCAGAGAGAGGTAGATACCTTCCTAAGTCTGTAAGGGCATCATTAACACCTGCACAAAAAGCTAGTGAGAATAGAAAGAAAAGAGCAGCATCAAGAGCAGGTAGACAGAATGCTAAATATTCTAAAGATGTAGCTAATAAAGTACGAAATGCACAAGGTGGTGGTATGATGGGTCAAGGTACTTTGTTAAACAAAATAATTAAACAAACATATGGTATGTAAATGGCAATAGATTTAAAATCAATATTAGGTAATACTAAATCATCAATACTTTCTCCTGCTGAAATAGCAGACTTAGGTCAACGTAGACAAGCAATGCAAATGCAAAGAGAAAAGATGGAGTTTGATCGTAATTCAGATTTGTTAAATACTGCATATAATTTTGCTCAAAATGCAACTACACAAGAAGGATTTGATGCAGTAAAATCAGCTTTTAACAATATAAATACTGAAAACTTAGCTCCTACACAACAAGCACAATTAGAGCTTATACAGTCACAATATAGAGATAATAAGAGTAGATTTGATAAGTACAATGAATTAACAAATCAATTGAATGAAATACAAAAATTTGAAAGAGACCAAGTACTAAATAGGAATGATGATACATTACCTATGCTTAGGTCTCGTATTACAACCTTTGAGTCTGTAAAAAATGAATTAGCTAGTGATGCATATAAATCATTTAGAACTCCTGAGTTAAATCAATTTTTAGTAGATAAACAAAATCATTTTGCCATTATAAAAGATGCATTAATATCTGAAGATATAATGACAGAAGAAGAATATGATTTAATGGTAAAATCAGGTAATGATTATAACGTTTATAATAAATTAAAAGATAACAAAGTTAAAAGTATAGATGAAAGATTTAAAGCATTAGATGGAAGTATAGCAGAGTTATCCAAATTAAAGAATAAAAGTGATGCAGAGCTTATAGATTATTTAAAGGAAGTTTCATCAGAAAGTTTGACAGGTGAATTAGCAGATATAGATTTAGATAGTGATATGGTCAATCAACAAATAAAACAAATTAAAATAGGATATGTTAATCAAATAAATGCTGCAGAAGCTGAAAAAGATAAATTAGAAGAAATATATAAGACATGGACAGGTGATTATAAAACTTTTGGATTTGTTCCTGATACAGGTGATGGAGGTGATGAAGAATCTACTACTTTACAAGACTTAGATAATGATGGTATATATGATGGAACAAATATGCCTGTACCTCAAGATCAAAGAAAAAATTTAGTAGAAACAAAAAAACAAGACACAGGTGTAAAGTCTAATGCAGAAAATGTATCTGAGAGATATAAAGTTTCTATAGATGCTAAGAGAGTAAAAGGTAAATATAAAGATTCTTTAAGTAAGTTAAAGAACAATATAGAAAAACAGAAATTAAAATTAGAAAAAGGTGAAGCATCTTTAACAGAAGTTAATAGATTTTTAACCGAATATGATTCTTTAGATGCAAGGCAAAAACAAATATCAGGTATGGATAGGTTAGAATTTAGCTCTATTAGTGGTAGAGCAGATTTAAATGTTGATTTTTATGATGAAGAAGATAAAAAATTAGCAAAAGAATATAATAGAATAATAGACGAAAAGAAAAAAGTCCTTAGAAAAATGAATCAAGCAGGTGCTAAAGAAGTTTTTACTGATAAAATTTCAGGCAAAAAATCTTCTACAGGTGTTACTACTTATAATGCAAGAACAGGAAAATTTAATAGAAATGCTATTCCTGATTATGTTGCAAATCAAAAAAAGATTTTAGAAGATCTTGTAAAAGAGTATAATGAGCTTGAGAAAAAAGCTTTAAAATAACCCTTTTAGATAAGGAGGCTGATGATGGCTATATCATCAAAAAAGTTTATACAAAAACTTAAAACAGAAAACCCAAATAGATATAGAGGATTTACTGATTCAGAAATTTATGAATTAGGTAAAGTTAGATATCCTAATGCAAATGTTGAAACATTTGTTGAACAACCCACACAAACAGTAGAAGATGTAGATACATCACCACAATATACTAATAGCTTTGTAGAAAAGTTAGACTATGGATTTGATGAAAACTCATGGAATGTACATAAAATGGCTTTTAACAACTCTATGACAGGCTTAGCATACAAATTTTACACAGGCAAGGATAGATACCCTGAGGTAGTGGAAGCTATAGAAAACGGAGAATATGAGCCTGGAGTTTTAGAACACGTATATTCAGGCTTATTAGCCTTTGCATTTCCATTAGATTTGGCAACATTTGGAACAGGTTCTCTTGCAGGTAAAGGTGCAGCAGTAGGTGTAAGGAAATTAGCACAAAAAGGTGCTGCCAAGAAACATGTTCGTTATTTAGCAAAGAAAAAAGCAGGTATAGATGTCATAACAAAAGCCAATAAAGCTGAAGTTGACAAGGCAATAGCTAGTATTACAAATGTGGGTGAGAAAATTGCTGTTGGTGGTTTAAACTTTGGATTATTTTCAGGTGCTACAAATTCATTAATAGATTTAGCAGAACAAAGTTCTAGAATAGAAAAAGGTGAGCAAGAAGATTTTGATACATATAGTGCTATTAAAAGTGCTATGATAGGAAGTGCTGAAGGTTTGTTGTTAGGTGGTGCAACAGGTGCTTTAGGTAGTAAATTTGCTAAGAAAAGGTTTGATTTAGAGAAGAAAATTAAGGCTGGGGAAAAGGTAAAAACAATTGATAGATTAAAGTTTTCTTTGCCTAGTGAAATAGCTGTTGAAGGTGGTATGTTTAATGCTACTAATTTGGCATTTTATGGTGCTCCTAGGGATAAAGATGGTAACTTTGATGTAGATGCATTTGCAAGTCAGTATTTGATTAATACAGGCTTTGTAGGTGCTATGAAGGCATTTAACCCTATATTAAGAAAATATGAAGAAATACAAGTAAGATCTGCAAAAGCTATTAATAAAAAACTAAATGAAGAAGTAAATGGACCACAAGTATCATTAGATCAATTTAAAGATTTAGATGGAAGTGTTACAGTTAAAGATGTACAACAAAAAGTAGCTCAAGTTCAACAAGAAGCTATTGATAAAATTTTAAGTGTTAAACAATTAAATACTAGTTTGCCTAAGCTAAGAGAAAGAATAGAATCTTTACCTTCTGTAGAAGAAATAGCAAATATGAGCTTAGATCAAAAAAAGAAACTTATTTCTAAAAACAAAACATTAGTTAGTGAATTTACATTAATTAGAAATGCACTTCAGGAAGTTATAGATATAAATATAGATCAATTATCTAAAGATAACAAAGCTTTGGCAAGTTTAATAAAACAAAGTGGAATAGATAAAGAAACAGCAGGTAGATATATTAACAAAGATGTTGAAGAATATAAAAAATTAAGAAGAATACTTGAAAATTTTGACGATGATTATAAGATTATTAAAAAAGATGTCAAAAAACAAGTAGAGCTTGAAGAGCCAACTGTTGAAGGTAAGACTGCTAATGACTACAATAAAGGTAAAAAAGCTGTTATTATAGACACATTAGAAAGAAATTTAGATAGACCATTAAGTAGTACAGAAAAAAAAGATACCAAAAAAGAGTTAATTAAACGACTATTTGCTCTTAAAAGAGAAAAAAAACGTGATGCAAAAGATACTTTTAAAGGAACTTTAGAAGAAACAGGTCTTATTGTAAATATAGAAAAGTCTAAAGAAAAGGCTAAAACTCTTATTAGTAAACTAGAAGGTGATAAGAAAAAAATAGCTGAAAAAAGACTTAATGAATTTAAAGATAAAATAGAAGAAAATGACAGATTAGCCTTGGCTGAGTATGGAGCTACAGGTAAGAAAGAGACAGGTTATGCAAAAACAGTTCAAAGTTTTTTAAAATGGTTTAAAAGACCTTGGAGTGAGGCAACGAATGAGGATGTTTATAATTATTTTAACAAAGTATTGCTTAAAAAACCAGGAAAAACCAAATTAGCATCAACAGATGTATCTGCTTTTGCTAAATTTGGTCAATTTACTAGGAAAAAATGGACAACTGATAATCCTGTTGAAAAAATTAGTTTTACTGAAGCAAATAAAAATCGTCTAACAACTAGACCAGGCATAAAGTTTACTAGTAAAGATTTCAATAAAGCTTTAAATGTTACTAAAGTAGCTAAAAAACTTAAAAAAGAAGAGGGTGTTGCTGCTAATATATTGACTAGAACTATAAAATATGGTCTTAGAAGGCAAGAAATAAACAAATTAACTCTTAATAATCTTCAAAAAATAGGAGATGATTATATAATACGTGTGGCTAAATATAATCCTGAGACCAAAAAATTTACAACAGGATTAAAAACAGGTACATTAGGAAGACCTGTACCTATAACTAAAAGCTTGTATAATGATATAGTAGCTTTTGCTAAAAGTAAAAAGTTAAAAAATACAGATGCTATTTTTGGCAACCTAAAAACAAAAGATAAAAAATCTTTATTGTCAAAAATTGGTAAAGAAGTTTTTGGAGACAAATATCTTTATAGAGATTCAAGAGAGATGATTGCATCGAGAAGAAGGTCATCTAGGAAAGTAACACAGGAAGAAGGAGGGTTTTATTTAGGTAATACACCAGGAACAGTAGCTAAACTTTACGATTTTGCCAAAAGTGACATGCAAGAGCAAATAAAAATAGCTAAAAAAGTTCAAGCAGCAGTAGGAATTATTGGTAAAAAAGCAAAGGCAAAAACTAAGACTAAAGTAGTTAGAAAACGTGAGAATATAGATACTAAAGAAACTATAGCTACTACAAGGTATATTAAAAATATACAAAAAGATTTTAATTTGTCAGATAATGAGCTTTTACAGTTGTCAAAAGACAGAATGAAAGGCACATTAGGTCAGTATGAAGATAATCTCATTAGAATAGTAAGAGGAGAAACATCTCCTGAGACTATATTGCACGAAGTGGTTCACTTTGATGAGGGGTACACAAGAAAAGCATTTCAAACTTTAACTAATAAAAAATTTAAAACAGCAAAAGATAGAAGAAATATAGAAAAACTTAGAAAAAGAGTTAAACTATATGATATGCTTGATAGGTTGACTGTTAGAAGTAAAGAATATCAAAAATGGCAGAGAAGAAATACTAATAAAGATAGTGTAGAGTTTTATACAGACGATGTAGCAGTTCAGTTAATATCTAGAGAAAAAAAAGGTATAGGTGCAAGTTTTAAAAGATGGCTAAAAGATTGGAAAGCTACACTAGCAACAAGCTTATTTGGTGGTAAATTTGCAACATTCAAAGATGTATCAAGGCTTTTAGCAAAAGATTTAAAAGAGAGCTTTTCTCAAAGAGATAAAAATATCAATCTAGAGGGTGCAACCAGGTTACTAGGTGGAGATAGAGCATCAGCTGAAATTATACGTTTTAAGACTAAAGATAATAACTCTATTGATGCTTTACGAAGACAATACAATGCTATTCAAGATAAACTGTTTGATGCAGGTATTATCAAAGATAAAAGAATGCCTGATGAAAGAATAAAAGTTACAGGTATAGAAGATTTTTCAGGTGATGTTTCTAAGGAAACTTTAAATAAATGGATAAACTATCTTAATATAAAACAAGCAGATTTAAGTAAAGCTAAATTATCAGCTCCTGCTTTTGTTTCAGGAAAAGATAAAGATGTATGGGTACAAAATTACTTTAGATATCATAGAGATGCTGCTAGGTATATTGATTCAAAGACAGAAAACTTTTTTTTAAAGAATCTTATAGGTGTTAAAGATGGTGATATACATAATGCAAGTGCAAAAGATATAATTAAATTAGAATCATTAGCCATAGAACGAGGAGTTAAGCCTAAAAATTTAGATACAGTATCAGAGGTTGCTTTGATGGATCAGTTTGGTGAAGTAAAAAAATGGGGTGGTTGGAAGACTTGGGCAGTAACTCACTTACTTCCTGTTTGGTATGCAGCTGATAAGATGGGTGCTAAAAAGATATCTAATAAAATGCTTGAACATTTTGCTACAGAACAAGTGCATATCGGTAGAGCAACTGTTGCTGAAAATAAGATATTAGGACTCATTGGTTCAAAAGATTTAGACAATCTTAGATTAATGGTAGATAAAGAAGCATATGCTGATCTTGCTAACCCTAAAACAATAGGACCAAATGGTAAACCTGGAGATGCAAGAACTGCAAGTCAAAAAGCTTTTCATAAAAAAGTATTTGATAGTGAGGGTAAGGTTAGAGATACAAATGAAGGTAAGGCATATCAAGAAGCACGTAGTTTAGCAACATTTTATTTTGATTCTATTACAAATATTGCTAACAAATTGTTATTAAAAAACAAAATAACAAAACCTCAGCACGAAAGATTTATAACTCAATACAATAAAAAATATGTTGAAGATTATTTCCCAAGAAAAGTAACTAAACAATTCTTAGAGAATGCTAATTTAGATGAAAAAGCTATGCTTAAAGCTGTTCGTAATTCAATGGAGAAAGAGGCAGAAAAACAAGCATTAAACTCTATTTATGACAAGGGCAAAAGTCATAAACAAGCATTAAAAGAAGCAAAGAATCAAATAGAAATAGATGCTATTAACAAATCTTTACGTAAAAAAGTTACAGAGTATATTGAAGATCCTGCAGTCGAAGCAGCTGCTAAGAGTTCACTAGAGTCACAAATCAGCTTTTCACCTGAGGTATTAACCAACTCTCATTTAAAGAAGAGAGGTATAAAACTACCTGAGTATATGGAGTTTACAAATAATGACGGTAAGAAAGTAATTGTTAAAACATATGAAGATAATTATGCAGAGACTATGGGTTCATATGCCAGGATAATGTCTAAATATGTAGCAACTGCAGAACAGTTTCCTGAATTTACAAGTATTATGAGAGAACTAGATAACTCATCACAAGCAAAGGTAGAGCTATTTAAATTTAGAGGAAAGAATGCTATAGCTGCCAATTGGTTGACCAATAGAATCAAAGATCAAATGGGTGTAGGTAGAAAAGAATTAATTATGTATCCATTAACAGATGGACTGTCTCAAGCTGCAGCAGTAACATCTAAGGTTGCATTATCATTTCCTACAGCAGGTTTAAAGAATGCTATAATAGGTCAGGTACAAAACTTTGCACAGTTTGGATTTAAGAACACAATATATGGTATGACTAAAGCATTTAATCATGATGCTAAGTTAAGATATGCAAAGACAGGACAGCAAGAATTGTCGACCAGACCCATAGAAGAATTTAAAACACCTATAGTTGGTAAAAGATTCTCACAGCTTTTGGATCTTTCTTTTGCTGCTAGTTTAATGAAACCAACAGAAGGATTTAACAGAATAACAGCAATGTATGCAGGTAGAGCACAGGCAGGTCATTTGTTGAAGTCTGCATCTAAGAATAAAAACTTACGTAAAAACATTAAAGATTATTGGCATTTAACTGATTATGAGATGGATGTATTAGATTTATATGGATTTGATTCTAGCACTTTAAATAATGTTAAGTTTAAAAATAATAGAAACAAAGTTTTAGCAGAAGATGCATTAGATAGAGCTATTTTAAAAATAGATACATGGTCTAGTATCAATACTCAAGGTGGTACAGCATCTGTATTGGCTCCATATTGGTTTAATAATTCTATGACAAAACCATTTCTACTATTCCAAAGAATGGCTTATGCTGCTTCTTTCAATACTTATAACTATGTTATAAAACCTTCAGGCTTAGTTCCTGGAAAGATAAAGTCAGGAAAGACTAATGTAATTCCATTAGTTAGATTTATGGCAGGTAGTGCTGTAGGTGGATATACTTTGATGAAAGCATATGATTGGGCATTAGGTGTTCAGCCTCCAAATGAAAGTAATAGTTTTGGAGATAGATTAATAACTTATATGTGGAAAGCAGAGATGTTAGGATTGGCAAGTGAGGTGTTAAGTCCTTTTAGTAATGATGGTCAGTTAACAACAAGTTTGTATCCTGCTATACATAAGAATGCTGTATTGTTAAATAAAAACTTTTGGGAGTTTATAGGTGACAAAAAGACTGCAGGTCAAACATTTGACGATTCTATGAAAGGAGTTTATAGTTTATACAATCAATCTGCTAGACTTCTTAACAGGAAGTTTAACAAATACAACGATGATTATCTAAGAACTAAAAGATTAATGAAAGACTTCAAGAAAGAAAGAGAAATAGAAGAGCCTGTAATAGATTTTGTGTCTACTAACAGTAAGTATTATAGAGATTTCAAAGATGCTTTTAACAAGTCAAGTAAGCAAGATGCAGCCAGGAAGTTTCTTGCAGCTTATATGGCTATAACAGATGAGTTTGTAAAGAAAGGTTATACAGCACGAGGTGCTAGAAAACAAGCTAAGAAAGTAATGAAAGCACAAATAAAAAATCTTAATCCTATTGGCTTGAGTGCTACACGTGGTGATCGTGTCATTTCTATGAAGAAAGACTTTTTAAATTATCTTGATCCAACAAAAGGATCAACAGGTAACAAAAAGTTTTATGATATGGTAATTAATGCAGAAAAACAATATCAATTTAGATGGAGAGAAGTACAAAAAGAAATATCAAAGATAATAAAAGAAAGAGGACTACAAGACTTTACGAAGTTAAAACATACTCCTAGAAAAGTAATCCTCTAATCTTTACTTAGACTCTTCTTTAGCTACTACATCTAGTAGAGTATCTTTCTTAGGCTTAGATTT
>Ga0160423_10003764_pt1 | contig 12583 bp, 9 predicted proteins | sample CRUFie14St8metaG_FD_108191 | JGI IMG/M metagenome (GOLD analysis project Ga0160423, IMG submission 108191) | Marine microbial communities from the Costa Rica Dome - CRUD Field 142mm St8 metaG | ecosystem: Environmental > Aquatic > Marine > Oceanic > Photic zone | place: Costa Rica: the Eastern... | reverse complement strand
TGAGGAATCTCGTCCATGGTAATCCTAAGCAGCCGTCATTCAAGAACTAAACGACATCGGGTTCAATAGTAAACCGCACCTGCGGCATTTATGGCAAGCGGTTTTCTCTCCATCCAGATTGGCTGGACTGAGGTCTTTCTTGCCTTCTTTCTATGGTACCTATTGCTAAGGTATTGGGAAAACAGTGGCAAATTAGACCAGTGGAACGCCTCTAGAATCTTCTTTGGCATGATACTCATGGTCAGAACAGGGAGAGGCAAGAAGGCACTTGAAAAGGTATCCAAGCCAAGAAAATTCTGGCGAGCCTATGGAGAAGTTTCTCTTTGGGTGTGCTGGGGTGCGATGATAGTAGTTGCATTGGGGATAATTCTAGCAATTGTATCAGCAATAATGTATGGAAATCAAACAGAGGCAAGACCCGTAACAGAACTTGTGGCTATTCCCGGCTTAAGCCCAATTATTCCACTGGGTTATGGCATAATTGCCTTTGTGGTGTGTCTTGTAATACACGAATACGGCCATGGTATTCAGGCGAGGGCACATGGCATGAGAGTACGAAGTTTCGGATTACTAATGGCTGGACCTCTACCATTGGGTGCATTCGCAGAACCAGAGTACACTGAAATCGCTAATTCTCCGAGAAGAGAAAGGCAACGCATGTTTGCTGCTGGACCGGCTACAAACATTTTTGCTGCATTTATTTTGATTGTACTACTCGGACAAGTTGCCGGACAATTTTCTGCTGCAGACCCTGGCGTTCATTCAAGTACAATCATCGTAGATTATGGAGCGGATGAAGCTGGATTGGAGGCCTGGGATGTTATCATCTCAATTAATGGATCAGAAATTTCAGATACCGATGATTTCACCAACGTTATGGATGGATTAACTGCGGGCCAGACTGTTCCCATGGAAATAGTGAGGTATGGAAATGGCACTACAGAGACTCTCATGGTTAATCTCTCCGACAAACATAAGCATTACATTGATTCTGGATATGATGAAGAAATGTTAGATGCGATGGGCGTCGAGGAAGGTGATGCCTTTCTTGGTGTCCAGAATTTGGCAGACGGCACAGCCGGTGTCGATAGACTCGCAGGTTGGGCACACCCTGATTTTGAATCAAGCCCTGCAGGATACCTCATCAACGTGCCAATTAATACACTCCAGATTTTGATTACGCCATTTGAATACAAAGGCGTAGCTATACATCCCGCACAGGAAGAAATGTTAGATTCGGGTGACGGATGGTTAGCATCATCACTCGGTTTGAGTGGACTTTTGTTCTTGGTAAATTTACTATTCTGGTTGATATGGGTCAACATCCTCCTGGGGTTGACCAACCTCTTCCCAATGATACCGTTTGATGGAGGGCACCTTTTCAAAGACATAGTACACGGAACTATGACTGGTATCAGAAAGTTAGGCAAAAAAACCGGATTATACAATATCCATCCACTGTGGGTTGAACACTTCACTAGAAAAGCATCATCTCTATCATCGTTGATACTGCTTATCGTACTCGTAGTTCTTATCGGCGCACCATATCTGTGAGTCTTAATTGTGAATTTTCATCTTTGGTTTCGGGAACAATTTGTGAAAAACTCGACCTCTCCGCAAGTCCATCAATTGTTGTTTTTGAGTCCACTCTGCAAACGAGAGCTAGGAATTTGTGGAGGGGCATCCCTTTATCCCAATCCAAGTATGGTTTGTCATTTCGTGTAACGGGTAGAGAGGGAATCCTACGTGTCAGCATCCCAAGTCTACCACTGAGTTTCCCCACTTCAACTCTAAATATCCGCCATGAGTCCCCTCGGACTCCTTTAAGTCTGTAAGCGTATAGAGGCATAAGAGCACATCTTTTACCTTCGTAGATCATTGCTTGGTATTGATCCCAAGTCCTTCCTGAAAGGTAAAGTTTGGATTTCTTTGAAGTTTTTACCTCGATAGGAAAACAAATGTCTCCACGAAGGGCCAACAAATCACCGCTCCCTTCCATGCCAGAACCCGCTGCTCTAACCACAAGAAACGGCCTTTCTATGACCTGCATTGCTTTGGCCTTAGCCAAAGAATCACAAGACCTCGTGACAGCTTCTACTCCCTTGGGTATACCCGCAAGAACTGCTCTGAGCTCTCGTTCGTACTGACCTGTCACGATATGTAATCTATGTCAATCGCTTTTGATTATATCGCTATTTACGCGTCATATTGATGCGTGATTCGGACCTCGGAGGGGTTGTGCGCAGGATTGCAGTACGTACAGACGACTTCCGGCTCTCATTCCACCTTATGAGGGAATTGAAGCGTAGAAAATGTGACTTCGTGATGCTTTCACTTGGTGACAATTGGGGTGATGTTTTATTGACATCACCCGAAGAAGCAAGCGATGGTGAAATACCGGCGACTGAAGATACAATTGAGATTTCAGTCGAAAGGGCGATACAGGCTGCTAAGGGAATAGATACTGCAGTACAATTGGTCTTTGGTGTAGACCCCGGACCAAGACCGGGCATTGCATGGTTGGCCGATGGCAAGGTAATCGGAAATGCTCAATTAGAACAAATAGATTCGATTGCAGAACATATCCTTGGCCTTTCATCTGCTGTAAAGCACCAACGCATGTCTGTAAAAGTGGGTGACGGAGCCCCGTTAATACGTGACAGAATAATCAACCAATTGATACTTAATGGGATTGAAACACTTCAGGTTGATGAATACAAAACGAGTATTGGTTCGAGAATGAAAGCACATCTGCACGCAGCAACGAGAATTGCGTTAGTAGGTGGTTCTAGAGTTTACAATCTCCGTGAATTGCACCCTACAGATGGAGATCTGAAAGAAATTCAGAGACAATCTCGAATTCTTAGTTCAGGGAATTTAACAATTTCAACGGAACTGGCCAGAATGGTAGCTTGTGGGGAATTGTCTATTGAAGATGCTATCAAGAGAGCCTAACGCGATACCTCTCACGCCCTTTGGAATAAAGTGTGATTACACCACTCGAGGATACACAAATTGAAATTGCATCTGCGAGATGACTGATAGATCTGGCAGCAAGATGTCTTCCGCCCTCACCGGGTTTTGGATTGATACCTGCAGGTACCTGAACATACCTACCTGCGTCGCTAGCAATACCCTTCGAATTGAATAAAATTGCACCATCGAGCCAAGCGAATTCTGCGAGCGTCTCATGATTATTTTGATTTACAACGCTCTTTTTGGCATCTGAATGACCCTTAAACGGATTGAGAACAAGTGCTGTTGTGTACCTACGCAATTTGGGTACAGAGCCTATCGCAAACAAGGCGCCAACGGCATGTCCTTCACGTCCTCGCCCACCAATGTAGCGTGCTAGTTCTAGCACACGAGAGAGAACTTCAATCTCGATATCATGCTCTTTTGCCATGATTGCGAGTCTATTAGAAGCCAGTGTATTCGCCTCTATTATGATGACTCCGTTCATTGGTTCAGCCATTATGGCCAAAATTCTGTCGTTAGAATTTAACTTGCCTTCTCCAAGACCCTGTAAAATTATGTCATGAAGGCTATTGAGGACAGATAACCCCTGGGATGAGAGAGAGTCTTCCAAGATTTCTACCTCAAGTCCTATTTCAGATAAATTTTCATTCACTTTCGCAGATGATGTTAAGGTCACCATTCTGATTTTTTTCGGCAAGACCTCTCTAATTTTTTTTGCTGTTCTTGAGTTATTGGAAAGCAACACAGCAGCTGAGAATGAGGTGCGGTCACTCTCTATTGCCGAAGCCACCATATCTGGCAGATCGACCATTTTTCCACCTCATTCCATAGTTGTGTCAACGCCAGGTAGTTGATCTTCTGATTCGCGATATACCGTACGCATGTTGTTGATGAAATTTCTTTCCTTTACCACGATATTATATTCCTTTATGCCAGGGTCTTCGTCACCGTCCATTATACCTAATAGCGTTTCTAGGGTTAAACGAGCTCCTTCTCGATGTGGATATGCAAAGACCCCCATAGATAATGGAGGGGCCATTATGACGCTAACGTCTTTCATTTCTCTCAGGGTATTGAAAAGATTATGATACGCTTCAGGGAGTAAATCTCGCCTTGATTCGTCTTGATTTGGCCTTCTACAGTCAGGACTGACAACATGGATGATATGTTTGTACTTCTTTTCTAAATTGAACGGCTTTGATACGACGTTCGTAGTGACTGGACATGGGGGTAAGTTCAATTTCCTCTGTTCTATGCTGACATCCCTACAAAATTGCCTTAGCTCATCCCCTGCTGCTTTGTGGATTTGAGCGTCTAACCCTTCTCTTCCAGATAGGCGATTATTTGCTGGAGTTACAACAGCATCTGCTTCCTGCAAATGCAGGTCTCCACCAATAACACGAACCACTCCCCATCGACAAGTTCGCGCCATGTACAACTCGACCATGTTTAGAGCAGGGGGGGCCGTCCTTCATATACACATTGACGATTTTTGTAAAAAAAGGTCAATTTTGTCAAATACATCAAAGCGAAGTGACTTTGAGTAATATCCCATCCAAAGGTGCATGGCACCCACACAAAAAGCGCTAATTTTAGTCGCGCTTTTTGTGATTAGTACAATGCATCTTCCGGTTCAGCCTGAAGAAAATGAAAAATTTACCGACAATATATTTCATGGATTTACAACTTCTACTGATATTTGGAACGAAACCCCTTTTCAATCCGTTGCGGTTCCTGATGGATTTAGCGGAACTACAACGGCTGATTACAGTGATGTTGGGGTGTTAATCAACAACAAATCTGAAGCAAGTAGAACAATTGGTTGGGCTTTTGTAACAGCCAGAAATATCAGTTCAGACCGAGTATTCATATTCGATAATTCGTCTAATCCAACTGGCGAAACTATCAACAGAAATCAATTTAATGACTACTTCCTTGATCCATTCAGAAGTATGCTGTCTAGTTACAATGGCTCTGAATTGAATTACCTAGTAACAACAAAAGGAATGCCACTGAGGGTTAGTGGAGGTAATAGCAAAGCATCATTTGACCAAGAAATTTCTCTGGCTGGTGGTAGTTATGACTCAGACATTGGTCAAGACTGGTGGATCGACCACAGTTATGGACCATTAGCAGGTAAATCTATGGAAGAATTTACCAGAGATGAATACGGGTTTTTCCTAGTGACAAGGCTAACAGGATATACTGTTGAGACCGCCCTGGATCTAATTGAGAAAGCAAACAATTCCTACGGTGCCCGTGGTATGCACGTACTTGATTTAGCGACCAATCGAAATGATTCAGGATACAAGTTCTGGAATGACGATTTGTATGTTGCAAATTCAACACTTAATGGAACTATGAACCTGCCCGTTTTGTTTGATGAAGAAACTGAATTTATCACCAATATTACCAACGTAATTGGATATGCTTCATGGGGCAGCAATGACGGGAATTGGAACAAAAATTACCTAACAAATGGAGGTTTTGACACGCTTGATTCCTCTTGGCCGAGCGGATCGAAATTTTGGAATTATTCAGCACCTACAGTATCGGGAGGTGATTTTTTCAATTGGTCATATCAAACCGCTACCAAAGAAGCAGGCAATGGCGCCTTTGAAGCTGCTGTTTCAACTGCTTGTGAACAAGAATCAGGATATCTGAAGACTGGAATTCTGGCAGAGTACTTTGACAACGAAGGGGTTTCATTCAATTCAGGATCTATGCCTGATTTGATTGATAGAACCCCAGACCATGTAAGGGTAGAGGGTGATTTAGCGTATGGTTCATCGGGAAATGCCTATCCAGGCCTTGATGATAGGTTCAAGAATAACTGGGGAGCAAGGTTCAGTGGGTTAGTCGATATACCAGAAGGAGGAAATTGGACCTTTTACCTAAACTCTGATGATGGTTCCGAGCTTTGGATAAATGGTGAAAGTCTAATTCAAAATTATGGAATGCATGGGATGAGAGAAATTTCTGGGGCTCTAACTCTAAATGCTGGACTACACGATTTCAGGATTGAGTTCTTCCAAGGTGGAGGCCCACACGGACTGAAATTTTCCTGGGAAGGCCCAAATGTAAGCAAATCTACCATCCCATCCAGTGCATTTGTGATCCACGGAGATTACGTGCCTCAATCTGAGAACCTAATTCACAGATGGGATTTTGAGGAAGGTTTAGGAACATTTTCAAGTGACGATGTGACTAATAGCTCTAACTTCACTCTGTATGGAATGGACGCTGCAAACTGGCGCAACTGCATCGATGGAAATTGTCTTTGGTATGATGGCGCAGATGATTATGCAAAGGTAAACGTAGACGATTGGTTGGGTAACTTTACCATCAGCCAGTGGGTTTGGGCCAATACCACCAACCAATCAAATTACGCCTCAACATTCGCTATTGATGATAATGCGGGATCGAATCAATCATTTCAGCATATGATTTCCAATGGTGAATGGAAATTACACAATAACCAGACCAAACCGTTTGGGGATGTCGATGCACAAAAGTGGACTCATCTAGTTACAGTATTCGATAACGGTTCAGTACGCCAGTACATGGACGGAGTTTTTGTAAATTCTAACTACTATCCAAATGGCTCTATGAATAATTTTGATATATACAAACTTGGTGTGAATAGAGCAGGAAATTCATACTTTGAAGGCATGATAGATAATGTCATGATATGGGACACTGCTCTCCATAACAGTTCTGTTACTGTGCTTAATCGAAACATTTTGAATAACTGTACAGCCTATTCGGGTAATGGCCAAAATGTCGCATATCTGGAAACCACGCACCAAATCCCTGCGAACTTTTCGAACCACGTCTGGAACGTGTTTACCCATGGAAAAAGAAACGGTGACGTATATGGCGAGTATCAGATACAGGTAACTTCATTCGATTCAAATGGAATAGAACTCAGCTACAACGAATCAAATAAGCAGGATTACACTACATCATGGAATACGGCTACTATGAGGTTCAGGCCCCATGAAAATGCCTCGTCATTGAACATACGAATATCCCTTGATATAGTTCAGACATCGACTGATGGATCACTATTTGTCGATTCTACAGTTTTGCGAATCATAAGGCCACACATGGATTGGGTGGACGGCTCGATAGTTGAGACGGCTGTGAGTACAGGAGCACGTTCTTTCAATTTAGGAACAACCTATGGGCAATCATTGGTTGCGGACATCTTAGAAGATGGTGCAAGCGGAATCAAGGGTTATGCTTACGAACCATATTTGACTGCAGTATCGTCGCCAAGTGTCTTATTCTCTTCATACTCTAGCGGATACAACCTCGCAGAGTCATATGCCGCTGCAAATACAATGATTGGTTGGATGGGAGTTGTTGTTGGCGATCCTAAAATGAGCCCATATTATGATGTTGTACATGATGTCAACATTATCGATGTTCGCGTGGTGGAAAACCTGTCCGTAAATGTCAATTGCAAAATTGAAATCGCAATTGAAAATATCGGGCCCGGAGAGGCGTTTGGAAACCTAAAAATTCTTGACAAGTTGGGCAGTAAAATCTTAGTCAACAGGAGCATGTCAATACCCAGTGGATCTGAGAATGGCAGTCGCTATATCCTCGAACTACATGTAAACACTTCAAGGGAAGGCTGGAACAATTTAGTGGTTAAATGGGAAGCCACATCTCTCTTAAATCCTGAGAGAAACACCGACAATAACCTGCTTGACATGACGGTCTGGGCAAATAGCCCACCAACAATACAAGATGTCTATTGTGACTCTGAGCAATATAGTAGGGGCGACAGGTTTGTTTGCACATTGGAAGCTACTGATGATAGCGGTGTGGTCAATGCCACACTCGCTTGGAGAATTACAAGTGGTAACAACAGTAGTGAGTGGATAACGCAAGGTACAGGAAGTCAAGATGGAGTAACATGGTGGACAACTATCGACCTTCCAACCAACATAAACCTAGGAATGTTAGACATCATGGCAATAGCAAGAGACCAATCAAATATTTCTGCGGTCTTTGTAAGCATTGGAATTGCAGAGATCAGAGATGCTCCTGCCTCTTGGTTTGGAGTCCATATTTCAAATGTTGACGACCCTGACTGGGGCGGTGCATCGATCCTAACTTCATATCCGACTCAAGGAATCTTGCGAGGACACATTTTGACACTGAAAGCCTGTGTTCTAGATCCAGATCATGAAATTATGGTTCAAGCTCCAATGATTACATCGACAAGGGGCAACATAGACGGGCTGTCCTATGTATCGGGTAACAGCCCTAGTCAACACTGTTACATTGCATCATTCAATATTCCGACTGAAACTAGCCTATCATCATTTGAGATAGAACTTAGAGACTACCAAGGCAGTTTTATGACTCAAAGGACAATTAAAATCGCAGACGAAGCCCCGGTTGCTGAAATAAGCATAATCAATTCAAACAATCAAACACTTGAGAATATTCTTGGTGGCGAGGATGAGTACATAAGAATAAATGTCACGGACTTTGATGATTCAACAGCAGAAATATACGGGGATGTTTCGATTCACTGGCCGGGACAAACAGCATATTCATTCCCAGTTGAATTTGATGACGGATTTGCGATTCTCCCGCTATCTACTTCGGAAAGTATAGAGAATGGAGATTTGAAAATAACCGCTAATGTTACTGGCGCTAATGGAGCCACGAATTCTACATATTTCGAGACTCCTATCGTCCTCAGTCCACCTGAAATATTAGCAATTGATCTTTGCAAAAACGGCGTTCCTATTGAAGAACTGATGTTTGGCCAAGCCGCTGACGCAGTAATACGTATTCACTCGTCAAGACAGATAAAAGAAGTTTCTGCTAGCATAGAGCAATTTGGATGGATTGTATCGGCCCCTGAGCAAAGCGCTGCTACCTGTGGTAATGACCTACCTGAGCAAAATGCCGTACACCACTTTAGGGTTCAGTTAGACTCATCTTTTGTCCCTGGTGAAGGGTCAATAGGCATGAGGGTTACCGACATAGACGAAATTGTTTCTGTAGAATACCTTGTTTTCGAATTTTTACACTCCCCTCCAGAGATTACTGTCGAACATCCGTCCAATCTCGAACATGCCTCATTACTTGAGATACTAGTTGAGATGAATGATGCCGACGGAATCGATGCTACTTGCAAAGCAGACTATCTACAAGACCTGCAAGTAGTTTATTCGGCCCTTGAAAGTGAGGTGACCGACTTAGATGGGACTGGTTTTTGGTCAAATTCCTGGCTATTACCCTCAAACATGAGTGGGAATTTCACCATAAGTATACTGTGCGAGGACTGGAGTGGCAATACTGTTGATTACTCTGCTAACATTGTTATCAACCAATCACTCGAATGTATATTTAATTGCAGCGAAGTTGTAAAGGAGACTAAAGATTCTTCAGAATCATCAATCATAACAACAGCTGTCATTTTACTGATAATCGCCATTCTTGTTATTGGTGTTTTAGTCAATCGTGGACGCAATGACAACCATGAGTCTGAAACTTGGCAGAATGAACAGGATGAGCCAGAGAGAGACGATAGGATTCCACAGGGGTGGACACTACAAGAGTTCCTCAATTGGTTGGATGGTCCAATGCCAGAAGAATGGCAAGAAGAACAATGGGAATTGTACAGACAGAGCCTAGAAGACCTAAGATAAGCACAGACTTCATGATGTTTGAGTTTGTGGAATTAACATGGCAGTTGGTTATGTTCTAGTAAACGTCTCACCTGGTCAAGAGTATCAGGCGTTTGAAACAATTAAAAAACTGGAGAATGTTGCTGACGCAACCTTACTGTTTGGTGATTATGACATCATAATCAAGTTAGAAGCAGAAAGTCTTGGCATCATTGCAAAAATTGTAGTTGATGTAATTCGTCAAGTCCCCGGTGTTACCGGATCCAAGACCTTGGCAGGCGCAGATATTTGAAACTCGAATAATCGCAAGACTGCACTTAAATCGGTACTGAAACGGTACACTGCGGGCAATATGTGGCGCAGTATAGCGGTTTGGCGGGGGAAATATTATAACCCTTGCATTACCGTAGGCGGCACGAGGTATAACCTATGGGTGAAAAGAAGTACTTCGTTCTCATGAAGGACGGAGAGGACACAAGCCAAGTATTTGCAAGCCGACAACCACGTGGAGCAGCACTAAAAGCCGCTACCCGTGGACACACAGACATCCGTCTGCGTGAGCGTGGAACCAAGAGAGTTCACGTATTCACTGGACGAATCGATGTTGTTGACAAGCCTGCGAACGGCCCAGCGTGGCTTCCTGACAAGATCAAGAAGGCTAACGTAAGCAAGCAAGGTATCGAGCACCTTTGAACTGAGGATGCAATGATGCATTGTTGATACGCCCTTGCGGGACTTTGCCCCTCACAAGAGTTCGCTCTTGTGGGGGGCTTTTTTTATTTTTAAATCAAAAAAGTGTATTAGGAATCTAACATCCTTTTTTTAACCAGTTTTATCAGCGAGACTCGTGAAATACAGGTTCAATGTCAGAGACTTGATAGCAGTAGGCCTTGGCCTTGCCTTCATTAACATTGGAATTGACCATTTTGTCAACCCATCATGGTATGAACCAATTGTCCCATCTGAATTACCCGATGCAAGATTTTGGGTTCATGCGAGTGGAGTATTCGAAGTTGCATTCGGTATATTGTTCATCGTTCCATATACACGTGCGTGGGCATCTGTTGGTGGAGCGTGGATGCTTGTTATTCTATATTGGGCTAATTTCAATATGTGGTACAATGACATCCCATTAGATGGTAAGACCTATGATGATATTTGGCATGTACTTCGGTTTGTCATACAAATTGGATTGATTCTGATAATAGCATGGACTGGCCAAGTCACTCCTTTCAAAGGGAGAGAAAAATTGCATGATCAGTTGGATATTTTTAGTGGTAGAATAACATCAAGCGCCTTTGAATCGGGTGATAGAATAGTAGTGGGATCATGGAAGGAATCAATTTTTGGAGAATTTACAGACATCATGTGGGCAAGACCTGACGGAACTAGAATCTTAATCGCTCCAAACAAAGAAGTAGCGGACTATGTTACTGACATGTATTCCTTTGACAAAGTTTTGATTGAGGACGTAAATTACATTGAAAATGGGAGAAACTCAGAAGTAGCATGTGATAGCCTGAAACTTGAATTTTCTTGGAATAGAGGATTTCCCGTACCTATGAGAAGATCGCTTCTGTTTATTTCAACAATTGAGTTGTTCTTTGCCAAACTAATATTCTCAACAAGGACCTACGGCGTGACTAAGAATAATCGAAAGGAATGGTATGCTATCGACAGAGTTTCCTATCTCAAAAACGCTAGTGCTAATATCTTAGGAGTTGATTCTGGTAAATTCAGGCCGATGACTGAGCCTTGCAAGTTTGGCTTTAGCGAGGCCCCAAAAAGGCCTGCTTCGTGTGTAGTAAGAACTCATATTCTTTGAGTACAATGTATATGATGTCGTGAGATTAGTCCACTACAAGGTATGTAAGATAGTGATTAGTCAAGGCATTGTCATTAAATTGGACGATAAAATGACTCCTAACGTTTTCTTAAATTGTGAAATCTGTTTGATTTCAATTTACCAACACTTATTCGGATGAACTGTCACACACCGACATGGCCACACTAGGCGATGTAGTAGAGATAGTGGTAGTTAGCATGAGAGATGCCTTTCTTGCTGTAACCGTGTTTGTCGCCGCAATGGTTCTACTATTTAGTTGGCTTCAATACGCAACAAGCGGTCGATTCGTTGATTATATTCGAAAAAAGAAAAAATTCCAGCCAATAATTGGAGCACTGATGGGTCTAACCCCTGGTTGTGGTGGAGCAATTGTGATGATGCCGATGTATGCTCGTGGATACGTGACTTACGGCACGGTTATCGCCACCTTAATTGCCACTCTAGGTGATGCTGCCTTCGTACTGATAGGTGCTGCAATCGCAGATTCTAGCTTTGTTGCCCCACTAATCGCTGTTCACATTATTTCATTCGTTGTTGGTGTCAGTTGGGGTTACCTAGTAGATATGACCGGCACAACTCCACGCAAACCACTCGGTCGCCTTGGTCCCACTATCGGTGAAGATGAGAAACCTCTTGATTCAGAAGTTGAAGATATTGGAAATTCACCGTTAGAAGACCTTCCTAGAGAGGTCCCAGATGGGTTGGGATACAAAATTTTACATCAGGGTTATCTGATATGGTGGGGCGTTACAATAATCGGTTTGATCTTTGCAATTTTACTACTGGTTTGGTCAGGACAAGACCCTGACTATAACCTGGAACTTACTTATGACCCATCAACTATGGACGGATTTATAACTTGGATTGGACTTATTGGTACAACATCATCTGTGGTCCTTTATATCGCTCAGAAAAATTGGTTCTCTGACGATACTGAAGCAACAATCGGAGACAAGTTGCACTCAATGCGTGAAACAATGATCCATGCAGCAAGTGAAACGGCATTTGTCACATTTTGGGTTATGATTGCATATTTGTTGTTTGAATTCACACTTCTATTCAGCGGAGTGACAGAGCAAACTATGAGCAAATACGGGGA
>Ga0160423_10003763_pt1 | contig 12583 bp, 10 predicted proteins | sample CRUFie14St8metaG_FD_108191 | JGI IMG/M metagenome (GOLD analysis project Ga0160423, IMG submission 108191) | Marine microbial communities from the Costa Rica Dome - CRUD Field 142mm St8 metaG | ecosystem: Environmental > Aquatic > Marine > Oceanic > Photic zone | place: Costa Rica: the Eastern... | reverse complement strand
GTGCTCAGGGTACATGGACGCTCAATGCGACGTCACCACTGTTGCACTCCAAGATCTGGTTTCATGAATGCCTGGGTGTGATGAGGACGGGGCATTTCGTTCACCTGCCATCCGAGATGGTCTATGGTCATCAGGCTGGACCCGGATTCCCGCCCATGGACTTCACAAGACTCGATAGACCTGCTTTACTGTCGCCGACACTCATAACAACGAAACGAAGAGGGGGCCTCCATGGCTGCACCGTCTGAGGAAGTGGAAGTTCTATCCGTTCATCATTACACTGACCGGCTGTTCAAATTTCGCGTCAAACGGCCTCGGACCTTCCGGTTCATTTCCGGCCAGTTCGTAATGATCGGATTGAGGGTTGAGGGAAAGCCTTTGATGAGGGCCTATTCGGTGGCCAGCCCGGCATGGGATGAAGAGTTGGAGTTCTTCTCGATCAAAGTACCCAATGGTCCTCTGACCAGTCGCCTCCAGCATATCAAAGTGGGTGAATCGATTCTGATCAGCAGTCGTTCAGTGGGCAGCCTGGTGATCAATTCTCTTAAACCCGGTAAACGACTCTTTTTGGTGTCGACGGGAACAGGCATCGCACCGTTTGCCAGCATCATGAGGGACCCGGAAACCTTTGAGAAATTCGAGGAGGTCTATCTGACTCACACCTGCCGACAGGTGGCTGAACTGAGTTATGGTAAGGAACTCACAGCGGCGCTCAAAGAGGACCCGCTGTGCGGGGAATTTGCGTCAAAATTCACGCATTACACGAGCACCACACGAGAAGATTACCCGTTCATGGGGCGCATCACTCATCTGATTGAAAATGAGAAACTCTTCTCCGACCTCGGCATTCCTAAGCTCGACCCGGCGCATGACCGCGTGATGATTTGTGGGTCGATCGAGATGAATCACGATATGAAAGCGCTCTTGGAAGCACGGGATTTTACCGAGGGGAATCAGAGCAGTAAGGGTGAATACGTGCTCGAACGCGCTTTCGTCGGCTAATCACCCACCTATGGACGTCTATGTCCTCCCCCACAGGGCGGTGCTTTCAGGGTCACATCGCCCCCTGCCGTCTCATATTCAGCCTGGGTCAGGCACTTCATCTGAAGCGCATGTACGGGTCCGGCGAGTTCTTCAGCGAGGCAGGCGTATACCTGCCGCTGCCGTTGCACTCGATTTTGACCATCGAATGCATCGGCCACAATAATCAGGCGAAAGTGACTGTCCGTCGCCGGTCCAGCGTGCCTCTTTGAGTCATTGTCGATGCGTAATCGGCTCGGAGAGAATGTCTCAATGAGCTTAGTCTCCATCGTATTCTCGATACTCATAATCGGTGTTTTTCGCTCCATAGATGTGGGTTGTATAGTCTCTATATTTGCCTCATGAGTGTACGCATCTCCGAAGAATGACGCTACATGGGACGTATTTGGGATACATCTTTTCTCACTGCATGAATCAATGAACGGCACACCTCCACCGCGAATGGCTGGTAGATGCTTTGGTAGAAAAGTTGCCTTGTATCCCCTTTGAATCGCACACTGACGGTGGAAACAATGACCCTCAGCTCTATTCGAAGGGAAGCCAACTGATGAATGTGCCCCCGACGTTGAAACGATGTCTACTCACTTTCAGTGTGTTGATGTACTGCGCATGCGGTGGACGTTCACAGCCCTCCGTTTTTCCCGCTGAAACATGCCTGATCAACTCTTCAGACCTTCCTCGGAGCTGGCGACCGCCATCGGATCTATCCGTGGCGCCCTCCGAGGCCGCATGGTCGGCGGACGAACAGGTGGCTGCGGACCTCGCTGTGCAAAACGGGTTGAGGGAAATGTCTGCTTTTATGAACGCGAACGATGAGCGCGTGCCCCAATTGTGGGACAACGCGGTCGAAGCCTTCATCAACTCCGCCTATGCAGCGTCCAATCAACCTGAGCTTCAAGCGCGCTCGTTGGAAATCGCTGCCCAGCATCTCCAGGTTCTGGCTCGGCCGTATATGTCTCTGACCGGTCCGCCACCCACCTGTGAGCATGTCAGTGAATTTCTCACGCTCGCAGTCTATGCGCACAGCATTGCTCAGCGCGCCCCAAAAAATTCGCGGATGAAGACCATTCGAGACAGGCTCGTCGAAAGAACGAATCTGGCTCTTGATGATTGCGGTACTTTAGACGCGGTACTCGGATTTGATCCCGTGACCGTATTCGACCAGCCTGAAGCGTCAAATCCTGATGTTTACGGATGGATTATGTGGTCAGTCACTTTGACAGATGCAGTCTCTAATCCTGACCTCAAGATGCCGCCCGGGAGCGATCAGTTCATTGCAAAGACATGGCGATATCTGTCGACCTATACTGTGCCTCAAGGGCGCGATCACCCCGATGGCTTGAATCACATGCCAGCGTATGACGCAGCCTACCTCATGACCCATGCTGGGTATATGCCGACGGGCTACGGTCGACATCAACTTACGGTCTCATCTGCCCCATGGCTGTATCGTTATATTCGCGAGAACTACTATGCCGCGATGAAGATGGGGGAACTCGATTTATTCGCTGAGTTTGTCGATCTGTTGCGGCAGTATGGATGCACGGAGGAGACAGACTTTCAGTTGCGACATGGCAGTCGGTATCTACTCTCGTTGTATCGGACGGCGGGCGGCTCATGGATGGCCCATCGCGAACCGTATGAAGGAGTCGATATTTCTGACTATGATGCGCTTCACAAGCCCTGGACAGCCATCGCAGGCTTGAGACGACGAGTGTTCGAACCGCTGAGCCCTGGAAGTTTTGGGGCGACATTTCAATCCGCAGTGGAGCGCGGCACCTCGGCCACTGCGTCTCAGAGCGACTGACAACCCATGATGAACACTGGACACAGGAGGATGTATGCATCCGTCGCGACGAGTCTGTTCACCCACAGGGCGATGAGCGAGATGAGCGAATATACACCAAGGATCCATGCTCGATGGGAGGGTCTATGCGCCTCTTAACTTGCCTTAATCTGACACTCTTCATGATGCTTCCGAACATCGTATGGGCCGGGGACCATCGGGCTCTCTGTGAAAAAGTGGCACTGTCTCATCACGTCATTGAGGTGGAGTTTCAAATCAAAGGTCGATACCCGAAATCGGCACGAGCAAAAGGATGGGGCCCCCCGGAGTCCACTTTGGAACGGATCAAGCGCTCCGGTCGGGTCGTGCAGGTCTTCAAGGGCGACCTGACCGTAAATGAACGCTGGAATCCACAGTGGGATGTACGTTTGTCCGTTGGCCGTTCCTCCGTGTCGGCTTGGGACACATTCTTCCGTCAGGCCTCATTTCGTCGAGTGGTCTTTTTGCAAAAGCCATCGGCTGATGATGGTCGATGGGAGACGCCGGGTTGGGCTGAAGAGTCGGCTCGATGCGGCGGGAAAGATTCCAATCATCGGAGTTGGTGTCCTGGATACGACATCTATAAGGCTGCGGTCGTCGCATGTGTCTCGGCATCGACGACATCGCCTGAGGGAATCCCTCCAGCGATGCTGGCATCTGTGTGCGCCCACCCCTGCTCTGGAGCGGGGTCTCGACTCGTACCGTGGCGTAATGAAAAAAACACTGTACGCATCGTCCAAGTGCAAGGAGGTTCAGCTCCATGCAGTCACCAGACGCTGTACTTTGATGTACACGGCCAGAGGGTGCTCGCTGATATCGAAAACAGCACGGATGCGATGGCATCAGAGTCAGTCCGACAGACACGGACTGCTCTTTTGGATGGTTTGACGGCGTCTGAGCCGTTCATCTGCCCGCCGACACCGGCGATACCGGTTCCCGCGCCATGACATCGAGGCCCATCATTCGTGCATTGAACTCGCGCATTTAGCCTCCGCACGCTTCGATCTCGTCGATTGTGCGGGCACTGAGAATGCACTGCACGTCGGACACCCTCGCGTCCGAGACGCATCGGTCAAGTGCCTCTATGTATGCAGTCGAGTCTTTCTGTTTATCCAAGGTCCATTGAACAAATTCTGCACTCACCGGTCCGCTCTCTGAGCTGAGCTTGATAGAAAATGAATGCGCAAGGGCCTCTTCACATTGAGAGGTCGATGGACGTTTCATCGATTGACAGCCACCTAGAACGAGACTGGACATCCCAAAGATGGGTGCATATCTGAGCAGTCGTGTCAGCGTCATCATCGCTGAGGCGCAGTGTCGAGAAATCGAGTGATATGTGTCATGATGGAAGCCTTGATCGTCGCGTCAATATCGCCTTGTGGGTGTCCATCTTTTACCATTCGAGATCGCTGTTTTGAGTACGCACGGGTCTGGCGATAGGCCTCAAATTGTCGGGTCTTGAACGCATCATACTCCGCACCTGTAAAGTTGCGCCTCTGAGTCACACGCCCGTTGTGGACTTCAAGGATTCGGAATTGGGTGTATCGAGCCCCGTATTTTTCGGTGTCCACATAGTTCACAATTGAGCCTTGAGGCAATACGAGTAGACCGGAAAACCAGTGAATTTTGAGGGGGGCACCATCCGGTGTAATCGAGGCGAGCACGGAGGTCCATATGGTGGAGTACTTCTTGGGCTGTGTTTCCCGAACACCTTGAACCTTGATGTCCCTGAGGACGAGTTCATCATCCCTGATTTCAAAAAAGGCCAGGTAGCCCCTCTTCAGAGAGGGCGAACGGATTTCCGCGTTCGGTCTGCGCTCCGGATGCACTGCAAAATATTGCTCCATCGGAGAGTGATCGAGAACATGCTCTTTGTCTTGGTCGAATAAAATATCGGGGATTTGAGGTGTCGCTCCCACTCCCTGACAGATGAGGCAGCATCCCAGAATGGTCATCAGGCGTGCGTACATTGATCCCTCACATTTCATCCCTGGTAGGTCTTTTTGTTGTAGCCTACCGTTGAATGGCTTGTCATTCGAGAGCGAGCAAAAAAATGACCACATCGGATGCCTACACTGAATCATCGATCGTTGCTCACTCAGGAGAGTGGATGTGATACCGGAGGGACTGCTGAGGCTCGGCGGCATTAAATCAGGATAAGGGCCTCGTGTCCGTACCCATGTATCGCGGTCGGTATGCTCTGTTTTTAGGGCGCTTGAATGCCCCTGATGTCGGCCAGGTTTGTCTGTGATCTCGAGGACGGGGCCGGTTCGAAGGTTGATAAGATTGGCAAGGCATCGGCAAGGCGCCTATGATGGGGTCCTCCCTGGCACCGTGAGGACTGTTGTATGCGCTCATCCGTTACTCTCTTTTTGAGTTTCGCTCTCTTCGCTTGTGAATCCAACACCGATGAATCCTCCATGATGCCCACTGACGTGGGCACAGGGTCTGGCGGGATGATGGCCGACGCCGGTGTTTTAATGGATGATCTGGGGGTCGATTCGGGCACATCGATGTCAGGGTCGTTGTCGATCATGCCCAATGCTGTCGACTTCGAGGCGGTCGGCGTTGGCAGTCGTGGTCAGGCTGATGTGGTGTTCAGTAACCCGGGTGAGGGAGACATCGACATTACCGTCTTTGATGGTCTTCAGGCGCCTTTTTCTATCAGTCGAAGTCTTCCACTCCGTATTCCAGCGGGTGCTCAGCGTACTGTGGTGGTTGCATTTGAACCCAGCGCTGCCGGCAGTGTGAGTCAAGATGTCGTTGTACAGACGAGCCAAGATGGATTGGCTGCGACGTTGAGTCTTCGAGGAGAGGGGGAGTCGGCCAGTGGAATGTTGGAATCGGACACTCTCAACTTTGGGATTTTACAGCCAGGAGAGACTCATTCGGATTTTGTGGTGATTAATAACGTCTCGTCGACGCGTCTCACGGTGACTGCGGTGGAGGGTGTCCAGGCCCCATTCAGCATTCCGGATGGCCAAGTACCCGTGTCAGGTGAGCCCATGGAAGCTGTGCGTTTCTTGGTCAGTTTTACTCCCGAAGATGAGGGCGATTTTAGCCAAACGGTGACTGTGAGAACAAATAGTGGAGACTTTGAGGTAGACCTTGTGGGCCGTGCTCTCGCACCGGGGGCTCTCAGTGTACACACTGTCAGACCGTCATGGGGCTCAGTGGCCCGCTCCGTTCAGTTGATGGTCAGGGGTGGACCCTTTCCAGACGGGATTCCTGCGATCACGGTGGGCGAGATGATCCTCGAGGATGTAGAGCGGCTGGATGAAAATACAGTGACGGGTCGTTTAGAGGCACCCATGGATGCGCCACTGGGCCCCCAAGATGTGCGCGTGGATTTTGACGGCGCCTTTGGGCTCTTGACCGGCCGTTTCATCGTCACGGCACCGGTGGCTGAGGGGCGTATATTGGATGAGACGACAGATGTCAGCGCGCCCATCGGTCCCGAGGGTAATCCTTGGAGGATCCAGAGCCCCTTGGCGTTTTCAGAGCGGATCGCGATTGAACCAGGGACGGTTGTCATCGCCGAGTCACAGCCAGAACAAGCGACCGTCTTGCTCGACTTTCAAGCCGGCGCGGACATCGGAAGTCGGGATGGTGTGGTGGTCTTTTCTTCGAGTGACCCCACCTCAATCAACTGGAATGGACTTCGATTTTCCGGTGGAGATGAGGCCAGTTCTTTGCTGAACGCTGTGGTTGAGTATGCGGGTGTGGAGACCTCCCCTCGTATTCGGGTGAGTATTCCACGCTTGAGCATTGAAGGGCTTACGATTCAGGGTGACGTAGGCGATACGGGTATCGAGTATGCGGCGGGTTCGGTGGTCAGTTTAGTGGGCGCATACTTTGACGAAGACCTGCGCGAGGCGATGCATCTCGAAGCCGATAGTATCGGTCAATTGAGTTCGACGACAGTGCGTTCGGGATTGCCGATTCGCGCTCGCGCCAGTCTGTTTGGCCGTCGCCCGATTGGCGCGGGCCATCAGTGGTCAAATCCATTCATCGGCTTGTATGGCTCGACGGGGACTGTTCGTTTAAGCAATCAACCTGCAGGTATCGGTTACCTCGCATTGCCCAGTTCTGATCCCATCCCGGGTCTCGCTGTGGCCGATGGGGACATCCTGACCATTCCCTCATCGGTGGACTTTCGGTTGAAGGGTCAGATCGTAGTCTCCGGCACCCTCGACTTGGGGGGAGACGACCAAATCATGAGCGATGGGGGCGGTCTCACAATTACAGAAACAGGTACGTTGAGGCTGGCCAGCACCCCCGATGAACGGATGGTCTTTGGTCATTCTGCAGACCAATGGCCGGGTGTGACCGTGTCCAGCGTAACCATCGAGGTGAATGGGCAGATCGAAGGCGACTTCTTCTCTGCGCTCGGCGGCGAGATTATTTTGAACGCTGATTTCGATGTTCTCGAAGGTCTTACCATCGAATCGGCCCATCATCCCTTGAGAGTCCAGGCATCGGGTCATCTCGCTGGGTTGGTATTTGAGTCTGCGGACCAAGGGATTGTCATCTCCTCCGGGAATGGTCGCATCGATGGTTTAATTACATCTGGTGCCCAATTTGATGTTGAATTTCAAGATGTTGAATTGTGTGATCAGTGGGACCTTGCCCAGTTGCAACGTGGTGATGACGCACCTCTCGTCACCAATTGTCCGTAGTCTTCAAGACACACTCAGCGATCTCCTCTCCAGTCGGTCCAGAGTTTTCATCTCGGATGCGGTGGGCAGGCCTGTTCCGACGCTCCTCACATTAAAATGCAGTGCGAATGTATATTTATTCACTGAACTCAGTGGGTTATCTGTCAGATTTCGTCTCATTCAACAATTGACCTCGGAGTCATTGTTTGGTGCAATTTAACAGTGGCAGCGTTTGGATGAACCAGGGTGGGGGGGGATATATTGAATGCTCTTGATTGGACCGTTGTAGGTGTTTACCTAACCGGAATGATTGGTTTGTCCTGGCATTTGGGGCGCGCGCAGTCCGATGCCCAAGACTATTATTTGGGTGGAAACAATCTCAGTTGGTGGTCTGTGGGTATCTCCACCATGGCGACTCAGTGCTCCACCAACAGTCTCCTCGGGGCGCCGGCCTTCGTAATCACCACCGGGTTGATATGGCTTCAGTATGAGTTCGCATTGCCATTGGCGATGGTGTTCATCATGATCTTTCTGATTCCCTTCTACCGTAAGCTCAACCTTGTCTCCGTATACGCGTACCAAGAGAAGCGTTTTGGCCGAACTGCCCGCACGATGCTTTCAGTGACTTTCCAGTTTCTAAGGGCGTTCGCCACAGGTGTCACTGTATATGGGATTTCCATCGTTCTCCAAAGTATCGTCGGCATCCCGTTTGCACTGTCTGTAGTCATTTTGGGGGTCGTGACCATCGTCTACGACATGCTCGGTGGAATGGCGGCTGTGGTTATCTCCGATGTGATTCAAATGGTGATCCTGTACCTGGGCATTGTGTTGTGTTTGTTCTACAGCATTGATGCAGTGGGGGGCATTTCAGAAGTCTTCGTTCGGTTCTCGGAGCTTGGGCCTAAACTACAAGAATATGCACCAGATCCCAGTCAGTTCACCGATAAGTTTGTGGCCACCCAAGCCGTAGATTTTAGCGGGTCCGGTTTTGTGGCTGGCAGTGAGTATGGTTTCTGGCCCATGCTCTTCGGCGGTTTCTTTCTGTATGTGTCGTATTACGGGACCGATCAAACGCAGGTTCAAAGAGAGTTATCATCCAAAGATATCGACGACACCAATCGGTCATTGATGCTCAACGGTATGTTGAGATTTCCCCTCGTGTTTACGTACTGCTTTCTCGGGGTCTGTATTGGTGCATATATGGTCGAGCACCCTGAATTCATTGGGGCCTTGCCTGTGGAGGATGGGGCGCGGAATTACAATCTTGCCGTGCCCACTTTTGTCACATCAGTGCTGCCACATGGTGTCATTGGGCTCGTGATGGTGGCCCTGTTCTCTGCCGCCATGTCGTCTCTCGACTCCACGATCAATTCGTTGTCAGCTGCGACCATCAAAGATTTGTATGAGCCGTTTGTGCAGAAGGGTGAGATCCCGCCGGAAAGGCAGCTCGTTTTATCTCGTTTCTTTACAGTTTTTTGGGGCTCGCTCATCGTCTTCTTCGCCTTTTTTGTCGGCGATATTTCCGATTCGGTCATCACATCGGTCAACAAGATCGGGTCCCTCGCCAACGGGCCTATCTTGGCCATGTTTTTGCTCGGTATTCTGACGCGTTTCGCCAATGAAAAAGGGGCCATCGTCGGTCTTGTCATTGGCCTCATATGTAATGCCTGTCTCTGGAAATTTGCACCGCACATCTCATGGCTGTGGTGGAATGTGATCGGTTTCTTTGTCGCGTTCGGCGTGGGGGCTTTGGTGTCTAAACTTACGGGTGGAAATCAGAAAGATTTGGACGGTTTAGTTTGGTATCGCGGCGTAGAAAAAGAGTTTGATTACGCAGTACACTGGCCAAGGCGTTACGCAATCATGGTTGTGTATTGCGGGGTGATGATCGCCTTCTGTGTCACTTTGAGCATTTGGTTGTAACCAAAGATCATTTAAAACCATCATAGGATGATGGAAACACGTCGGTCTGCTCCACCTACAATTCACGGCCTCCTCAGCTGTTTGTATCCTGTGGAGTCTGCCAATGCGCTGCACAGCCGCATTGAAAAGCGGCTGAGTACCGCTCTCGAATGCGTGAAACAAAGAGATGAATCTGCCATGTGGCGGTCATCAGACATTGTCTTGATCACCTACGCCAACTCTTTCTCCTCCCATGATACGACGCCGTTAGAGACACTGAAAAATCTGCTGTTGGACTGGTTTCCTGGCCTCTTCAAACAAGTTCATCTCTTGCCCTTCTACCCCTACACGTCGGACGACGGATTCTCAGTGTCGGATTATCGGCGCGTGGATGCGGTCCATGGCGACTGGTCGGATATTGAATCTCTGAGTGACGAGGTCGAGTTAGTCTTCGATTATGTCATTAACCATGGGTCGAGTGCGCACGCTCGGTTCCAAGAATTCCTCGAGGACCGACCGCCCGGAAATCGATTCTTCAAAACTGCGCCGGCCGAGTCTGATGTCTCTCGTGTGACGAGGCCTCGGGCTGCACCGCTCCTCCAAGCATACGATACGGCGAAGGGCACTCAGCACGTATGGTGCACGTTCTCTCGAGACCAGGTTGACTGGGACTTTTCGAACCCAGACGTGCTTTACGAATTTATCGACGTGTTCATCATGTACATCGAACGGGGAGCGACTTGGCTGCGCATTGACGCCATCGCGTATCTTTGGAAAGAGCTTGGGACATCGTGCGTTCATTTGCCGCAAACGCACACGGTCGTGAAACTTCTTCGAGCCATTGCAGAGAAAATATCACCGGCGATCAAACTTCTGACGGAAACGAACGTGCCGCTTGCGGAGAACTTGAGTTACTTCGGCCAGGGTGATGAAGCCCATATCGTCTATAATTTTTCACTCCCTCCACTGCTCACCCATGCCTTGTTGACCGGCGATGGCAACACTTTATCCACATGGTGTCAGCAGCTGCCTCAGCTCGAGTCAGGCTGTACTTTTTTGAATTTTACAGCGTCCCATGATGGGATTGGCCTTCGTCCGGCCGAGGGCATCTTGGACGACACACAACTGTCTGAACTGGTCGAGTGCATCGAGACTTTCGGGGGTCGTCTGACCCATCGCACCCAGGCAGATGGCTCTCTCAGTCCGTACGAAGCCAACATCTCTCTTTTCGACGCGTTCAAAGGCACGGTTGCCGGAGAAGACGAATGGCAAGTCGAGCGTTTTCTATCGTCTCAATGCGTGATGATGACCCTGACGGGCGTACCGGCCGTGTATTACAACAGTTTGTTCGGTGCTCCGAATGACCAAGAAGGCGTGAAGCGCACGGGTCGCAACCGGACGATCAATCGACGTAAATGGACCCTCGAGGAACTGGAGAGCCGACTGAAGGCACCCAACAGCGCATCGAAACGAGTGTTCGACGGCATGAAATCACTCATCGCAGCTCGGCAATCTCAGCCGGCATTCCATCCGGAGGGGTCTCAGGAGTGTATGATGCTGCACCCCGCCTTGTTCGTTCTCCTGAGGACAGCCCCAACCGGTCGGCAGGCACTGCTCTGTCTCAGTAACTTGCGCCATTCAGAAGTGTCAGTGTCCTGGGCATCCGTTCCGCTCGAAAGCTGCGGCGTACGCGCCGTGTTTACACAGGGCGATGTTTTCCTGGGCTCAGACACGATCACATTCTCGCCATATGCGGCGTTATGGCTCGATATCACGCCATGAGGTTCGACGTAGTCCCGAGGGGATGAATTCCCATATTGAACGGCTTCAAGGTATATTTTCATCCCCAGCGGGCGTCACGTCTTGCCGGACGTCGCACCGCAGACGCTGACTCAGTGGGTCGCTTCAGAAGACCGTAGCGTGATGTTGCTCGTGAACACTCTCGAGGTGTCGACTGTGACCTGCTGCGGGCATGGGGGCAACACCCGAGGATTCCCAAAACCCATCTGCCAACTCACGGAATCAAGTGGCTTTCGAGTCGTGCGCAGTGGGCAGGCACAGTCTGATCGCAGTCGTGTGCTGTACGTCTGAGACATAAAAAAAATACCCGAGTCGGTGAGCCTTGCGAAATCGGGGGCGCCATACGATTCTAAACAGCATGAAGGTTTTTGTTTTTCCAGGCCAGGGCTCGCAAAAGAAAGGCATGGGCGGCGATTTGTTCGATGCCGTCCCACAATTTCGGGAATGGGAACCTGAGGTAGATGCCATTCTGGGGCGTTCATTGCGGACTTTATGCCTGGAAGATCCCGATCAGCTTCTGAACCAGACTCAATTTACGCAACCGTGTCTTTACACGGTGAATGCGCTCCATTACCTCGACCATTGTGCGAAAACAGGAGAATCAGCCACCGCGGTCGCAGGTCATAGCTTGGGTGAATTCAACGCCCTCTATGCTGCCGGAGCCTATTCATTTTTGGATGGTTTTCGATTGGTGCAGCGACGAGGTCAACTCATGTCCGCGGCACAGGGTGGAGGGATGGCCGCCGTCGTCGGTGTGAGCGTCCCGCGCATTGAATCGATTCTCAAAGAATACGCGCTGAATGATTTGACCGTCGCCAATCGTAACTCGCCCACGCAGGTAGTCTTGTCCGGCGACCGTGCGCAGCTTCATCAGGCACAGGAACTGATGAAAGCGGCCGGCTGCAGATTGTACTCAATTCTGCCTGTGAGTGCGGCCTTCCATTCTCCGCATATGGATGAAGCGGCTCGTGCGTTTGGGGACGACTTAAAAACCATTGAATTTGCGGAGCTGGATCGACTTGTGATGGCGAATCGAACAGCACTTCCCTATCCCTCGAACGGCCCGACAGATGTGTTTCGCACCCTGCTTACGGAGCAGATGATTCATCCGGTCCTATGGACGGATTCTGTTCGATACCTGCTCGAACATGGTGCGACAGAATTTCTAGAAATGGGGCCAGGAAAGGTTCTCACTCGGCTAATTCGGCAAATAAAAAAGGGATAAAAGCCATGTCGCCGCACCCGCACGCCACGTTGAAGTGCCCGTCGTTTTGATAGTCTAAGGTGTTGATGCCATCAGTGTGGCGTCGGCTGTCCGTCTCGCGATGTCGGCCGTCCATGATGGGGCTGGCAGTTG
>Ga0160423_10003761_pt1 | contig 12584 bp, 10 predicted proteins | sample CRUFie14St8metaG_FD_108191 | JGI IMG/M metagenome (GOLD analysis project Ga0160423, IMG submission 108191) | Marine microbial communities from the Costa Rica Dome - CRUD Field 142mm St8 metaG | ecosystem: Environmental > Aquatic > Marine > Oceanic > Photic zone | place: Costa Rica: the Eastern... | reverse complement strand
ACGATCACGGTGTTCACCACCAGGGCGGACACCCTGTTTGGGGTGAGTTACGTCGTTCTGGCGCCTGAGCATCCACTGGTTGATGCACTCACCTCTGCCGATCAACGCGATTCCGTTGCGGCCTTCCGCGACCTTGTCGATGAACTCACCGACGATGAGCGCACAGCAGAGGACCGACCGAAACGGGGAGTCGCCATCGGTGCCGAGGCTGTCAATCCCGCCAACGGCAGGAAGGTGCCGATCTGGATCGCTGACTATGTCCTTGCTGATTACGGCACAGGTGCCGTGATGGGAGTGCCGGCCCATGACGAACGGGATTTCCGGTTTGCTCGGAGCTACGAATTACCGGTGCATCGCGTCATCGAGATGGACGGTGCCGATGAACATCACAATGATGGTGAGGCATGGACCGGCCCTGGATCGCTCATCAACAGCGGGCCTTTTGACGGGCAGCGCAATGATCAGGCCCGAGTGGCCATCACCGATCACGGTGGCCGAGAAGGATGGGCGCGAGCCAAACGCCAGTACCGACTCCGAGACTGGCTGATCTCACGTCAACGCTACTGGGGGTGTCCGATTCCGATCATCCACTGCCCGGACTGCGGGGCACAACCGGTCCCCAGAGATCAGCTGCCGGTGGCTCTGCCCAAGACCATCAATCTGGAGGGGAAGGGCGGTTCCCCCCTCGCCGGCCTTGATGAATGGGTCAATGTCAGCTGCCCATCCTGCGGCAAACCCGCTCGACGGGAGACGGACACCATGGACACCTTCATGTGTTCGTCCTGGTATTTCCTTCGCTTCGCGGATCCGGGCAACACGACTCTGCCTTTCGATGCGGAATCCGTCAGACGCTGGCTTCCCGTTCAGCAATACGTCGGAGGGATCGAACACGCGATTCTCCACCTTCTGTATTCGCGTTTCTTCACCAAGGCACTGAAGGATCGCGGCCTCATCCCGATCAATGAACCGTTCGAGCGTTTGTTGACGCAGGGAATGGTTCAGGGCGTGACCTATCGAAATCCACGCACCGGGCGCTACGTCGCACCGGCTCAGGTTGTCGACCAGGGAAACCCGATCGATCCGGAGGACGGCGGTGAGCTTGAAGTGCTGTTTGAAAAGATGTCGAAGTCGAAGCACAACGGTGTCGATCCCGCTTTCGTGATCGACCGGTATGGAGCGGATACGGCACGGATGTTCATCCTTTTCAAGGCTCCACCGGAAAAGGATCTGGAGTGGGATGACGCTGACGTGGAGGGCCAGTTCCGCTTCCTGCAACGTCTCTGGCGGCTTGTTGACAGCGTGCGGGGGTCAGGCACGGCGGATCAGCTGCTCGGGAACGGCGCAGCGTCAATACCCGTTGAACTGTCGGAGACGGATACAACGATTCGCCGCGCCGTTCATCTCGCGATTGAGGCAGTCGGCGAAGATCTCAGCGGCGACTTTCAGTTCAACACCGCCATTTCAGAGCTGATGAAACTCTCCAACAGCCTTTCGGGCAAGGTGTTGGAGGCATCGAGACCGGTACAGATTGAGGCGATGGGTGCTCTGATCAGGCTCCTTGCTCCCTTTGCGCCCCACCTGGCTGAGGAATTCTGGTTGAGACTGGGTGGAGAAGGCAGTGTCCATCAGCAGCCATGGCCCCTCCATGACCCTGAAGCACTGGTTCAGGACAGCGTTGAACTGGTGATTCAGGTCAAGGGAAAAGTGCGTGGAAGCATCCAGGTTCCTGCGGACTGTGACAAGGACAAACTGGAGGAGCTGGCCCTGGCCAGTGACGTGGCACGACGTTGGCTGGAGGGCAAGCCTCCCAGGCGCGTGATTGTTGTGCCTGGGAAACTGGTGAACCTGGTACCCTCCTGAAGGTTGTTCACGATCTGCTGAAACGCAGGGTGGCAGGCTTGTTCCAGTCGCCCTGGGCCTGGTAACCGCGGTTGTTGGCGGTCAGATGACGCACGATCCAGAAGATGGCCTCAACGGAACCTTCCCCGATCGCCTGCTGAATCTCCACAACGGAACGCGAGACGCCGTCGCTGAGCACCTCTTCAACCTGTCGCTGGAGTTTCAGGATCGCAGCTGCAGCCTTCTTGCCAGCCTCCACCCCAGGTTGGTGATAGGCATTGACGTTGACGAGTTCGCCGTAGAAGCCAACGGCACGCTCGAACAGGGCGATCAAGGCACCGAGTCGTCGGGCATCGAACTGGCGCATGCTGATGCTCAGGCTCTGGCGACCGCCCTCAGTGAGAGCTGACCGGGTTCCCTGCAGGAAACCATCGAGAAAATCCCCGGGACGTTCGCCGTTGATCTCAGGAATGTCATCTCCATCGCGAAGCACCTCGATGAATGTCACAAAGAAGTTGTCGATCCCATCGCGCAATTGCTGAACGTAGGCATGCTGATCCGTGGAGCCTTTGTTGCCATAAACAGCGATGCCCTGATGGGCGACCTCTCCATTGCGGTCAAGGCGCTTGCCGAGTGACTCCATCACCAGCTGCTGCAAGTAACGACTGAACACCTCGAGACGGTCGCGATAGGGCAGCACCACCATGTCGCGCCTGCCCTTGCCCTCACCGGCGCAGTACCAGGCTGCAGCCATCAGTGCCGCAGGATTGCGTCGAACATCACTGACGCGCGTGGCCTCATCCATCTGGGCAGCACCTGCCAGGAAGCTGCGGATATCGCAGCCGACCAGAGCTCCTGGAACCAGGCCGACAGCACTGGTGATGCTGGTGCGTCCGCCGACCCAGTCGAACATGTCGAAGCGATGAAGCCACTGTTCACGAACGGCCTGTTGATCAAGCTTGCTGCCGGCCATGGTGATCGTCACGGCCTGCGCAGACCATGTTCCACCAACGGCTTCAAGGCGATGGCGTGCCTGCTCCATACCGAGATGGGGCTCGGGCGTGCCCCCGGATTTGCTCACCGTCACCACCAGAGTGGTGCGCAGATCATCGCCGATCTCTTCGAGAACGCGGCTCATGCCGTTCGGATCCACGTTGTCGAAGAAATGGAAAGGAAGTCCGGCTCCCTTGTCCTGAAGGGCGCGGATCATCAGCAGCGGGCCCAGACCACTGCCGCCGATGCCGATCCAGAGAACATTGGTGAAGGGCTGACCGGTCGGTGATTTGATCGATCCGTTGATCACCGCCTGTCCGAACTGCTCGATCTCGTCGATTTCCGCAGCGATGTGCTGACCCACCTGTGGATCAGGGGCCAGTTGTGGGTGCCGCAGCCAGTAATGACCAACCTGACGATTCTCGTCAACGTTGGCGATGGCACCGTTCTCAAGGGCCTTCATGGCTTCGAAGGCCTGATCCAGTCGAGGAGTCAGTGCTTCGAGCTGTGAGTTGTTGATGTGCATGCGACTGATATCCAGCCACATCCCAAGATCCTCGTGGTGCCAGAGGAGATCACAGAAACGCTGCCATTGAATCTGGGCATCCGTGGCACTGAAATCCGGGAAACTCATCTCGACGAGAGAACTCTCTGCGTCGAAGTTATCCGGGATCCAGCGGAATGCCCATGAACCGAGATCTCGCAGCTAATCTCCGTCAATGCTTCCTGACAGGCTCGGTTTCCGCTCCGCCATGAACACGAGAGCGATCACAGGCCTCGCGGCCTTGGCGGCAGCCGCATTGGCAGCCTCCGTGATGATTCGACCGCCGATCGGTGGAATCAATCCTGATGCTACATCTGCTGGATCATCCTCACCGCTGTCGAAGGAGAGCGACCCTGACCCGACGGATTTCAGTGCCGAGGAACTCGAGCATCTGCAACGTCGATTCGGCGTCCATGGCCCGCAGACGCAGCTGGCCCAGCTGTTCACCAGAGGTGTGGACCAGCTTCAGCCTCTACGCGCCAACACCCTGTCCAGATTGAACAGGCTCAAACCTGTTATTCACAGAGAAGCCGACCGACATCGGATCAATCCGATGCTGGTCACAGCAATTCTGTTTGATGAAATTCAGCACTCCAAACCTGGAGAGGATCTGCCTTTCGTTGTGCACTCCGGCCTTGTGGAGACCCATGGCCCAGCACAGCTGGGGATCAGCGAGCTGATCCATCAGGGTCGGCTTCCCGAAGATCCATCGCCACGTCAGATCGCTGAGGCACGTGACCTGCTGATGGATCCGGAAGCCAATGTGGAGCTTCTGGCGGCAAAGCTCTCGCGACTGAAAGGTGAACTGGGACTCGACCGTGAATCAATCCTGATTGCCAGCCGCTCCTATGTCGATGCGAAGGCCATTGCCACCCTGGCTTATCTCCACAACGGCAAACTCGACTATCCCGCAAGGGTGCTGCGATACATGCAGGATCCCGCCCTGCATGGACTGATCTATTCCACGATCCGTCCGGCTCCGCTTCCAGTCATCTGAGCAGGCTCTCTCGACAGCTACGACCGGCACAGACTGCCGAGAGCGGCGAGACGGTTCTGGAGATTGGCCCAGGAGAAACTGCGTGGATCTGCACGGGCGCCTCCAAGATCAACATGTCGGTGGGTTGTGATCGCGGCAGGGTCGATTTCAAAGTTTTCCAGCCAGCCATCCAGCACAAGCGCCAGAGCGTCGTACTGGGCTGACGTGTAACCGCTGTGCTCCCCATTGCTGTCGTGCCCGTCATCAGGCGTTTCAAGGCTGAGATGCAGAGCAAAGTTGTTGACTGAACCCTGGAACTCGGGGTTGGTGACCGCCCATTCACCATGGAACGCCGAATATCCGGCGCCAAAGGCCCGCTTCAGTGGATCCACCACGTCGACGATGGAGCCATCCAGACCCACCAGAGTGTGGTAACTGACCTGATCCTCATCACGGGGATGGGGCGTCAGGAATGTGTTCACCGCTGAAGTCAGCGAATAAACCGTTTCATGCAGGATCACAACCCGCGGGGCGGGATTGAGAGGTTGCCCCCAGGGATCACTGCGATAGCGCTCGCCGAAGTTGGTGGGGTCGGCTGGAATCGACTGACGCATCTGAGGCAGCTCACGGCGCTTGGCCAGCAGTCGCGTGCGCATCGACTGATCGATGTCGGAACACTGACGAGCCAGAGGTGATGACCAGGGTGACGCCTCAGGGACTTTTGGCGGCAGGCCAGGAAGAGACTTGTTCTGATCGGCGTCGCGAGCGACTTCATCGAGCAGATCAAGCAGGGATGGCTCACGTGCCGACTGATCCGTCGACTTCTCCGCAGTGAAGCCCACCAGCGAGAGAACCAGCACCAGTGTTGAGGTTGTGGCCAGCAGGATTCCTGTCCCTGGATGGCGCAGTCGGCCAAGGGACTTCCGTAACGCACGGTTCAGATGATCTGGAACCATTGATCGCGGAGCAAGCGAGCCTCCCTGGTGGCCCCAGGGTCCCAGGCCAGTCGGTGGCGTTCCACGCCGGCCTTCTTCAGGGATAGCTCCGTGCTGGCGATCCGGCCACGGCGGCTGTAGATCACCTGACAGTGCTCAGGCCCCTGCAGGAGTTGCTGCGTGCGCTGAAGATTGCGGCAGCGCCAGTCCCTGAGGGCCAGCAGTTCATCACCGGCGACCAGACCGGCAGATTCGGCAGCTCCTGCAGGAACCGTGCGATCAATCCACACACTTCCATCGGCATCTCTGAGGGTCCATCCCGCATCGGGGTGGTTTGCCATCACCGGTTCGAGCACAAGACCGAGAGCCTTCAGACAGGACTCGATCGGTAATGAGCCGCAATCATCCAGCCAGGAAGGGAGCTGATCAGCAAGCTCAACCGAAGTGGAACCGATCACCTCCATCAGATCGCGACGTGTGTAACCACGTTTATGGGTTCCCAGCCATGACCAGAGCTGACGCAGCGTTGCAGCGAGGGATCCACCGTGCTGACGCAGACGCACATCCAGGCAGAAGGCCAGTGCGGTGCCCAGCCGGTAGTAGCTGATCTGACTGCGGGCATTGGCCGGCGATTGCTTGTAGAGACGAACCCAGGCCTCCCGCGAGCTGTCGGCAAGAGACTGAATGCCTGTGCCCGGATTGAGCAGCACATGGGAGAGATCCGCTCCCAGATCCTCGAGAAGATGGAGTCGACTGGAAAACCCGGAGAGGAGAGGAAGGGACAGATCGAAATAGCTGGTGATCCCCTCCGCAAACCAGAGCCCCTCGCTGATCACCGGCCGGTCGTAGCGATAGGGAACGTATTCACTCGGCCGCAACCGGCGAACGTTCCACTGATGGAGATATTCATGGCCGATCAGTTGCAGAAGACTGCGGGTGCCGCCCTCCTCCAGCAGACGCGACCAGGGGAACTGCATCACCGAGGAGTTGTCGTGCTCCAGCCCTCCATATCCCTGATCCAGCAGTTGCAGCACCAGTTGGTAGGGCTCGCGGGACGGTGGATCCGAATCCATAAGATCGCAGACTGCCGAGCAGATGGATTCGATCTCCGCCGGCAGGGTTGTCGACCAGCCCGAAGGTGGCGCTCCGATCAGCACCAGTTCATGGGACAGCGTCCTCACCTTCAGCGTCTCGACATGCAGCTCTCCGGCATGAACCGGTGCATCAACGAGATGGTCGAAGTCTTCAGCCACAAAACGGCCGTTCTGGCTCGGCAGCGGACAGGCCACGGTCCAGGCGTCGGGAATTGACAGCTGCAGAAGATGGCGATCCCAGCGGTGCCCCTCCACCAGCATCACGACTGCCGAAAGACAGAGTGATGCGAACACCGGGTCAATGTGATTGGTGCGAACGGTCAGCTGTCTCGCTTCCAGTGAGTAGCGCAGCGTGACCTGTTCTGAAACACGGCAGTCCAGTTCCCAGGTTTCCGGCGATCGACGACGCGGGATGAGGACTCGCCCACCCTGCTCAACGCTGAGACTGTGGAGATGCTGGGAAGGATCCCGAACGGTGTAGGAGCCAGGAGTCCAGACCGGCAGGGTCCAGGTCTGATGGGAATGACTCGGACACCATCGGATCTCAACCCGGAGGATCTGTGAAGCGGGGGAGCAGAGATCGAGCGCAACCTGAACGTCGGCCATCAGACGCCGGCGGTGACCGTCTCGGCATCGATCATCTCTGCCTGTCGCAGGGCATGGTTCATGGCGTAGCGGCGCAACACGCGTCGCAGAGCTGACTCGGTCATTCCCGATCCGGCGGGAGCTGCCAGATCGGCCACGAGATCAAAATGAGGCTGACTGATGTTGCGTCTCCAGCCGAGTTGAAGACCCGATGGATGCACCGCCGCGAGTTCCACCGACTGATGGCTGTCGAAGGAGCTCACAACACCACCACGGGAGACGTTGAATCCCTCGTTCTGGAGTGCGATCTCGAGCAGATCAAGATCGATCACCAGTGTGGGCAGGATGGACAGATGGGACATGTAACCGGAATGCCCGCGCAATCCGACCCTAGCCAGATGAACAGCGTGCGCTATCCAGCCCTGATCGTTCCGGCCATCGGCCCATGGCCGCGGTTTGATCCACCCTTGCGTCTGGGTGTCATGGCCTCAGGGACAGGCTCGAACTTCGAGGCGCTTCACAACGCCGCCGCCTGCGGAGATCTGAATGCGCAGCTTTGCCTTCTGGTGGTGAACAAAGCCGGATGTGGAGCAAGCGAGAGAGCCGCGCATCTGGGAATTCGCTGCGAACTGAGGGACCACAGACAGTTCACAAGCAGGGAAGCGTTGGATCGGGACCTGGTGCGCACGTTCCAGGACGAGGGGGTGGAAGCGATCGTGATGGCCGGTTGGATGCGCATCGTGACACCTGTGCTGATCGATGCATTCCCAGGCAGGTTGATCAACATCCACCCTTCGCTGCTGCCCTCCTTCCGAGGCATGGATGCAATCGGTCAGTGTCTGGCGTCAGGGGCAGTCATAGCCGGCTGCACCGTGCATGAGGTGCGGAAGGATGTGGATACGGGACCGATCCTTGCGCAGGCAGCTGTTCCAGTCCTTCCCGGTGACGACAGGGAGACACTCACCCGGCGCATTCAGATGCAGGAGCACAGGTTGCTGCCGTGGGCAATTGCGCTGGCCGGACAGCGCTGGCGAAAAGCAGTGTCAACTCAGGGATAGAAGGGTTCCAACGGAAGTCCCTCACTGACTGAGAGGCCGGCCATCAGATTCAGACACTGCACTCCCTGGCCTGCCTGCCCCTTCATGAGATTGTCGACGGCGCTCATCAACACCAGACGACCTGTACGACCGTCAACCTGAACGGACAGCAGAGCCTGATTGGTGTGCTTTGCCCACTTGGTGGCGGGATAGGTTCCGACGGGCAGCACCCTCACGCAGGGATGGTGGCGGTAGACAGCTTCAAGCACGGTCGTGCAGTCTTCCGCGGTGAGACCGGGATCCCGCAACCGGGCATACACCGTGGAGAGAAGACCTCTCACCATCGGCACAAGATGGGGGGTGAACTGAAGCTGGATGGGGCACCCCGCCACAGCGCTGGCGAGTTGCTCGATTTCCGAAGTGTGGCGATGCCCAACAACTCCGTAGGGGCTGATCGACTCGGAGGCCTCTGCAAGAAGCAGATGTTCCTTGGCCGCCCTTCCACCTCCGGAGGTGCCTGTTTTGGCATCAATGATCAATCCTTCGGTTTCGATCAACCCCTGTTTGAGGAACGGCAGCAACGGCAGAAGGCTTGTGGTGGGGAAACATCCCGGCGCCGCCACCAGCCTGGCTTCGGCGATCTCGGCTCCATGCCATTCAGGCAGGCCATAGACAGCCTGCTTGCAGAGTTCAGCGTCTGTGCGCTGATGGGTTCTGGCCTCATGCACATACACCGAAGCCCACTGATCGAGACTGCGGTAGCGGTAATCAGCGGAGAGATCCACCACCCTGACTCCCCTCTCCAGCAGAGGCGGAACCAGTTGACTCGCCAGACCGTTGGGAAGACTGAGCACCGCGAAATCAGCGGCCGCCGCGATGCGATCGGGGTCAGGACTGTCAACGGTGAGGTCATCTGCAAGCGGCAGAAACGGGCAGATCTCACTCCAGGAACGACCCGCGGATCGCTCACCTCCCAGATAAGTGATGGCGAATGCTGCATGCCCGTTGAGGAGACGAAGGGTCTGCAGTCCTCCATACCCGGAGGCCCCCACCACAGCGACCCGTTGAATCCCCATTCCAGTGCTGGCACGTGGATCGATCGTACCGACGTCGATAATGGGGACAGCTTTAAGGACACCAGGACCGCTGCCCGATTCCGTTGCTCATACCGAGGGGGCTACTCCCATGTTTGATTCCATTCCTGATGCACTCGCCGCAATCCGCAATGGTGAGTGCATCGTGGTCGTGGACGATGAACGCCGGGAAAACGAGGGTGATCTGATCTGTGCAGCACAGTTCGCCACTCCTGAACAGATCAATTTCATGGCCACCGATGCCCGAGGCCTGATCTGTCTCGCCATGGAAGGGGAGCGTCTCGATGCGCTTGATCTGCCGCTGATGGTGGATCGCAACACCGACTCCAATCAGACGGCCTTCACCGTGAGCATCGATGCGGGCCCTGAAAACGGTGTTTCCACAGGCATCTCAGCGGATGACCGTTCGCGCACGATCCAGGTGGCGATTCAACCGGGAACGAAACCCTCGGATCTGCGCAGGCCTGGGCATATCTTTCCGCTCAGGGCACGCCCGGGAGGCGTTCTCAAGCGTGCAGGCCACACAGAAGCTGCGGTGGATCTCGCCCAGATGTCCGGTCTTTATCCCTCCGGTGTCATCTGTGAGATTCAGAATCCGGATGGCTCGATGGCACGGCTTCCTGAACTGAAGATCTACGCCAGGGAAAGGGGTCTGAAGCTGATCAGCATTGAAGACCTGATTCGCTACCGGCTTGATAACGAACGCTTCGTGGTGCGTTCGGCTCAGTGCTCTCTGCCAACGGAGTTCGGATCATTCCTCGCCATCGGTTACTCCAATGAACTGGATGGCAGTGAACATGTGGCACTGGTCAAGGGCGATCCCAACAATCTGAGCGAACCCGTGCTGGTGCGGATGCATTCCGAATGCCTCACCGGCGATGCTTTCGGCTCGATGCGCTGCGACTGCCGTGCCCAGCTGCACATGGCGATGAAGCACATCGAAGAGGAAGGCGAAGGGGTTGTTGTCTATCTGCGCCAGGAGGGGCGTGGGATCGGACTGATCAACAAATTCAAGGCCTACAGCCTGCAGGAGGGCGGTCTGGACACTGTTGAAGCCAACGAGAAGCTGGGATTCGCCCCCGACCTGCGCAATTACGGAGTCGGGGCCCAGATTCTCAGTGACCTGGGAATTCACCGGCTCAACCTGCTCACCAACAATCCCAGAAAAATCGCAGGACTGGGTGGCTACGGCCTTGAGGTGGTGAATCGTGTGCCGATGAAAGCCCCTGTCGGTGATTTCAATGCCCGATATCTGGCCACCAAGAAAGAGAAGCTGGGGCACCTGCTGGAGGGTATTGGACTGCGATCTCACTGGGTTCTGTGTCTTGACAGTTCCTCCACAGATGACGGGGTGCTGTCTGATCTGCTGCATCGAGTGGAACAGCTGAGCGAGGAACGCGGGCTTCAGCTGCAGGCCGAACAGGGTCCACGCCTGCTGGCACTTTGGGAACGACCCCGCTTTGTCTGGTCTCTGCAGGGTTCAGATCCTGACTCAGCTTCGATCAAGGCGATGCTCACCACCATGGCCGGCTGGACTGAAACATCGAGGCTGGGTCTGCTGCACACGGTGGATGAACAGGAAATCACCCATCCGCCCCAGACTCTTGAACGCAAGGAGCTCGAACGCAGATCGCTGCTGGATGAACCTCAGGCAACGACCTGGTTCCCTTCAGGAAACCAGGCCGCATTGATTCACTGGTCCTGAACGGTGACCTTCTGGATGCGGGTGCCGTTCTTGATCGCCAGCACAACGTTCATGTCGGAGGTCAGACCGAAAACCGTGTGAACACCATCCAGGTGGGGCTGGGCATCGTGAACGATGAAGAACTGACTGCCACCGGTGTTTTTACCGGCATGAGCCATCGACAACGCACCGGGAACATGCTTCTTGCTGTTGATTTCGCAATCGATCATGTAGCCGGGGCCGCCTGTTCCAGGTGTGCCACGTGAGCCCTCACGGCTGTTGGGGCATCCGCCCTGCGCCATGAAACCGTCAATCACCCGGTGGAAGGCAAGCCCGTCATAAAAGCCTTCGCGTGCCAGCTTCACGAAGTTGGCAACGGTGTTGGGAGCGTCCTGTTCGAACATCTCCAGCTTGATGTCGCCGGCGTCCGTGGACATGAGAACGGTCGTCAAGGCGTCAATCCGAAAACACCATGCTAGGCAGGTGAAGTTCAGGCCGACTTCAATCAAGCCATGAGCCCAACAGCCACAAATCCAGAGCTTGATGCCGCCCGGGTTGGAGTGATCGGTGGCAGCGGTCTTTACTACATCAACAATCTGGAGTCCGTTCGGGAAGTGAACCCCGACACACCATTCGGCAAACCCTCCGATTCCCTGAGGGTCGGAACTCTCAATGGCGTTGAGGTGGTGTTTCTGGCCCGCCACGGACGTGAGCACCATCTGATTCCGAGCGAGGTCCCTTATCAGGCCAACATCTGGGCCATGCGAAGCCTTGGCGTGCGCTGGCTGGTCTCAGTGTCGGCCGTTGGATCTCTGAGGGAACATCTGCGGCCGCGCGACATGGTGGTCCCCGATCAGTTCATTGATCGCACGAGACAGCGACCCCAGTCCTTTTTCGGGGATGGATGCGTGGCACACGTCAGCCTGGCGGATCCATTCTGCCCTGTTCTCAGTGAAAGGCTGGCAGCGGCTGCCTCTGCATCCATGCCTGTGGGGCATCATCTGCACCGCGGAGGCACCTACCTGTGCATGGAGGGTCCAGCCTTTTCAACCCGTGCGGAAAGTGAGCTCTACCGGAGCTGGGGATGCGATGTGATCGGCATGACCAACCACACGGAAGCGCGCCTGGCCAGAGAAGCCGAGATCGCCTATGCCTCGCTCAGCATGGTGACTGACTTCGATTGCTGGCATGACGATCACGACGCCGTGACCGTTGACATGGTGGTGGGCAACCTCAGGGCCAATGCAACGGCAACAGGGCCCATTCTTGAAAAGCTGATGAACAGCTTCAGCCAGGACAAGCCGGCATCTTCAGCACACAGTGCACTTGAGAACGCATTGATGACTGCTCCGGCCGCCGTTCCGGCGGCCACCCGCCAGCGCCTCGACCTGTTCACCAGCCCCTACTGGGGGAGTGCTGAATCCTGAACCGGAAGAGTCATCCCCTGACTGCACAGAGCTGAGCGCAGGTCAGCGCGGTGAACGGCAAGCAGCGCATCAGCCTCTTCAGCGTTGAGGTTGCAACTGCCCATGCAGAGAGCACGCTTGACCGAGCCTTGAGCGCACTCCAGCAGGCTTAGAGCAGCTTCGCGTTCCAGACCGAGCAGGTCCCTGAGGATACGGATGGAGCGGTCGACAAGCTTGCTGTTGCTGGCGGCAACGTCGACCATCCGGTTGCCGTAGACCTTGCCCAGCTTCACCATCACACCCGTGGAAAGGATGTTGAGAGCCATTTTCGTGGCCGTTCCCGCTTTCAAACGCGTCGAACCTGTCAGCAGTTCGGGGCCCGTGAGCAGTCGTATGT
>Ga0160423_10003760_pt1 | contig 12585 bp, 12 predicted proteins | sample CRUFie14St8metaG_FD_108191 | JGI IMG/M metagenome (GOLD analysis project Ga0160423, IMG submission 108191) | Marine microbial communities from the Costa Rica Dome - CRUD Field 142mm St8 metaG | ecosystem: Environmental > Aquatic > Marine > Oceanic > Photic zone | place: Costa Rica: the Eastern... | reverse complement strand
TATCTGTCTTCTTCTCTGCATAGCATCGACCTGTGCTTTTAAATCATTTAGGTGATTAATGTTTTTTGCATCTTTAAAATCATTGTAATACTGCTCATACTGAGTTCCTTTTATCTCATCCATGACATTCAGAGAATCATCAAAATCAACATCTCCATATCTTGATTGTAGATATGCCGCGTTGAGAAAAGATTTATAGTTGTATCCAATGCTTGCATGTAACGTTTCCGTCCATGTAGGAGCAGAAACAACTCTATCTATTGGTCTTGTATTGAATTGATACTCAGGCTCGTGGGCATATATTCTACCTTCAAGCTGTCTCATTTCTCGTCCTCTTTAAGAAACTCACCAGTTTTGCGCCAATGTCTAAACTCTTTCATTGAGACTTGGGCAATCTCTTGTTCGCTCACAATAAAACTTAACTCACTATTCACTCCAGTAGTTAAGAAGAAAGTAACATTTTGCTTTTTAACACTTTCCTGAAAAGGGTCAGTTGAAGAAAATTGTGAGGGAGTAAGCCAAGCTTTCTTTCTAACAGCAGTATCTTCTCTATCGCCAAGAAAATTAAAACCAGAAACTAGCCCAGCAAAAAACCCAGCATCTTGAGATTCGATACCATCACGGTCTCCATCTCTTATGCTATAATCTCCATAGGTTTGTAGTTTTTCTTGAACATACTGAAGAAAACTATCTTTCATTTCAGGTGTATTAAATAATCTATTTACAGCAAAAGGTGACCTGATATTACCATCAAAAGATACTGACTGAGGGTCAAGAACAAAGTCTTCTGTTTTAGGAAAGAACTCTGTCATTATTGCTTTTGTTTCTTGCTCTAAATCATCGAGTTCAACTGGTGCATTTCTATTTCTATATATAATATGAGGCATCGCATTGAGAATACGCTTGTAGAAAATTGTATCTTTACCACCAGTAGATTCTGAAAGTTTATCTTCTAATTTAGTTTGTGCTTTTGCAAAAGTATCTTCACCAGTAATATCTCTTAACTTCATTTTGTATGCATCACTATTGCGATACTCTCTTTCATTAGCAAGCACTTGAGCTATAGTAAGAGTGCCCCCAGAAATTTGACTAATCTTAAAAGCGTTTTGGATTGCAACTACATCATTTTCCAAGTCTTCATCAAAAGAAAATAAGTTATATTCTGTATATCTAAAAGCACCATCTTTATCTTGTTCAGTCATAAGGGTAGTGCCTTTAACAATAAAATCTAAAAACATATTTGCTGGACCACTTGCAACCAAACCTTTGCGTGTTTCCTTAATTAATTCCTTAATGGTTGTAGAAACAATTTGATTATTTTTTAACATTGAATCTACAGTCTTTCTTATATTGCTATCTGGCTTTGCAAATTCAGGACTCAATAATATTTGTCGGAGAGTCTTTCCTCGTAAGGCTGGATTGTTTTGTGCTTCTGCAAGAAGATATAAGTCAGCGTTATCTTCGTTCTCTTTACTTTTATCTATTGGCTCTTTTGATTGTATAGCTTGCGCAAATATTTCAAGTTTTATTTGTTGCTTTTCAGCACTTGCAAGCTGGTTTGCATTTCCTATCTCACGCTCAAGGTAATCATTTAGATTTTTTCTTGCATTAAAGTCAAGATTAGGTTGACCTCCTTCTACAGTTTCAACACCCCCAGGTCCAACAGGTCTATCTTTTGAGAATAAAGGAACAATCTCTTCAAGAGCTTTCTTCTGTCCAGATGTCATATTTGGAATATCTGGCATTTTGCCAGACTTAATAGCTGACATCACTCTTCTCATTGCAGTTGTATCTAGTCTGCCATTTTCTGTAAAAGATTCTATTAAGTTATTGCCAACAGAAGAAGAAACAATTCTATTTATCTGTGCATCAATTTTATCTATTTCTGGTAGTGTAAGTATTGGTTTCTTCGACCTAATAGTTTCACCATTGACAGTTCTTGTTACAAACTTTGAACCCTTTTCTCTTATTTCACTTTTAAGTTTTTGTGCTAATTCAATCTTTGATGGGATGTTAGTGAGAGCACTTAGGTCTGCTACAAATGCATTTTGTCTTTCGCCACCAACAGCTAAAGACATTAAATCTACCCTTATGTTGTATGCTTCTTCGCCAAGAGATGCTTGAATTTCAAGTTCATTTGCTCCACTTTGCTGATTTACATAAGTATTAATAGCATTTTGATTTGCTACCATTGATTTGACAGCTGTGTTTAAATCACTACGACCTTCTTCATAAGCAGTTACATGTGTGAGCATTTCTTTTATTTGCTCATTATGTGGCTCAGATATACCTTCTATATTTCTGAAGGGCGCACCATTAGCAACTTGAGCTATTATCATGTGAGGCTTTAAATTCTTATCACTATATTGACGCAGTATTCCTTTTATTCTAGCAACAGCTAGACTTGACTTATGACGTTTTTTGAATTGATTTGCGTTCTCTGCCTTACCACCAGTAAATTGATGGTCACTATTTGAGGTACTATGAATATCTTTTAGCTTATCTCCAGTTGGATTATCAGCTTCTTTAATTAATTTTTGAACTGTAGAATGATTACTTGTTTCAGCAATCGATTGTTCATTTTGTACAAAGCTTGTTTTTATACGAGAATTATTCATTGCACCAATCTGCATTTGATTGTTTGCTTGACGTATAAGTAAAGTATTATTCAATGCAGAGGTGTAAGAAGTTCCATAAGAAACTATTTTATTTTTATATTTCCCTTCATACTTTGATGCAAGCTCATCAGTAAACTCTTCAAGCATAGACTTTGCTTTTCCCGGATTGAGTGGAAATCGTGCTTGCGCCTTCGCTCCTTGCTCTTTAAACTTTGTCTCAAGAATAAGACCAAATCTTTTAGCGGCTTCAGACTTGATAGCCTCTTGTGCTATCATGCCATATCCCTTTGTTGGTAAGTTTGCTAACAGTTCAGTCATTACATTTTTTGGCTGACCAGTTTCAGGGTCTATACCAAAAATTTCATCATCGGTCTTACTTGATATATAATCTCGACCACGTTCTTCAGCAGTATCTGCCGCCATCTTAAATGCCTCATTTGACATTTTACTAACAGCATTTGATATTTGACCAAGAGAATTAGCGACACTCATGTCTGCTCGGATTACTCCTATCTCGCCAGTTCTTACTTGTCTTCTATATTTTGCAACGCTCATAATTACCTACATGCTTCTATAAAAATCACCAGCTCCACCAACAACTGTACTTAATGCTGTCATCTGAGATGCTCTAAGTGCGGCATCACCAGCGCGTAAAGCTCCTAGCCTTCTCAATCGCAACTGTTCCATTTGTGCAAGACCTTGAAAGTCTAGCCTTTTAATATCAGAACTTGCTAATGACTTTTGAGAGTCTTTAAATGCTTTCAATGACCTATCATCATCTCTGTTCATAAAAGCAAACTGTGCTTCATTTACTTCTTCTGCATCATCAAGCTGGTCAAGAATATCATTATGCGCTTCCATAGTTTGTATTTTACGCTGTACTCGTTCTTGCTCGAGCTGTGCCGCTTCCATTTCTTTTTGTCTTTTCATTTCTTTGCCTTGTGCAATAGTTGCACTTGCACTTAAAAGAGAACCAGCAAAACCTAGTGCCGCCATAAACATTAGAATGTTACCTCCGCTATTAATGAGTTGACTTGTAATGACAATGGAGCTGACTGACTTATTGTAACTTGTGGGTCTTTAGAATATCCCAGCAATCTAAATTCTTTTTTGCCAGTAACAGCTTGTCTTGCCAAACTTAAATCATCAGTCACCTGACGAATAATTAAATTCTTGTTATTTACAGATACCGATAATGTATTTGATAAATCTAATATTACTTTGTTCATTCCTCTTGGCTCTCCAGTCATTGGACCTGATTGAGACATCGTATCTATTGGGTTTGTTGTAAGAGTAACATCAAACTTAAATCCTATTTCTGCTGATGAAAGAGAATTGTCCACAGCTGATACATCGATGTTCCCACTAGCCACAGTAAACTGACCAAGATAATGAGTGCCAGAGACCACATCGAGGACTGCACCGTTAGCAAAATCAGCGCTGACATCGAAGACTCCGCTAGAGCCAGAATATGTTTTAGCCATATCAGTATTAAAGCTACTGTCAAACTCACAGAGAATATATTTATTTGTTCCATCTCCTTTATCAAACTTAACTACAGCATACACTCTTGTATCAACTGTGCAAATAGAATGGAAAGAACCCTGACTTGTAAACTGTGTCCAGCCATATCTCTGTTCGCCTCTATTTGAATTAAATACACCAAGCGTTCCATTTGAATCTACAAGAAAGTAATAGCTTTCAGCTCGGTCTATACCACCAGCAAGAGTGCTGGCTTGTATTGGATTCTGTATCAAATGAGAAGCAAGGCTTGATATAGGTTGTCCAGTATAAGCATTTTGTCCATCATCGAACAGCATCTCTCTCACTATCTCACCAGAACCCTGAATATAAACAGTAGCACCATCAAACACATAAGGTCTTACAAAAGAAGAACCAAAAGGTGTTTGTCTTTTTATTGTAGCATTTGTAGGGGTTGTAGGCTTCTCAACAAAAGCTGGCACAATAAATTCATCAGTAGATGTAAACGCTTGCAAATCTCTATTCGAAACAAGATGTTTAATTGTATTTACCTCTCCAATAGCGGCACGAATATCAATAGAGTCATTGTCACTAGCATCCCCAATATCAAAGTTAAAAAACTCATTTGACTTACTCGCCCACAATCCATCAGGTTGAGATATAGTTCCAGCATACCACAATCTATTTTGATGGAAGGTAACAGCTCCAGGGAATCCTCTCAACACAGAGTAAGATTGTTCAGACCAGTTCGTAGCTGGCGCATGAGTTTCAAGGAAGGGAGTACCACCACCAGCTACAGAATCATTTGCATTTGCACCAGCGGTAAAAGTAAAAGTATTATCATCAATTACTTCAGAAACAGTTCTTGCTCCATTTAAATTACTTGCCGCAATCCCACCAACTGTATTAGCATTTGATATAGTAAAAGCATCACTTGCAGAAAATCCATGATTTACCAATGTCACTTCGACTGTAGCCACGCCGTTGTCCGTCCGAAAAGAATCAACCTTTAGTTTTTTCTTAAGAGTAGCTAAAGCATTTCCTGTAGCTTGCGTTGCTGATTGTACAGATGTAATTGTTATTTCTTGGTCGTGATACTTTATTGTAAGACCAACATGCTTAGAATCAGGATAATTCCCACCTGACTGTGAACCAGTCAAATCCCAATACGCTTCACTTGTTGTAAGAGTAATACCATTGCCAGAACTAGCCGATGGGTCAAGAGTAACACCTAAGTCTTGGAACTGAAAGTATGGTTGATAAATCTTTGCACCAGCAGACTGCGTATCAAATGTTTTTGTCTCCATTTGAAATGATGTTAGTCCAGTACGCACAAGCTTACGCACCATAAATGTTTGATGAGCAATGAACATTACATCACCAGCTTGAGCATAAGTTACCTCATGCATATTTAAATTAGTTATTGGTATTGTAGCTCCACTTGAATCAGCTGTAAGCGTTGCCGCCAACGTAACATTGTTGCTTGTATCGATTTGAAATACTCTTATTTTCTGATGCTCCAGAGAAACAATATATCTTTCATCATCTGAGAATATAAATGGAACCAACCTATGTTGCTGGACTTTAGCAGTATCAATAGATGTATCGAACTCATATATTTTTGAAAGACCAGCTCGTTTTATTACACCACCCTCTGCTCTAAGAAAGAAGTTCTCAATCTTTTGTGCTGAGTTATTGTATACTCTTGTATCTGTTCTTGATATTAAACTAGGACTTACTTCACCAAACTGAAAGTTAGTTAGAGCTACTTTTGCTTTTTGCATTAGCTTCTCCTAAAAGCACTAAATCTTGTTTGAGGTATAGTCCTTGTTGTTTGTTGTTGTGAGTCAATGTTTCTTGCTTTCAACATTGCTCGGTCTGCCATTGTAGACATTAACTGCATCAACTGAGCATCTCTTGCAATCGCCGTTGCAAATGCAGAAGCTAATCCATACTCAAGAGCAATAGTAAAATAACTAGGAAAGTTTTCTTCTGTTGCTCGGAATGTAAAATCAGCTATGACAGTATCTTGTGTTGAGGTATCAGCATATACCATGTCACCGTATATCTGATAATTTATCTGCCCATCATTTACAGTTACAGCATGAACCAACAATGTATCTGATGGTAATTGATATGCAAAATCATATCGACCAGTCGGAGCATCTGTAAGCCTATTTAAAACAGCTTGGTCAGTTGAAAATCTCCAACGTGTATTTGATAAAGCACTACGGCAGATATCTTCATAGAGACTTCCAGCTACCAATGATTCTGTTGTACCATCAGTAAAAGAAGTTATCGGTTCAGCTCCTATCAAGATAAGAGCACGACTCGATATATCTATTGCGCTATCTGCCGCAGTTGAAGTCATTAGTCGCCGTCTGTTTCAGCAATAGCTGTACCATCAGATACATCTACTACAGTTCCAGTATTTGATAAAACAGTCACAAAGTTAGTCGTAGGAGTGTTTGTATCAGCAACAATAATAACATCTCGAACAGCAAGCATGTTTGCGGCGCTATTAAAATAACCAGCAGAATTTATAGTTCCAATAGCATCTGTAGTTACATAACTCCACAAGTTCATATTTGATGAACCAGCTAATCGAGATAATCCACTAGCACTATAAGCCATGTCAATACCCCCTATGAGTTATTGTCTAAGACTTCATAGATACCATTGTCATCAATGACAGTAGCACCCATGGACATCATAGACGTTGCAAGATGTGACGCTCGTTCAGCAACATAGTTTAGTTCTGTCTGAACATCAGAGTTGATACCAAGACCTACGGCTGTAGTATGATATGCCATATTCTTTCCAGCTGTGATAGCCGCAGTTGAAAAGATTTGAAATCCAAGAAAGGACTTCATTGTCATACCACCAGCAAATGGTAGATTCTGCTCGCCCACAAAGTCGGATGATGCAAACTCATTTATGTTAAACAAGTCAGCAAACCCCTTTGGGTGCATTGCAAGATATCTGCCACCATCCTCTGGGATGTTTGCAGTACCGAAGGTTTCAAAGAGTGAAAGCAAGTCAGCCTTCTCAACAGCACTACTTGTGTCATGAATCTGAGTTGAGTTTGCACCAGCATCCATTGCTGTATACAATATCTCATCAGTCTTACGACCAAGAGCCGCCGCCGCCGAAGTTGCAACTGCTTGTCTCTCATTGATATTTGTTTTTAGTTCATCCAACTTGTCGATATATTCTGCGGCATAGAAGTCACTCATTGTCGCTTCAACAGTTGTATGCGCTAGTTCCATTGGAGTCACAAGACCATTTCTGGACTTGGTACTCGCACTACCAGTTCCAATCTTCTGGAAACGAACTACGTTTCCAGTCACATTGTTTGCCATTCGTACAGTATTTCTAAGCTTAGAACCCATACGCTGATAAGCAAGGTGAACTTCAGATTCGAACTGCTTAATAAAGGCTGTGTCAATCGTATTAGCCATATTAGCACCTCATAAGTTAAGTTTCAGTTTACGCTTCCGATTGTCCTTTGCTATTTTCAACGAAGTTATCCATAAAGGGCTTCTCTAATGCAGTACGGGTCTTTCGCTTAATCTATTATTAGACTCAAATTTATGCAAATTGCAATAGAAAACTCGCACAAACTCATGCTCATTAATAAAATACTGCTGATTTTCTACCTGAAACCCTATCCATTTAAGCCATCTAATGGTTTTTTCATGGTCAACTGGTACATAATTTTCCACTACATCGTAGCCGATAGCAAGAAAACTAAGTATAAGTTTGCTGTGTTTGTAAAAAGATTTCCAGATATTATCTACTTCATCAGTACCGAGAAACCAAATCTTTCCAGTATGCATATACTTATCCATTGAAGTAATACCACACATAGCTATTGGCTTTTTCTGGTGGCAAATAGTAAATCCTCTAGCACCTTCTTCTTCAAAAGGCACATGAAGAGCAATCATTGGAGTCACACCAACCAATGCACACTCTCTGATATCAGGTAAGCGCATATTATCGAGAATAATATCAACATCAGATACAACACATGGTCGAAACTCAAGGTTGCCTCTTCTGATATAGGTCAATACTTTATCGGTTTTTTTACTTTTTTTTTGGTCATCTGTTGTACATTTTCTTAAATCCTTCATCAACCATTTTGACAAAGGCTGGGTCGCGTTGGTTTGGACTATAGTATCTTGGGTCTTGCATCATTTCTTTCAGCTTATCATCTGTAAGAACAGCTACTGGTTGACCAGTTCCTGATACTGGGTTTTCTTTCAAAGACTCCATCATGAACTCAACAACTTTAATTCCTTCTGCTGTTGCACAAAGGTCATCAATAGCTGGTCGTAGCTCTTCTGGAAAGTTCATCTCTACAAAAGAACCAACTGCACTCACACGTTCTTCAGCATGGTCGCCAAGTTCTTGCATCTCATACTCAACATCATAACCATCATTTACAGCTTCATGAAACATCATAATGCCTTCTTCAAACTCTTTTTGGCTAAAACCATTCTCAAAAGAATGGTCAGCCCACCAATTAAGAAGGTCATTATCTTTTGCCGCCTCATCATCTATAACATCAGGTAATACATAATCGCCTACCTCTGCTGGTCTTTCAGAATATGCTTCTGCTTGTATCTCTTCCATAACAGCATTGCGTATTTCTTCTTCTTTCTGTCCAATCTTAGATTCGAGATTAGTATAACTACTTGCTAAGTCTTCAGGACTGTTAAACTTTTCAGGAAGCCACTCAGGTCGAGCATCAGCATACTCTTGAGGAACTTCTATTGTTTGCTGTTCTTGTGTTTCAGATTGTTCTTCACTCATTTGATTTTACCTTATGTCCATGTTGAATACGTCTTTCAATTAAGCCAACAATATATCGCTGACCTTCTGCGTGTCGAAGGGTATCGTTAGTAACAGCTGAGCCATGCACAGCCTCTATTGTTACACTTCTTAAATACTTGAGTACCTCTGCACCAGCTGGTGATGAAAACAGAGAAGCAAAAGTTAATGATATGTTTTGTTCATCAGATGTTCCCCTTGGGAATCCATCAAGACCAGATATGCTAGTTTGCTTGTTCATCCATAGTTCCTTCTTGTGGCATCATGCCTTGTTGTTGCATCATGCTTTGTTGTTGTTGAAGCTGTTGCGCCATAGCTACAATCTGTTTACGCTCTTCTAAATCTCTAAGAAGATAATCAGGAACGCCAAACTTCTTGGCTAGGTATACAGCTGTCTCTTCAGAGTTGATAAGAATGTTAACTAACTCAGGTCCGAAACGCACACCAACCATCTCTAAGAACCTATTGATTGATGTTATATCTTGATTTGACTGCGCTTGCGAAAGTGGTGAAACAGAACGGACTTTGATTTGTCTGCCATTGATTGTTGGTATATTGATACGACCTTGCTTCTTCAATATGTATACTACACGCTGAAGAACTGGTTGTACCAACTCAGCTTGCAATCGACCAAATGCAGAGCCAATACGTCTTGATAAATCTGCCATACGTTCTGCTATCTCTGTTGCACTTGCTGGTGTCCTGTCAGGATTACCAAGCATATCATTATACAATGCTCTCTTAATATTAAGCCTCATGTCAGAAAGAATGATGTTTGCTACATCAAATGACCCAGCCGCCTTAACTGGCTGAAGTCCAGCAGAGTTTGGTGCTTTCGGTATAACTGTCCCTGGATCAAGATTAATTGTATCAGGATTAATTACACCATCGTCATCCATTTGATAAACACCAGAGATTGCCATCTGTGCATTTTCTAATATCAGCTCTATTGTCAGGTTAGTGGTTTTAATTGCACTCAATGCGTTGATAAGTGGACCTCGCCCATAGACTGCACCGGGGTCTTTACTCCAGCGAAAACATATAAATGGGTTACTACCAGTTCCTTTGTACTCTTCATACTTAAGCAAACACTTTGTGCTTATATCAAAAATTATGCAGTAGTACGCATCTTCGTTTGGCTTGGTGTAATTACGACAGATTATCTCAAGAACTTTTGTTCTGCCGTCTGGAGTTGATATCATTTGATTTTGAAGCCGTGGGTTAATCTTTGCCTTTGGATACAGTATCTTTATATCAGAATACCGAACATCCCTTTCCCTATATACATGGTCAATCCTATCGTCAGGACCAACATCCAGTACAACATGAGGAAGAGGCAGAGCTGTAAAATTAACAGGATTAATAGCATCGCCCTCCTCGACATGAAGAACACCAGTACCAAGTGCCAAGTCCATAAACGATTCATGCACCTCTTGACCAAAGTTTGAGTTCTGAATAACCTCAAAGACATATTCAGTAACCTCTTCGAGTTCGTTGTTTACACCATCACGTTGTTCTTTAGGCACCTCGCTACCAGCAGTAAAGTCAGCCCAACGAGCAAAGTTAGGAACAAGACCAGCTTGTAATCGCGACGCAAACTCCTGTACTCCAACGACAGCAGTCTCATCAAAGATTTTATCATCTCTTCTTTCGCCTATTGATTGTGTAGCAAATGTCTGACGCATAGGGAGTGCATACTCATAGCACTCATCAAATAAACTTTCCCAGCGTTGTCGTACTGATTTTGCACTTTCATACTTTTTTAAGAATGAATTTATTAATTCTTCATCAGACTTCATTAGCCAAACATTCCTGAACCACCAAGTGGACTTCTATAACCAATACCACCACGATTAGAAGTATACAAAGCTCTGCGACCTCTACTGCCTCTCATAACTGTTTGACCTTTTTTCTTCCCAGTCTCGTAAGTTAATGATGTTTTTATTGGTTGCTCTTGTGCAATAGTCTCTTCTTTCTCATCTTGCCTTCGCTCGATAGTTCTTTTCTTTTCTTCAGCTTCTTTTGATTTCTGCTCTTCAGTAACAGTATCACTTACTGGCTCAGGGTCAGAGCCTCCACCACCAAAACACATATTCAATCTCCTTATAGTCTATTCCAGAATGAACCACTTTTTCTAACATTAGCCGTTCTTTTAAAAATATCAAAGCCTTTTCTAGCATTGAACGCTTTAACTGGCTTCTGACCAGCTATTAAACTACGTCCTTCACCAGCACCAAGCATCATATATTGTAAGGCATCATGTATATGAGAGTACATATTCTTATCAGGTTTATCATCATATCTCTCACCAGATACTTGCATCCGTCTATAGCAATAACCACCTTGAAAACCTTTTACTAATGTTTGGCATCTTCTATCTATCAAAAAAGCTGGCTGTCCTTCAGACATCTTAGTAAGCTGAGAAGCAACAGCTTCAAGTCGTAGGTCTACACTATTACTAGGAGCTGGTACAGCTTTCAGCCCAGCACCTCTAAGTATTTGAAAAGGAGTTGATTCATCTGTCTGCGCTCTGAAGTCACCAGCTGGGTCGCCATATATATAAACATCGAGTCCACTAAATCGTGTAGCTATTTCTTGCCGCAGTAACTCAGCAAATCGAACAACACCCATATCAATAGCAACTATCTCAGCTTGAACGAGCCATCGACCTCGAACCTTTTGCCCAAACACAGCAGAAGGAGTAAGACCAAAATCAATACCAACATACAATGGCACACCAATCGCAATAGGTATTTCTTCTTCAGCAAGATGTGTCTCGGTAACAAAGTCAGGATATACTGGCTTACCTTCCTGAATTAATCCTAGCCTATTCATAACATAGACATCTATCCAGTTCTTAGTCTTACCTCGAATAAGATTTGGATAGTATGTGCTAAGAATATTTTTTTTATTTTCTGCATCTTTATTCAGAGAATAAGAAGTTATTTCTTTTCTTTCATTAATATGTTCCTTCATAGCTGGAGGTTGGACAAAGAACTTCCAGTTGTCAGGCTTCACCAACATCGTTGCTTGTTCTCGAGGAATATGGTCAGGTATAGGAACTTCCCCTGACATGATAGCCCACCAATGGTCTTCTTCTGGTGCGTTGGTATCACAGATAACACCAGACCAACTAGCACCACCCTCCCTCATACTTGGGTATCTGCCAACACGCATAGTACACGCATCAATAATACTCTTAGGAATCTCTCTAGCTTCATTCACCCATATGCCAGTAAGCTCAAGAGATAGAAGTTTCTTTACATCTTCTGGTCGGTCAAGAGCAAGAAAGATAACTTCAAGGTCTAAGTCATTCACAGTAATGTGGTGAGTGTAAGGAACTGACCACTTAAAGTTTCCCCAGTCTGATTCTGGAAACCAGTCTAACCAAGTCTTAATAGTTGTAGTTCTAAGTTGTGGATTTGTATTTCGTATGATTGCCCATCGTGATTTACGGACTCCATCTTCATTTGGCTTCTGTTCTAATGCTCTTCTGAATACTTCAACACAGCATCCAACAGATTTCCCTGAACCAACTGGACCTCGAATACCACGAAAGAAACTTTCATCTTTCATAAAACTTTTGAGGACATCACCATCAGGTTTGTACTTAAAGTCTGTCACCTTTATCTACACCAGTCCTTATCATCAT
>Ga0160423_10003759_pt1 | contig 12588 bp, 6 predicted proteins | sample CRUFie14St8metaG_FD_108191 | JGI IMG/M metagenome (GOLD analysis project Ga0160423, IMG submission 108191) | Marine microbial communities from the Costa Rica Dome - CRUD Field 142mm St8 metaG | ecosystem: Environmental > Aquatic > Marine > Oceanic > Photic zone | place: Costa Rica: the Eastern... | reverse complement strand
GATGAATAGCCTAAAGCTTCTCCAGCTTGTATAAATTCCAATGCTCTTATTCTAAGGAACTCAGCTCTTGTAAACCTTGCAATTCCTGTCCACGTTGTAAGCCCAATAATTATCATTACAATCCAAATACTTCTTGTTACAACGGCACTAATAGTTATAATTAGAATTAACCTTGGGATAGAGTTTAATAATTCTATTCCTCTTGAAACAAATGTATCGACGGGTACAAAAACCTCTTCTTTTAATTTTCCAAACATTAGTCCCTTACTTAATATTCTACAAATAATAAATACTAAAACCAATACTAGAATACTTAAAAATAATTCATAAATACCAGAGGAAACACTTTCAGAAAATCCATTTGATATTGCATATTTTCTTAAGCCAAAACCATAGAATAGCCCTAGAAAAACTCCTATTAGAGAAAAGTAATATTTTATTCTAGGCATCTTTAATTTTGTATCTCCAAAAAAACCGGCTAAAGCTCCAAGAATAATTCCTATAAAACCTGCAATTCCCATAGCTACAATGCCAACCATAAGAGATATTCTAGTGCCATGAATTAATCCAGAAGCTAAATCTCTTCCAATACCATCTGTCCCTAGTCTATGTCTAAAGCGTTTTGGCATCTCTGTGATTTCACCATTCGGGTTTTTATATCTTTGTTTACCTCCTGGTGAAACATAGTCTCTATTGTATCTATCCATAGTTCCAGGTGAATATGGAATTAGTGGCCAAATAACTTTTTCTAAATTAAGTTGTCTCCAGTCTGTAATATCGTACTGTAATACTTCTACTTTATTAGTTATAGGATCAATAATTGAATCAGTTCTTGTGCTTTCAGCAAATGCAGGGTATAGAGTTTGATTTTTATATTTTGCATAGAGTGGTCTATCATTAGCTATGTATGGTGCAAAGAGAGCAATAAATACAAGAGTTACTAATAAATAAAGACAGATTAATGCCATTTTATTTTTTTTAAACTGTGTCCAAGCGTATTTTTTAAATGAAAAGTTGTTTTTTGTTTCTTCCATAGTTTTATTTATATGATATTCTAGGATCTACTAATGCATACAATAAATCAGACACTAGATATCCAATCATTGTTAAGAATCCTACCAAAGTAAAAAATGTAATAATCATTGGATAATCAAAATTTAAAATAGCAGCATAAATTTCTGTTCCCATTCCTGGAATGGAAAATATTATTTCAATTATAACTGATCCTCCAACTGCTGATGGAAATATAGCAGCAAAAACTGTAATTATTGGTAATAGAGAATTTCTAAGAGCATGCTTTAGTATAACTTTTTTTTCACCTAAACCTTTTGCTCTAGCAGTTCTGATATAGTCTTGAGATACAATATCGATCATACCTATTCTCATAATTCTACTTAAAAAGGCAAAAGAGCCATAGGTATAAGTAATAATTGGAAGAACTAGATATGGTAATCTGTGTTGTATTTTTTTAAAATTACTCCATTCTGGATCAAAAGTTGAGGCATCTTGTATTCCTGCTACTGGAAACCAACTTAAATTATCTGGATTAGCAAATGCTAATAATAATAAAACTCCAACAAAAAATGTTGGCATTGAATAAAGTATAAATAAAACTAAAGAAATCCCTTTATCTGCTGCGCTATTATTTTTATATGCAGAATAAATACCTATTGGTATGCTTACAACATACGCAATAATTATTGAAATTAAAGCTAAGGCAAAAGATATCCAAACTTTGTCCCAAATTTTTGTTGAAATCTGTTGTCCGTCCATATAAGATATTCCAAAGTCACCTCTAATTATTCCTTTTCTATCTTTTCCATTTCCTAATAACCATAAATGATATTGATTGTTTCCACCATACCATTTAATGCTTGGAATATAATTTTTCCATTTAGTTGATTGTGAAAAAAGTTTATAATAATTAGATTCTAATATTGAGAATGATGATGTAAGGTGTGTTAAATAATAATTTTCACTAATAAGTAGTTTTATTTGATTTAATTTAAACTCAATAGTTTTTTTATCAGATTTTTCTAGTAAACTATTTGTTTCAATAGATAATATATTTATTGATTCATTAATATCATTAAGAGATAAGTTGGGATTATCGGAAATAATTTTATTAGTTTTTATCATTTTAATTTCATTATGAAATGATAAAAGGTTTTTATAATAATTTGAAACATTAACCCAGTTTCCTGACTGATGAGTTAATGATTTTAGATTTTTTTTGTGGTATTTGTCCTGTATTTTGTAAAGAGTGTCAGAACCTGCAATGCTACCAATATTTATATAAAATATAGGGAGATCAAGACCTAATCTTTTTCTAATTTCTTGCTTTTCTTTTTTTGAAGCACCAGATTCTTGCTCCGCTCCTCCTTCATTTCCTGCAGATTTTGACAATCTTTCAACTGGATCTCCAGGAGCATTTATACTAATTATAAAAGCTATAAGTGAAATAGCTATTAACATAGGAATAAATGTGATTAATCTTTGGATTGTATATTTTAGCATATTATAGTTCTGAATTTAATTTTAAATTATTGAGCATAAGACCTGGTCTTTCAAAGTAAGTATTCCTATTATCAAATCTTTTGTGTATAGCAATCTTATTTTTTGTACTGTATAAGAACACATAAGGCTGATCATTATAAATTTTAGCTTGCAGCTTCCAAAGAGCCTCAGTATGAGCAGCAGAATCTAATGACGAATTTGCGAGATTTATTAATGCATCACTTGCAGCATCTCCAAAACCACAAAAATTTGATCCTTTCGATGCCCATGATGAAGTATGCCATAATTGCATAGGATTACTATATGATGCACTACCGCCCCAACCACCAAGCATGGCTTCAAAATTGTGATCTTGTGCATTTTTATAAAATAAAGAAAAATCCATTCCATTTGGATCAGCTACAATTCCAGCTTTATACATACTTTCTTTGATCATTAAAACAATTTCTTTGGTTACAGGATTAGTCATGTAGTTTAATTTAAATTTAAATTTAATTTTTTCTCCATTAATAACCTTGTCTCTAATGTTGTCACCATCAGTATCTACCCATCCAGCTTCAGTTAATAATTCTTTTGCTTTTTCAATATCAAGTGGAATTAATTTTAAAGTATCATTGTATGTGCTTTTTAAATGAGATATTTGAGCAGCTTGTCTGCTTGCTTGTCCGTGAACCATAACTTCTATGATTTCTTCCACCGGAGTTAAGTATGCCATAGCTCTTCTGACTTTTTGGTCAATAAAAAACGGCTTATTTTTAATTCCATCTGGCTTCATGTTTAATCCAATATAGTTATAAGCGTATCGGTCTTTAAATTCTGACTGATAATTTTTATTAAAATATTCTCTCTCTTGAAGTTTCATTAACTTAACAGTACCAATACTTGTTGTGGCATCAAGTTCTTGGTTTTTTAATGCTAAATATGCTGAAGCATCTTCTCTAATTATTTTAAATATGATCTTTTCAGGTAAAGCTTTATCATAGATTGATTCTGAATTTTTTCCCCACCAATTATCTTTTTTTACAATTGTAATATATTGGCTTGGAACCCATTCATCAACTTGATATGGTCCTAAGCCCACTAGTTTTTCTGGTTGATAGCCATTATCTGCGTGATTAAAAGCATTAAACCAATCGGATATTTCATCACTTTCTGTAAAGTTTCTAGAAATAATTTGATTAAAGCTTAATTTATCAAGAATTTTATTTGGATCCCAATAACTTTGTTGCATCATTGTTATTCCTCCAATAATAATTTTATTGTTTACATGCACTCCTTGTGCGTGCATTGTAAATTTTAATGGATCATTGTCGTACAGCTGAATAGATTTAATTACAGTGCTGTAATTAGATCTAATTTGTGCATTATTTGTTAAGTGGCATAAAGTAGCTTTTGTAGAAAATTCAACATCTTTTGCGGTAAAAGGCTCACCGTTATCCCATTTTATTCCCTCTTTAATTTTAAATGTATATGATAAGCCATCTTGAGAAATTTGGGCTAAATTTTCAGATAAAACTGGTATGTTTTCAAGTGATTCTAAATCCATACCAACAATAAATTTTTGAGTATAATTAAAAATATAAGAACGCATTACGGAATTATCATTGCATGGGTGTAGTCCATCAGGTTGTGATAGTATATGTGCTACAACAGTATTTTTAGTTAAGTCACGTTCTTCGACACAACTTAAAAATAAAATAGAAATAAGCAATAGACAAACATAATTTTTAATCATAAATACAATTTTTACAGTCTTGCAAATATAACATTTGAGTAAAAATAATCTAATTTTAATATCAAAAAAATAAATATAAATATTGTTTGTTTAAAAAAGAGATTAATATACATTTGCAATCTTATTTTGGAGAGGTGCCGGAGTGGCCGAACGGGGCTCCCTGCTAAGGAGTTGTGCGCTTACGCGTACCGGGGGTTCGAATCCCTTCCTCTCCGCAATTAAGTAAAAAGAGTTTCTTTTTACTGATCAATGCAAAACTTTTTTATTTTTGCATTCTTTTCGGGGTATAGCGTAGCCCGGTTATCGCGCCTGCTTTGGGAGCAGGAGGTCGCAGGTTCGAATCCTGCTACCCCGACATTTTTCCTCACTAAAATCGACGATTTTAAGGAGTAACACACTGATTACCATGCTCAAGAACATAAGATTTTAAAATTATTTTAGAAAATAATTTTTAACCCCCTTTTATCAGATATTGCCACCAAAAAAAATGTAAAACGGTGCAAATTCTGGTGCAAATTTTGGGAGTATAAATTTTCTTCTTTTTTTAAGATCAAAAATTTCATCACTTTACATCCGTAAGTTCATATCTCTAAAGATATATTGCTTTATATCTTTAAAGATAACTTATTGAAAATCAGTTTATTAAATACATTTTGTATTGCATAATTTAATAAATTTGTAAGATGAAAAAACAATTATTTGTAAGCTTTTTAGCCAGAAAAGCATTAATCAAGAAAACTGGGATGGTTCCTTTATATTGTAGAGTTAGATATAACGATACCACAGTCCAGTTTTACACCCAAATAGATATACTGTATATAAATTGGGATTCCAAAAGAACACGAGTTAGAGGAAATAGTAAAAAGGCACTTAATTTAAAGTTAGAAACTATTCGTGTCGACATAATAGAAAAATATAATGCATTAATAAAAACTAATGTCATTATAACAGCCAAGACCATAGTCGATTATTATAAGAACAATACACTTATAATGAATAGCATTATAAATGTGTTTAAACAGCATAATGAAAATATGAAATCGCTTATTGGTATTGAGTATAGTTATGGTTCTTATAAAAACTATAAAACAACACTAAAAAGATTGAAAAATTATATAACAAAAAAATATAACACCAATGATATTTCACTTACTCAGATCAATTATAATTTTATATATAATTTCTCACAATTTCTATTGTTACATACCGAGTGTAATCATAATGGAATGATGAAACATATTCAGCGTTTTAAGAAGATAACTAACTTTTGTATAAAGAATAATTATATAACAAAAGATCCTTTTGTGGGTTTTAAAATTTCATTTAAAAAAACGAATCGTGTTTATATAAATAAAGACGAATTATATATACTAAAAAATATAAAATTAAATAGCAATTTAAATAAAGTGCGTGATGTATTTTTATTTGCGTGTTACACTGGTCTTTCATATATAGATTTATATAATTTAAATATAAAAAACATACAAAAAGGTAATGATGGCTTACAATGGATTTATATAAAAAGACATAAAACTGATATACCTTCAAATGTCCCTATTTTACCATATGCCTTATATATTTTAGATATATATAAAAAGCATAAAAATACAAATAGAATTTTTCCAATGATAAGTAATCAAAAAACAAATAAAGCATTAAAGGAAATAGCGCTTTTATGTAATTTTAATAAAAAATTAACTTTTCATAGTGCCAGACATACGTTTGCGACAACTATTACTTTAACAAACGGAGTGCCTATAGAAACTGTATCAAAAATGCTTGGACATAATAATATAAAAACTACTCAAATATATGCACAAGTAATAGAATCCAAAATAAGTTCCGATATGTTGAAATTAAGAAAGAAATCTATATAAATTGTATATAATTTGTTGAAGTTATATATAAATTTAGTTGAAGTTATTTATATAACATTTATCAATTTGCCTACATAGGTTTTATCATTTTTTCAATAAATTCAATTTCCTCTTTACTTAATTTATATTTTTTGTAAAGTTGCTTATCAATATCTTCAATTGATTTTGTCCAATGAATGTCAGATTTAGATGTGAAATCTTGAAGCGGAACAAACTTGTATACAATTTGCGTGACATTTTGAGATGATTTGAGAATCGATACTAAATATCTTAAAAACTTAGTGTGAAAATATTTTTTTAAATTCTGAGCTTGTATTTCATCTTTAAATGAACCTACTGGAAAATATGTGTCTGTACAAGCGACTAAAGGTCCACCAAGAAAAGCTTTGCCAATTATATTCTTATCTGAACGGGGTGCACCTGCTGATTTTGAAATAAACACTTTATAATTTTCGAAAATATCTCTATTCTTCTGTACTATATCGGAATCAATATATCTTGTAATTCCATTTTTACATATAAGTGTGGACAGATTTTGACTATACTCAGTGACAGATACTTGTTCTAAAAAAGAAGGCTTTCCAATTATACCAAAAGCATTTCGACCAGTAGTTATTTCGGTTAAAGACTTGAAATCAATCGATGTTATTTTTTTTATTGTTTTTATATATATATCATTAGAGAGTACAACATTTAAACCATCTATAAAAAGAGGTCTTCTGTTTTGGGTAACTACATTATCTTTATAGTTGTAAAAGGTCATTTCGCCAGAAAAACCTCTTTGATATAGAAAATGATTAACGCCTCCCTTAATTTCAACACCATTAAATACTTTTGATGCATCATTGTAATTATGAATTTCTTTAATACTGTTGTGATCTTGAATAAATTCACGAAGTTTTAAAAATGATTTATCTTGTGCGTCACCAGTAAACCATCTTGAAGGTGTTATAAGAGATAGATGTTGTGGATTTAATTCTATACAGAGTCTTATAAAGTATGGGAAAATCTGTTTGCTTAAAGCAGAATTATCTTTATTTGTACTTATGCTTTTTTGATATGGTGGATTTCCTACAATTGCATTAAATTTCATATTGTTATTATTAATTTTTATTGTTTCATTTTCGATTAAATCATTCTCGGAAATTAAATTATAAGATGTGTGTTCTGATTCTATATTTTCTATATCTAATTCAAGAAGCGTATAAACTTTTCTTGTAAATTCATAAGCAATTTTTGATGTTGGTATTGAATAAAAATTGTTTGCTATCTTTTTACCAAATTTTTTATATACTGCATAGACAAATTCTCCCTGTTTAGAGGCAATATCTAATAGTAATGTAGATTCATTAATATTCTTTTCTGGTAAAGTTTTAATAATTTTTTCAGTTATAATTTCTGGCGTAACTATTTCAGAGTCTGACAAGCGACTGAATCTTTTCATAGCATTGCTAGCCCGTTCTATTGGTGAAATATTGGTATCATTTGCTAATGAATTGATATTTTGAATTTTATAATCTAACTCGCTTAAAACAAAAGGGTTTATATGCTCTTGAAACAGTGAAAGAATTTCTATTTCTAAATTTAAGTTAGATGCAATACGTAGATTTTCTTGTACATCAGTTATAACTTCAATAATTTCTTCAAGAGATTTGACTTTTGAATCTGTGAGAAATGAAAAGAAAAGAATTCTTGCATAGAACATTGCAAATTTCCCTTTGTAATCTACTTTATCATCCTTTGAAGTGTCTGTTTCTTTATCTCCTTTTTCAGGGTTATTATCTTCATCAGGTTTATCTCCTGTGTCAAGGTCATCTCCATCACCTTCAGAAGGTTGAATTTCAATGCCTTGTCTCGAACCAATTTTACCTTGTCTGTCTATAACTGCTTTTATTTCTTCAATATCTAAAAGTGAAAAATCTATTGAAATTGAGGTAGCTTCATCCAGTACGCTTCTTTCACTAGAATATTCACGAACTGCATTTAAAATTTCTGTTGGTTCAACTTGAACCATTTTTTTGTTATGGATTACTATTATTGGTGAAACTTGTAGTTCTTTTTCTATACGTTCTCCTAGTCTTGAATTACCGTTTAATTCAGTGTTTACATTATAAATCTGAGATTTATGTTCCTGCATTTGGAACATTCTGTTTGGATTAAAGTCGACCAACAAGGTTTGAGGTTTCATATTATATTTTACTGAATCTCCATTAGGTTCTTTGTAGGTCTTTAAATATTGACTTTGAAGTCTGAAAATGGCTTGGTCGTATTCTTGAGGTGAGGCAGTGTCTTTTAAATATAGCATAGTATCCCATTGCGGAACTGTGCTACCCGTAAGCATTCTGTTTACTGTCAAAGTGATTGTTTTCTTGTTTTCACTTTCACAGTGTTCAATTTTAGATTTTACGGATTGTGTATCTTTAAAAATCTTTTCATTTTCAACACCAGAAATATTAATTACTTCGTATGAACTGAGATTTTTAAACTCATTAGATTTAATTAAGTTTTCAAATGCGTCACAAGAAGCACGATATGGAAGAACACAAACCATATGACGACACATTTTGCCTTCTTTTAATTTGTCATAATCTAGAAAGCTCAATAAATTATTGTCATTTTTAGTTCCATCAATAACATTAAGTAGATCAATAATTTCTTGTTCGTGAACAAACTTTTTATGTAATTGGTTTTCCGTATCTTTTAGAATGGATTTTGGTCTGAATAACTCTGAAAAAGTGTAGGTAATGCCCCTTTTTTTCAGTTCTTCCATTTTTTGTCTTGACGACTCATTTGGATTAAAAGCAAATCGAATCATTTGAGGAAAACCGTAGTAAGGGTTTTCCCATTCCTTTGTCTCGTCTTTGGTTAAGTATTCTTCATTCCATTTTTCTTGGTCATCAGCTATATTAGTGAACTGATAAAAAGCAATAATATCATCAGTTGTAAACTCACTATTCATCAAGATACGATAGGGTGTACCTGATAAATGGATTCGAATTTTTGATTTAATTGACTTAGTTGTTTCTTCTAGGTCGTCTAAAGTTTTATCATTGAGTTTGGTTTCACTTTTAAGTTCTCTTTTACTCTTTAACTCTTTCAAAACCTTTCCATATTCTAAAGCTCTTGCGCCAAAATGTGTTTCATCTACAAGCAAAAGGTCGATTTGATTTTCAAATACTTGCTTATGTTTGGTTTTTATTTCATCTCCTTGTAAGTCTTGAAGTGTAAGAAATAAAGCAATTTTTTCGTTAGTTTCTAATTTGTCTTTTATGATTGTATCACTTTCTAAAAGTGAATTACTATCCAAAAAACTAAAGCCATCAAATTTTATATGACTTTCAACTGTTTTTTTCCATTCTCCCTTTACATCTGCTTTTGCAGAGACAATTAAAACAATTTTAGCTTTCATTTCTACAGCACAACACATTGAAGTGAAAGACTTACCAAAACGCATTACGGCATACATTAATAGGTTACTTCTACCTTTATTTAATGCTTGTCTGAAACTTTTAATAGTCTCTTGTTGATTTGGTCTTGGCGCATAAGTTTCTGTTCTATTATATGTATGAAGTATTGGAACATGACTGTCTTCAAATTTATAAAGTTGATATTTTGTGTCGTTATTCTTATGAGAAGCTTTAATGTCACTTACAGCGTTATTTAGTTCATCCAGTGTGACATCTTTGAAAAATTCATTTGAATAATATGGAATTGATTCTAATGTGTCAGGTAGTAATCTAGATTTTTGTATTTCATTTTCTAAATATTTATGAATGGAATAATCTCTAAAAAAAGTTTTTTCATCTAACTTTGCAACTTCCTGAAATTTTTTCTGTAGTTCTGGGAAATGTTTTCTCCATTCATTAAGTCTTGTTTCTACAGGTCTGTAGGTATCACCAACTTTTAAATAATTTGGAATTGTTTGAGTTGTGAATGCATAAATATGAGGTTCAACTCTTCCGATGATTATTTTTTCAAGTATTTTTAAATCTAGTTTATTATTTTCATCCATTACTTGATTTTTTTTCAATTAGATCTATAAACCTAAGTTTTTTACCTTTCAGTTCATTATTTGACCATTCCATAATTAAACAGTAAATTCCATTATTTTTAATATATTTTACTTCTTCTTCTCCAAATAGGTTGATTGATGTTGTTTTTGTTTCGGTGCAAGAGAATGGAATTACACTTCTTAAACCATCCATTTGCCAAACATTCCAAGAAATTATAAATGCTATATCTTGTATTGTTTTAAGTAAGGGCTCTTTTCTAAATTTGAATTTGTAATTTTCAATAAAAGTAAACAGCATTGACTCTCTTGCTAATAGCAAACTATCCCCTTGCAATTCATAAGCATAAGTATTTTTGTAAGCTAACATACTGAACTTAATCCATTCATTAGAATCGTCAATATTTTCGTTTATTATTCTTAATTTTCTATCTATTATCCCAATTCTATTTTTGACTTCAATAAATTTACCAGTTGTATGATCGTATCGACTTGTTATATAAGGAGCTTCACCGCAAGCAATTTCAAGTCGCGTGTCATTTACATAATCTTTCCAAGTCTTGTTTTTTGGAAATTTAATTTTTTCTTGCTTAGTTTTCCATTTTTTTTCATTTGGAATTTCTTTATTGAAGACATTTTTATTTTCAAACCAAGAGTTGTCAATTAAGTTATTTTGAGCATTACAAATCCAAGCTGGAGTGAACACTTCAGCCATATTTTTTACTCTAGATTTTTGCAATATTCGGTCTTTTTGAACCCTTGGCATTATAACATTGCCATTTTGACCAGTAATGTATTCAGATTTTATCTGATTTCTTTCTAAATAGTTTTTACCCAAATATTTATAATTATTTGTTGCCCAAATAATGTTTTTCTGAGTTGTTTGATCTAGCAAAAGAATATTCAGAACATTTGGATATTTTTCTAAGATTTCATTTTCTAATATGTCTATTTCTGTTTTCAATTTAAATCTTGGTCATTCAAGTATAATTAACAAGCGTTAAAACTACTATTAAATTATTTTAAAAAATAATTCTTTACTCAGAAATTTCAATTAATTTCTTAAGTTTGTTTTAGTAGATTGGTTAGCGGTGCAAAAAGTGGTGCAAATTTTAGTTTTAAAGCTTACTGTAATCTAGTGAAATGAGTGTTGGTTGTAATCCTGCTACCCCGACTTTTTTCTCTTTATATTTCTCATAAATTTTCTGTAATATTGTAGTATGAAAAGAATATTACTAATATTATCCTTCTTGCCACTATTTAGTTTAGCTCAAGGGCCAACAGCTTTTTTTTATCCACCAAACATTACTGGTTGTTGTGATGACCCAATATTTTATGACGATATGTCGATGATGGGGACATCCGCAATTGTAAGTTGGATGTGGGATTTTGGTGATGGGAATATATCAACATCCCAATTTCCATTCCACATATATTCAAGTCCCGGATCTTACGCAGTGAGTCTTACAGTAACAGATGCGAATGGATTATCTGATACTTTTATAGGTACCGCAACTATTTGTTGTGTCACAGCCGCGTTTATAGTAACAGACCCAATATGTTTAGGTGATACCGCACATTTTACAGATTTAACTCTTATTTATCCTCCTCCTGGTCTAGGTTCTTATTTTTGGGACTTTGGAAATGGTAATACATCAACATTACAAAATCCAGATCACGTATATTTAAATTATGGATATTATACAGTGAGTCTTACAGTCATAGATAATTTTTTTGGGACACAAGACAACATATCCCAATCAGTATTTGTAGATTCTTGTACATCTACTGAAGTAAATAATTATATATTATCAAAAGAAATATTACAAGTTAGAGATATATTAGGCAGAGAGACAAATCCAAAAAGAAACAAAATTTTATTCTACATTTACAATGATGGAACAGTTGAGAAGAAGATAATTATTGAATAAATTATTTTTAAAAGTATTTTCTAATTAGAAAATCCAATTAATTTTTAAGTTTGTTTTAGTAGATTGATTAGCGGTGCAAAAAGCGGAGCAATTTTTAGTTTGAGAGCTTGCTGTAATCTAGTGAAATAAGTGTTGGTTGTAATCTTGCTACCCCGACTTTTTTTCTTCATATTTCCCATAAATTTTCTGTAAGTTTGTTGTATGAAAAAAACATTACTTCTATTATCTTGCTTACCTTTCTTAATAGCTATAACTCTAATATCACACATGTATAGCAAAGAAGAGATTAATAAATTTACAGATTCTATTTCAGATATGTACCTGCTACATGAAAATAGAATAGCTCAACAACCTAAAATTAACCCAAAAATGATTGCCATTCAAGAAAGAGAACTTGTAATCGTTGCGCCTATAGAATTATGGGATTTATTGATATGTAATAGCTCCTGTTTAAATCTTCTAGATTCCTCTGATCCCTGGGATCATACTATACATAAAAAGAATTTTACTGCTTTAGTT
>Ga0160423_10003757_pt1 | contig 12591 bp, 16 predicted proteins | sample CRUFie14St8metaG_FD_108191 | JGI IMG/M metagenome (GOLD analysis project Ga0160423, IMG submission 108191) | Marine microbial communities from the Costa Rica Dome - CRUD Field 142mm St8 metaG | ecosystem: Environmental > Aquatic > Marine > Oceanic > Photic zone | place: Costa Rica: the Eastern... | reverse complement strand
CGGTCGCGGCATGGTTGCGACAATCCCGGTCCTCCGACCAAAGCTAGATACCATTCCTGTAAGCTATGGTCGAAGAAGCCAGTCTCGAAGATTGCGAAGTGAAACATGGCAGATGACGCCTGCACACGTAAGATCAAACGGCAATATAAGGTATGGCCTTCGGCTCGCGCGAGTCAAGCGGTCGCGAAGTGTCGAAAAAGTAAGGGACAAGTAAAGAAGTCCAAGAAAGGCGCGTCGCTGCGACGTTGGGCGAAAGAGAAATGGGTCGATAAGGCAACGGGGAAACCATGCGGACACAGCGGCGAATCGAAAAAACAATACTGTCGACCGACTCGCGTCGTTTCGAAGAAGAAGACGCCGTCGACCAGGTCGAGCAAACGACAGGTACAGGAGGCGCTGTTCCGGAAGCGAGCCGGAAAAAGAGCGAAGTCAAGACAGACACCGAAGCGATAAACGCCTGGTCGCTGCTTCTGACCACGGAAGAAATGAAGCGCATGTCTCGATACTTACTGCGGACGCGTGGACGGACGCGCACCCATTACGACCAGCCGGACGGACTATGGATAGTAGACTTATCCATTTCTACGGAGCCGGAGCTGGTCCGAATGCCTGCAACCTCAAGGATATACCGATGAAACAGAATCTTCCGATTGGTAAGATTATCCGCCTTCTTTCTAAAATCGTCCGCTTGTCTCGCGACGGTTTGACACAAAAGGAGCGACAGGAGATTGTCGGAGACCTGCTCGAACTGACCGCCGTCATTATCGAGGGTCGAGAATGATTCCAGACAGGCGCGACGGTCGCCCTGGACAGTTCTTCTCCTGGACAGAGCTTCAACGGACAGGGACCGGTCTTCCGAACGTCGCGCCGGACGTCGCGCGTCGGAACCTCCGGAGGCTCTGTTACGTCGTCCTCGACCCTCTCCGGCGGATTGTAGGCCCTATCAGGGTCAACAGCGGATATCGGTCGCTCGCGGTAAATACTCGAATCGGAGGTTCGAGGACGTCTGCGCATATGCGAGGACTCGCGGCGGACATTGTCGCAGTAGTTCCGACCTGGACTGCGCGCACGGTCGCGACACTGTTAGCCGCGAGTCCTGTCGATATGATACCGTTTGACCAGGTGATTCTCTATGCGAGCGGTTTTGTCCACGTAGGATTGACCGAACGGAATCCGCGCCGTCAAGTCCTGTTCTCTGAAAACGGTGCTTTCAGAGAATGGAATCCTGACGGCGCGGAGGACTTCGCGGAGCTATGGATCGACTAGTTCCACGTGGAACTATGGACTGTTTATAACCTCGATTACTCCAGGTATGAGAATAAGCGCGAGCGCGAGCTGGTAGATTATTGCTACGTCAAGGACGAAGAATAGCAGGCTCATAAGCGCACAGTAGATAATATATTCAGGCGCTTGCATTCTTAATCTCCTCCAGGATAATCGCTTCGACGCCGTCTCCGCGCTGTCCCTCGCGTAAGTATTCGAGGTCTCCGAAGCGGTCGACCGCTTCGAGGTATGCCTTTTTTGCCTCGCGAGGACAGGAGTACGTTCCGAAGCTATGAGTCCGACCGATACGGACGCCGTCGACCGTCTCGCTTCGATGGATACAGACTTCATAGGCGACGCCGCCTCCAGCTCGCGAGCGCCGATAGACGCCGCGAAGACCAGTCGAGGACCAGGTCTTCCGGTTCTTCGAGTTTTGAGACTTCGAGCACAGTCGGAGATTGTCGATTCGGTTATCCCGCGTATCCCCGTTTATATGGTCGACGACCATGTTCGGACCCGGGTCTCTATCGTATCGGAGAGACCAGAGGACACGATGGAGATAGTATCGCTTTTTATCAATGGAGACGCGCTTATATCCTCGTTTTGATTCTGGACTCGAAGCGATAATATCTCCCGGTCGGATACGCTGGTTCACTCGAACCAGCGCGACCAGGACTCCACGCTCGAAGTCAGGACGATAGAGAGCGCGGACGCGGTCGAGGTCAATCGGTTGATATGCCATGTCTAAGCCCTCGCGAAGGTAGCGAGGCGATACGCATGCTCGAACGTGTCGACCTGAAGATATACGTCTTCGAAGGACTCGCGGTCGTCTCCGTTGTCGTCGTCGTCCAGGTCCGGAGAGAACATGTATCCTCCGATGGTAAAGAACCGGAGCAACTCGGAGGGGATGGACTGGACATATGCAACGCGCTTCCGGTCTCCGGACTGGTCGTAAGCAAAGGAGACGACCGCGACGCGATAGCTCTCGCGGTCGGAGGCGGTCTCCTGGAGGACGTGGTCGACCGGCGCGAGGAGGCGCGAGGTATCGAAGGACTCGAAGATTCGCATCTCTCGCGCGAGCTGGTCGAAGTCGCGGAGAGTCTGGATGGGACCAACCTGGTCGACGGCGCGGAGAGTGAAGAAGGCACCTTCTTCGTAAGAGGCGAGGCGAACAGTGTAGTAAGTCAGGGTTGCATACATTAGGAAGACTCCGAGGAAGGGAGGAGGTTTAGAGACGAGCAAGCGCGCGATATGCGCCTTCGCGAGTCCGGAAGAATCGGACGTTTCCGCGCTTGTTCAGTTCGAGCGAACGAATACACTCGCCGTCGGTGTAATCGCTAATCTGGATAGCGTATCCATACTCCATGGATAGGTATCCGCCACGTCCGCTAGCTTTAGTGTGTCGTACAACTCTCGCGAGGACATTAGGGGATAGAACTTTACCGCACACACACATAAGGAAGACTCCGAGGAAGGGAGGGAGGAAGTTCGTCCGGTTGGACAAAGTACATATATGTCTACCGGTGTAACGCGTCAACCGATTTGTGAAGACAAAGTCTTATTTATGCGACTTCTTCGACGCTGTCTCCATGCGATTCCCATCGTTCGACGGTCTTCTTCGCGAGTCTTGCCATTTCTCGAACGCGAGCAACAGCGAGGAAGTATTCTCGCGTCCGCTGTCCTCGCGGACCGGAGCGCCGGACGTCCAGTCGGAGACCTCCGAGCGCGAGGACGGTCTGGATCATTCGGAACGGCGTCGCGTCGCGGCGCGCCGTTAGGCCGGCGGCGGACAGGTGAGGCTCGATAGCATGAAGCGCCGCCTGTCCCGCGACCTGGTCGACTTCGATACGTCCGTCCGTCTCCTTCAGGCGAAATAAAATATCGAGCGCCGCCTGGAGGACGCGAGCGCGAGGCATGACAGGACGGAGAGACATAAACGTCTGCTTGCTCGCGGCGCGAACCTCTGCGGACGCCAGGAGGACGTCCGCTCCCTTCGCGAGGAGTAAGGTCGCGGCGAATACCCTGGTCCGCTGCGCGAGCTGGTTCCGCTTCGTCTTTAGCGCGACGTCTGTTCGAGCCGCGACGTCGCCTCCGGTATACGCCTCTCCATATACGGACCGCATGACTCCGGCGCGGTAAGCATGGTATTCGTCCATCGTCTCCGCGCCGGCGGTCTCGACCCTCTCGAACTGTCGCTCCGACAGCGGAGCCGCCTTCGCGACGGACACCGCCTCCTCCAGCTCGCGCGCGTCTCGCGCTTCGGAGACCGCGTCGGAGAAGGCGTCGTCTCGCATTCCGTCGCCTGTCTCGAATGCGTGTCGCGCGCCCAGATAGGCGACAGTCCATCCCAGTCCGGTCTGATAGCGCGACGCGAGGAGGACCGCCTGGAGGCGCGCGAGCCGGACGGCGTCGTCGGAGCACATGAAGTCGGAAGCAAGAGACAGAGACTTCGACGACGCCTTTACCATTGCGTTCGCGGAATGGAATCGGCGTCGCGCGTCGACCATGTGTCCCTCCGCTTCGAGCCTCCAGCCGGAGACCGGCGCGGACTCGACTCCGGAGAGAAATATGGTCGGATTCTTCGGACGTCGGACCCTGTGTATCGCCTGCTCGACCATGGGTCCGGTTGCGACCTGTCCTCGATTGATCAGGACGTGGACTTCGTCATAATGGATTTTGTCAATGGATACGCCCGTATTCATGGCATTGTTATAGACCAGGACGTCCGCGAGGAGGGATTCCGGAGATAGGTCGTTCTCCGTATCATTCGAGCGACTTCCGACAACACAGCGGACGGTCTTCGTCGGATAGCGACGAACCAATAGATCCGCGAACCCTTGCGCAGCATACCGACCGGGAATGTATATCGCGAGGCGCTTTCCTTCTTCGAGGCGCTTCCGAATCAATCCCTTATGAAGCTTATCGGAGGAGGCGATACAGGTCTCCGCGCCGCTCCTGGTCGTCGTATACTGTCCTGGTATGTACTCGATTGCGAAGATATGCGGCGCGCTGTCCCAACTCTCGAAGGAGACCTCCTCCAGTCCATGTTTCTCACGATAGGCCGCGACGTCTTCGAGGAGGCGCTTTGTCGCGGTCCCTATATGAGCGTCGCAAAGCATGACGCGACCAGCATGCGCGACCGCATAAATTAACAGATTGTAAACCTCTCGCGCGCGCGGAGCGCGCATCATGCCGTGTAGCTGTTGGAGACAGGCTTCGACTTCGTCGACCTGGATAAGCGTTCGACGTAGCAGCTCCGGACGCGCGCCTCCGATCTTCCGAGGAAGCGACGCGAGACAACAGGCGACCGACTCCGAGCGGAGAACAATCGAGGAGGACGCTTCTCCATGTCCGATATCGAGGCGGCGCGCGAGCTGTCGCGCGAGCGCCTTCGTCGGACACAGCGCGAGGACGCGTCGATGGTATGCGCCGCGAGGCGACCAGGACGCTCTCTCGCGCTCCATCAGCCACGTCTTACCGGAGCCTGTCCTGGTCCCAATAACGACGCGGTCCGGAAGGGTATCCGGCCAACGTGCGCGACCGTCGCGGTCGAGGGAGATTCGCACGATTCCGGAGTCCAGGCGCTTCGACTTCGGAATCAGGAATCGAGTCTTACAAGAGAAGCAGGCGTAATGATCCGCGTTCATTCGCTTGTATCCGGAACCATCACAGGAGGGACAGCGCGCCCTCTCTCCGTCCTCCAGCTCCGGATATCCTGGTCTCCATTCCTCGCGGCTCCACACTGAATAGCTATCCTTTGTCCTGGTCGACTTCGAGACCGTCGCGGAGGACTTCTTCCGGACTGGTCGAGCCGGAGCAGGATACCGCGTCGCGAGCTGGTCGAAGAACTTCGCGAGCGCCTCTCCGTCGATTGTGTCCTGTCCCTGGAGGAGGCGGATTCGCTTTCCGGTATCCCTGTGTCGCTGTCCAGGGACGGGGAAGATTCGAGTCCCGATATCCTTCGCGTCGCGATCCCAAAACCACGGCCATTCGTTCGACTGATACCAGCGCTTTAGGACCGTCTTCATCGCCTCCGGAGACCAGCGGTCGGACTTCGAACCCATTCCGACCGGAAGCCAATACAGGAGACAGAACCCCTGTCCGGTATAGATGACACGATTCGGAGCCGGAAGTCCGAGCGCGGACGCCTCGCGAATGACGGTCGCGACCAGGTCGGTCTCCTTCATCCAGGAGAGAACCTCCGACTCCGTCGCGGCGCGCATAGCCGCCTTACGCTCCTTCCTGGTCTTGCCCCACTTCTTAGCCGCTCCGGACCAGTCGTAAGGGTCGACATCAATCGACAGTGCGCAAGCGCGAAGGAGGTCGGCTGTTCGCATCTTCCGCGACGGCGCGTCCTTCCGATACCATCCGCCGGACGTAAACAGACAGGGATACCGAGAGTCTGGAATGGTTCTAAATCTTAGCTCTCCATCCACCGGAGGAGGAGGAAGGATTGAAATTGTGTTATACATTCTGTATACCTTGAGGAAGGTTGATAGAGGATAGAAGGGAGTCGGAGAGGAAGCCGACTCCCTTCGCTACTTCTGGAACGGGATTACCCTACCAGCTGGAGGAGACGCTTCCGGCGCGTCCTCCATTATCCGACGAAGCCTATCCGGTGTCGACCTGGATAGGCCGGACTCGATGGAGCGCGAGACCCATACGCGAAGAACCTGGTCGCAGTAGTCCACGACCGACATTCCAGACAGGACCGCAGCGAATCGGATAATCCGCGCGGTCTCCTCGCGGACCTGGAGAGAGACGAAGCCTTGAGGCGGCATGATGGACTCCTAATGTCTACGGGTAGACTATATTACGTAATCATGTCTACGGGTAGCAAGTCCTAAGAACCGTCCGAGCGAGAAAGACGGAAGATCCTCGCGAAACGGTGGACAGGTAAAACTTATATAAAGAGAATTAGGAATCGCCTGTCCACGGTATTCGCTAAGAATATTAAGCATTTACAGCGCGCGCGTTTACATGCGGACACCGGTAGACATTGGAGGGAGACGCCGATAAGATCAAGACGGAGGAAGTAATGGACTGTCCAGAATGTAAGACGTCAAAATCTCGCGTCGTCTATGTGAGGCGCGCTCTGTCCTTCGGAGGGTCGCTGTCGCTCGTTACCGACCAGCCATGTCCAGACCTTCGCGTCCGGAGGCGGGAGTGTCCGACCTGCGGACACCGCTGGTCCACGGTCGAGGTAAACCAGGATTATCTCTCGCGCCTGGTCGTCGACCATACTCGCGAGGCGCTGTCGGTCCTGGGGTGGACAGCATGAATCGAGGACCGAAGACCCGGCTCGCGGACCTTACAGAGCTACAGCGAAGGGTTGTCCTGTACTGCCTGGAGCATGAAGTGAGTCCATGGAGGGCAGCAGTCGACGGTATCTGTTCGCGAGCTGCTGTCCAGAAATGGAAAATAGCGAATGTTCGCGGCTGGATTGAAACGGAGCGCCGGTCGCGACCGAAGACACTCGACCAGCTCGCGGAGGAAGCACAGTCCTCACGGAACGCGCTCCTGTCTCGCGCGCTTCGAGTCATGGAGGAGACCCTGGAGACCGGAGAAGGCAACGCGACAGCGGTTCGTCTTGCACAGTGGGTAATCGAAGGCGTCGTCTCGCAAGCCGCGACAGCGCCGCCTCCGAAGGTCCGCGACGGTTTCCCGACTCCGGACCCGGAAGCGGAGTTAGCCGACGTCCTCCGGCTGGTCCGGCGTAAATGAAGCGCGACGTCTTCGTTCCTGGTCGAGTGCCTGTCCGCCTGACGTCGGAAGTCTCGGAGCTACTCTCCGACCTGGACGTCTTCGCGCGCCTCCATAAAGTCCAGGACAAGGACTCGAAGCGGCTGGTTCCGTTCGACCCCCTTCCTATGCAGCGGAAGATTTTCGACGCGGTCTCCGCAGGTTCGAACCGAATCCTTATCGTCAAGGCGCGACAGGTCGCGGCGACAACCGGCGCGAAGATGGCGCTTCATTGGCTCGCGTACACAACGCCTAACGCCGCTATGCATGCGATTGTATCCATGCGCGAGGACTCCGCGACGGCGCTCCTGGACGACTCGCGCCGCTGGTTAAGAGACCCTCCGGAGCTACTCCAGCGACCGCTCCGGACACAGGCGCGAGCGCGCATCGTATACGACGACACCGGAGCGAGCCTCCAGGCGTTCACCTCCAGGTCACAGACAGGACTCCGCTCCTTTCAGCCGGCGGCGGTCCTCATCTCGGAAGCGGCGTATGCTCCGGACCTTGCGGAGACTATCGCGCAAGCAGACGCCGCAGTCGGAGAGGGACTTCTTATCGTGGAGTCGACCGCCTCGAATCCGGCGGACCATTTCGCGCGCCTGGTCTCCGGAGCGCCGGAGAACGGATGGACTCTCCTTTCGATGTATTGGCACGAACATCCGGCTTATACAGTCGCGCCGGAGCTGGTTCCGGAGGACTTCCTGGAGACCCTCTCCGAAGCGGAGAAGCAGGAGCGCGAGCGGTACGATTTGACACCGGGTCAGCTATTCTGGAGGCGACGAACCGCCGGACGCCTCGCGTCTTCCTCGAAGTTCCGGCGCGAGTATCCCGGTTGTCTGGACGATTGCTTTCTTGACCGCGAAGGCGGATACTTCGAAGAATCCCTCCTCGCGGACATTCATGTCGTCGAACATGCGCTCCATGGAGAGAACGCCGGTCGCGAGCTGGAACCGCCGCATAGGTCGGATCGGTATGTAATGGGAGTCGACGTCGGAGGAGGAGTCGGAGGAGATTATTCGACGTTGTGTGTCGTCTCCGTTTCTACGCGCCAGCCGGTTTATGTAGAACGCTCTAATACGAAGTCTCCGTCCGCCTGGTCCCATCGTGTTGTACAGGTCGCGAGCCGATACAACCAAGCGTTAGTCCTCGCGGAGTCGAACAACCATGGACACGCGCTTCTCCTGGAGTTGAATACATGCGGCTATCGTCAACAGTGGAGAAGTCCGAAGGGGAAACCCTGGACGACGACCCTCCAGTCCAAGCTCGAAGCCTTCGACACGCTCCGCGAGGCGCTGTCCATCATCCGAATCCTTGACCGGGTAACCTGGATGGAGCTGCGGTCCTTAACCATTCCAGCCGGTAAGATTGCGCCGGAGGCTCCGCGCGGAGCGCATGATGATTCCGCCATAGCGATAGCGCTCGCGTATCGGTGTCTCCGCGATATCCCTTCGTCCTGGAGGACGTCCGCGTTACAATCCGGACGAACCAGAATAGACGACCTAATCTCTCGCGCTCGCGCGCGAAGAATCCGGTCCTCCTCCCTCCCCTTCTAAGGTCTTACGATGCTCACTCCGGAACAGGTCGCGGACTTCTACACGACTCACCGCGTCTATTGGGAGGGAAAGCGCGACCAGCTCCGCGAGCTGCGGCGCTTATACATGACGCGATTTTGGGAGCCGGAGTCGTTTCCCTCCATGGATGGTATTCTTCGGACGGAAGTTCCGAAGGCGTACGCGGTTGTGGAATCCTACCTCGGAAGCCTGTTCGCGAAGAATCCGTCCGTATTTGTTCAGGAGGACGTCAGAGGACGCGGAAACCCTGAAGTCGCGGAGGCGACCGCGAACCAGTATCTCCTCTCCGTCCGCGAGCAAATCGAGGACGGAACCCGGCTCGCGCTTATCTACCCTTGCGCATTCCTTAAGCTTGCGCCGGTCGAGTCGGTCGACCCATTAAAGCGCGTTTCCTGCTCCGCGCTCCCTCCCTGGGAGGTCCTGGTCGACGCGACCGCCGGTAGCTGGGAACAACAGCGATATGTTGGACATGCTTACTTAATGCCGCTGGAGGAGGCGTCCGTCCGATACTCGAAGCCGGTCGAGCGGTTCCGTCCGCGTCGCTATAGCAAGTGGATAGAAGACGCGACGGTCGGAGGAAAGCCGACAGCGCTGGGACTATCTGATCCGAACGTCGCGCCGGACTTCGAGCGATGGATTCAAGTCGTCGAAGTATACGACCTGGTCTCCGATAAACTCCTGGTCTGGTCTGAAGATTACGAGTCCGGACAGGAGTTTCTGTTCGAGGGAGTGACAGTCCAGGTCGGAGCATTAGACGAAGAAGCCGCCTCCGATAGCGAAACTCCGGAGGCGGAGCTGGTCCATGAGAAGACCGGCATTCCATATAAAAGCGCGAGCGGCCGTCCGGTTGTTCCCATTATTCCAATGTATTTTAGCCGCGATCCGGATACTCCGCTTCGAGGATATTCGCTCCTGTCGCGGAGCCTCGACCAGTTCCGAGAGCTAAATGTAATGCGGACTTACCAGTCTCAAGGCGTCCGGAGAATGGCTAGACAGTGGATGGTAAGGAGTGGATTTCTTTCAGAAGACGGAGCCGCGAAGATTTCTCAAGGCTTAGACGGTGAGTTTATCGAGGTTGATCTTCCGCCTGGAACGCCTATCGAGGGGAATATTTCTCCTGTACCTCAGTCACCTATTCCGGCGGATATCTCTCTGTATGCTTCGACTGTCGAGGCAGATATTAACGCCGCCGGACTCCTCGCGCCGTTTACTCGCGGAGAGGTTACCCGCTCGACCGCGACGGAACAGCAACTCCTCGCGGCCTATACCTCCTCCGAAATCGGTCGTATGGCGCGGACTCGCGACGGATTGATTCAAAGTATCGCTAAGACGTATAATATTATGCTATCTGTCGTCCTCGGAGACGAAGCGGAGGCGCTGTCGCTTCCGAATCCAGTCGGACCGACCATCCTTAGCGCGGACGACTTGACCGGAGACTTCACATACTGGGCTGTTGACGCGGGAACCACTCCCATGTCCGAGCTGGCGAAACAACAGAGCCTCGAACGCCTCGCGCCTCTCCTGGTACAGCTGGGAACGCCGCCGGCGGAAGTCCTCGCGGAGATTGTCCGCGCCTATCAACTTCCGGAGTCCTTCCTGGTCTCCGCTACTCCGGAGCCTGTCGCGCCGGTCGAAGAACAACCGCTCCCATTCCCTAACGAGGTCTAGTAATGCCTATCACTATGAATAAGACGTCTATGCCGGAGTCCCTTCGGAAGGAGACAGATCGCACGGACGAACGGATCGGAATGGAGGTCCGCGACCTTATTCCGGCTCCCGATAGTCCATACAACGTCAAAACCCTGAACCAGCTCGCAAAGGCGGTTGTCGGTGTCGCGCGCCTTATGGGAGTCGAAGTCGAGGCGGAGGAATATAACGAGCCGGAGGCGCGAATCGACGGCGACTTGGCTCGATTCCTTGCCATGATCGCGACTGCGGCGGAAGACTACGGACAACCGCTTCCGGTTGCTCTCGAAGACATTAAGGGAGACCGCGAGCTGACGGCTATCGCTGCTCATCTTATGCGACTGTCTAAGGATAAGGACTTCGAAGCGTTTCTAATGGAGCCTATCGCCTCCGTTGACCTCTCTGTAAGCGCCTCTCCGGATGGTATGGAGATGAGAGAGGAGGAGACCTTCGACTTCGCTTCGAGAATGGCGCGATAAAATGGGTTTCCTGTCTCTGCGGCAGCGTCTTTTACAGACGTTCGGATTCAACAAACCTAAGACGGTGATTCCGAAGACGCGCGGACAGGCGTATTATCGAAGCTATGCCGGCGGCGCGGAGTCGAACCTGGTCGACGCTATCGACAGGCGACAGCCGGTCTCCTTCTTCTACGTGGACAAGTGGCAACCGCCAGGGACTCCTGGAGCGCGCGGACTTCGAGTCGGTAATCCGCATGCGATCTGGATCGGTCGCAACGGAACCAGATACTTACACTTGTATGTCGATCCGCAGTCCGCGACCGCGACCGGCGGTCTCCCAGGATGGCGAACCTTCATCGTCTCGCGAATCTCGGACGTCTCCGTCTTAGAGCTAGGCGTTCGCCTGTTCGGTCGTCCGGTTCAATTCGTCCAGGGACCGGGCTTCCGTCCGTCATGGTATCGGCGCAATGGACAGCCGATAAAGCTAATCACCTGAAACAATGGAGGGATTCAGAGAATGAACACCCCTAACCATCAGTCCGTCGCGGAATCAGTTCTTGCGGAAGTTCAAACCATGCAAGACTCCGAAGCGCCGACAACCGAAGTAATGGACCAGGCGGAAGCCGCACAGTCGGAGGAGACCGGAGACGCTGTCGAGCTGGTCGAGGAAACGCCGGACGCGGAGCCGGTCTCCGAGCGCCTGTCCTGGGACGACGCCGTCCGGCGCGTTCCTCCGGATATCGCTCGACTCATGCGATCCATGCGCAAGGACTATACACAGAAAACACAGGAACTTGCAGAACAGCGGAGAGACTTCCTTCGCGAGCGCGAGGCGCTTCTTCGAGGCAAGGAATCACTTAAGGATCGCGAGGAGGTTCCGGAGTACGACCCCTTTAACGAGGAGTCAATAACCGCTCGTATCGAGTCCGAGGTAAACCGACGTCTTCGCGAAGTCCTCGAACCGATGGAGCAAGAATATCAGACCATGGCCGCAGAGGAGAACTACCAGCGGTTCCTCTCCGAGCATTCCGACTTTAAGACGGACACAGCGCTTCGATCCGAAGTCCAGCATCTTTTAGAGGCGAATAGCTCCCTCGACCTGGAAACGGCCTATTACGCCGCGAAGGGTAAACAGGCGCGCCTCGAAGCGAAGAAGGAGCGCGAGGAGACCTCCGCGACCAGGCGCGCGAGGAAGCAAGCCGCAGCTATCGGAACCGTTGCGCCTCGCAAGGGTGGACGCGTCGCTAAACCGCAGGCGGCAGACCTTCGGAAAATGTCAGCGGCGGATATCCTCGCGATTGCTCAACAAATGCATCGGAACTAGATATCCATAGACTTATACATAGCTTTGCGGTATAGCTCAGATATAGGCTACCTCCTTCGGAGCGCCTGTCCGATAGAGACTCTGCGGAGCACCTCGAACCCGAATCGAAACCTTCAGACAAAAGGGCGCTATCATGGCTCCGCAGTCCGTAATCTCGACCACTCTGCAGCTGTTGCGAGATAAGCTGGTCGACAACTCCTTCCTGTCCCATCCCCTGTTTCGCGCAATCGAAGCGGCTGGTAACCTCGTTAAGGTGTCCGGCGGTCTCCGAGTCGAGCAGCCGGTGATCTTCGGAGAACATTCCTCCATTACCCAGCTCTCCAGCGGCTTCGAGCCGGTCTCCATGGCCGTTACCGATCCGTTCCAGTCTGCCAAGTATGAGTTTAGCAACTTCACACAGCCGATCATCCTTAACGCCGTAGAAAAGGCAGCTAACAAGGGCGATTTGGCGGTTGTGAACATCTTGGAAAGCAAGATGAAGAACGTGATGCTGGGACTGAAGAAGGAAGTCTCCAAGCAGGTGATCCGGGGTAACTCCTCCGTCCTG
>Ga0160423_10003756_pt1 | contig 12592 bp, 10 predicted proteins | sample CRUFie14St8metaG_FD_108191 | JGI IMG/M metagenome (GOLD analysis project Ga0160423, IMG submission 108191) | Marine microbial communities from the Costa Rica Dome - CRUD Field 142mm St8 metaG | ecosystem: Environmental > Aquatic > Marine > Oceanic > Photic zone | place: Costa Rica: the Eastern... | reverse complement strand
GTTACTGGTTCTAATGATTATTCCGAAATATCAGGTGCCGACGTTGTAATTGTAACCGCCGGGATTGCTCGAAAACCCGGGATGAGTCGTGATGATTTGATCGGAACTAATACTAAAGTGATGCATTCTGTGGGAAAAGGTATAAAGGAAAATTGTCCTAACGCCTTTGTTATTTGTATAACAAACCCTCTCGACGTAATGGTAGGCATCCTTCAAAAAGCATGTGGTCTTCCAACTAACAAAGTAGTTGGGATGGCAGGTGTATTGGATAGTGCTCGGTTCCGTTATTTTCTTGCTGAAGAATTTGAGGTTTCAGTTGAAGACGTTACCGCATTTGTTCTCGGTGGGCATGGAGATACAATGGTGCCTCTAGAGCGATACTCCACAGTAGCAGGTATCCCAGTTCCAGATCTGATAAAAATGGGATGGAGTACCGAGGAAAAGTTAGCTGAAATAGTACAGCGCACCCGAGATGGCGGCGCAGAAATTGTAAAGTTGCTTAAAACTGGATCAGCATTTTACGCTCCAGCCTCCTCTGCAATAGAGATGGCTGAGGCTTACTTGCGCGACAAGAAAAGGGTTTTACCTTGTGCGGCGTATTGCGATGGTCAATACGGTCTTAACGGTCTTTATGTCGGCGTGCCGGTGGTTTTGGGAAGTAATGGAGTAGAACGAATCGTAGAAATAGAAATGAATGGTTCCGAACGTGCCATGTTTGATCATTCCGTGCAGGCTGTTAGAGAATTGAATGAGGCAGCCTCCAAGCTGGAGGGCTAAGTATCGTTACATTAAGCTAATTAGAATAGCGCGATCTTAGGCATCCTTTACTCATCTTGAAAATAGATTGTTGACTATGGGTTAAATTAAGCGTTAAAGGGATCTTATAAGCCGGCAATTCTGAACGGGGCAGGACTGCAGAGGCGGTGTACCCCCAAAAATGTTGTGAACCTAAATGAACATTCACGAGTATCAAGCCAAGAGTTTGTTGAGAGATTTTGGTATACCTGTTCCAAACGGTATAGTTGTTGACAAATTGTCTGATTTATTAGGACTGGAAGAAAAATTATCTGGATCAAAATTTGTTGTGAAATCTCAAATCCATGCAGGTGGACGAGGGGCAGGTTCTTTCAAGGATGAAGAAACTGGTGGCGGTGGTGTCGCTCTGGTGAACAATACTGAAGATGTTGAAGTAAACGTCAAAAGAATGCTGAATAAGACGCTTGTGACGAAGCAAACCGGCATTCAGGGGAAAGAGGTAAAAACGGTTTATATTGAAGAAGCTTGTGAGATCGATAACGAATTTTACTTATCCATGCTCATAGACAGGAAGCTCGGCGGAGTGACCATAATTTGTTCTACCGAAGGCGGCATGGAAATTGAAAATGTTGCGGCGAACACACCAGAAAAAATTATTAATGTAAATGTGGATATTCACACTGGACTGAAAAGTTTTCACGTACAAAAAATTTCAAAAGAGTTAGGTTTCGCGAAAACTCAGCAAAAAGATTTGTCAAATTTACTGCAATCTTTGTTTCGTGCTTTTCTGCAGTTAGATGCGGCGATGATCGAAATTAATCCTTTGGTGATTACAAAGACAGGCGACTTACTAGCTATCGACGCTAAGATGAGCTTTGATGATAATGCTCTATTCAGGCAACCTGAGGTGGATCGACTGCGTGATGAAAGTGAGGAAGAACCCACAGAAATTGAGGCTGCCCATCTGGAGTTAAATTATATAAAACTGGATGGTAATATAGGGTGTCTGGTAAACGGTGCCGGATTAGCGATGGCAACTATGGACATTATTAAATTGCATGGGGGGCACCCTGCAAATTTTCTCGATGTGGGCGGAAGTGCCACAAAAGAAAGAGTAGCAGCCGCATTTAAAATTATCATGTCTGATGAGAACGTAAGCGGTATTTTGGTGAACATTTTTGGTGGGATCATGCGATGTGACATAATAGCTGAGGGTGTCGTTTCAGCAGCTCAGGAAGTAGACCTACAAGTTCCCTTGGTAGTGCGCTTGGAGGGTACAAATGTTGAAAACGGGAAAAGCATTTTAGCAGAGAGTGGTCTCCCAATATTGTTAGCAGATAACCTATCAAGCGCAGCACAAAAAATTGTAGACGTTGTCGGGAATTCGAGTTGATGTCCGTTCTTGTCGACCAGAATACTAAGGTTATTTGTCAGGGGTTTACCGGCAAACAGGGAACATTTCATTCTGAACAAGCAATCAAGTATGGTACTAAAATGGTGGGAGGCGTCACGCCAGGTAGAGGCGGAGAAACCCATCTATCTTTGCCTGTTTTCGATACAGTCGCTGAGGCAGTGTCGGTAACAGACCCAGATGCATCGGTCATCTATGTCCCTCCCAAATATGCTGCTGAGTCAATACTAGAAGCAATTGAGTCAGAAATACCTTTAGTGATTTGTATAACAGAGGGCATCCCGGTTTTGGACATGGTTAGGGTTAAAAGAGCATTAGTTGGCTCCAAAACTAGGTTAATAGGACCTAACTGTCCTGGTGTAATAACGCCAGGAGCTTGCAAAATCGGTATTATGCCTGGACACATTCATAAGGCTGGAAGTGTTGGAATAGTTTCACGATCGGGAACGCTAACATACGAAGCGGTTGCACAGACTACGGCCGTTGGTTTAGGCCAATCGACATGCATAGGTATAGGCGGAGACCCAGTCAACGGGACCAACTTTATTGAATGTCTCGAAATGTTTTTAGCGGATCCTCAAACCGAATCTATTGTGATGATCGGGGAAATTGGTGGGGTTGCGGAGGAGGAAGCTGCCGACTTTTTAAAAAGCTCAAACACCTCGAAGCCAATTGTCGGTTTTATAGCCGGAATGACAGCGCCCCCCGGCAGGCGTATGGGACACGCTGGAGCAATAATAGCGGGAGGAAAGGGGGGCGCCAAAGAAAAAATGCAAGCGCTCGCTGAGGCAGGTATCCATGTTGCCGAATCCCCAGCCGTTATCGGGGATAAAATGATCGAAATTTTGAGGGCTTAAAGCTTTATTTAGTTTATTCTTTCAATTCGGCTCTGGGATGAAACTTTTGGTGCACTTCTTTGAGATAGTTTGTGTCTACTGCGGTATATCTTTGAGTCGTTGAAAGCGAAGCATGGCCGAGGAGTTCTTGGATCGATCGCAAATCACCACCATTTATCAGTAAATGCGTTCCAAAAGAGTGACGGAGAGAGTGAGGTGTTGCAGTAGCGGGAAGTCCTAAAATTCCTCTAATCGCTCTCATAGATCTCTGTATAACACCTGGGTTTAGGCGGTTGCCTCTTACACCAAGAAAAGCAGGCCCATCTTTTGAAATTGTAAACGGACATAGCGACATGTATTCCGCAACACTTTCTCTAATGATAGGGATTACCGGCACTAATCGCTGCTTGTTTCCTTTACCATTCACAATGATGGCGTCTGATAACGGAATATCGGAGCCGTCTAGCGCAATTATTTCTCCAATCCGCAATCCGCAGCCATACATCAGTGCAAAAATAGCTTTATCGCGGGACTTGACCCAAGGCTGTATAGCTGAACGGGAGACTGTTTCAAGAAGTGATAAAGCTTCATCTTGTTCTAGAGCCTTTGGAATAGCTTGAGGGATTTTTGGCGATGTTAAGAGGTTTATGACCTCATTTTTTAGGTGGTCAAATTTATTAAGAAAGTAGAAAAAACTTCGAATACTTGAGACATTTCTCGCCATTGAAGTATTTGAGAGACCAGATCGTTTTCTGTCGGCTAAAAAAGATCTTAAGTCTGTAATAGTGAGCTGTTGTAAGCTTACCATGCTAATGTTTGAGCCTATGTGTTCCGAAAAGAAAGAAAAAAAGGTCTCTACATCGTTGAGATAAGCTGTTCGGGTATTTCCTGATAATTTTCTCTCATTAAACAGCCAATCATGCCAGCTTTTAAAAACGTCACGTACCTGCTCATCCACAGCTAAGTTACTAACAGATTGAAAATGTTTTACCATTTACGTTCATTTCCCGTTGTTTCTAAAAGCTTGTGACGTCAGGATTGCTCCCTTATCAAGGTTATCTTTCCAAAATAGACTGGCCTGTTTTTTCCCAATCCGAAATGAATGCCTCCAGACCTCTATCGGTTAGTGGATGTTTGTACAATGCCTTGATTACGGCTGCCGGAACAGTGGCTATATCCGCCCCTATCCTAGCAGCTTGGACAACGTGAAGCGGTCCCCGAACAGAAGCAACTAACACCTCTGTTTTAAAATCGTAATTTGAGTAAATCTCTATAATGTCCGAAATTAGTTCCATGCCGATACCGCCTATGTCATCTAATCTACCGGCAAAAGGCGAGATGAATGTCGCCCCAGCCTTTGCAGCAAGTAGCGCTTGAGCCGCGGAAAAACACAGTGTCACGTTAACAGATGTTCCTTCATCTGCTAGTGTTTTGCATGCCTTTAGCCCATCAAAAGTGAGTGGAACCTTCACAGCAACATTTTTTGCGATTTCCCTAAGAAACCTGCCTTCTGCGATCATCGTTTCGTAATCCGTTGCGGTAACCTCAGCACTTACCGGGCCATCTACTAGTCCCGTTATTTCTCTGATGACTTCGATCATATTTCTCCCTGAAGCTGCAATGAGAGATGGGTTGGTTGTAATTCCGTCAACTAAACCAGTTGATGCCAAGTCTGCAATCTCATCTACATTCGCGGTATCAAGAAAAAATTTCATGGGGACCTCTATTTGCAATAGTTTAAAACGCAACGATGTTACCAAAATGGTGGATTGATGGCTACCTTCTTGGAAAAATCGTTAGAAAGCAGAGTTCTCTCTTGTGAACTCAAAAAAGCGATAGTAACTAGTAGATAAATATACTTATCCGTTGCATTACCTATTGGCAGAGAATATGGAAAAACAGGCGATCATCTCAGATCGGATTAAAGCGGCGGGGCGCGTTAGTGTATTAATAGCAAGGCCTGTGGCTCAACCATATGACTATCTGTCAAATGGTATGGATCTTAAAATTGGTGATATAGTCCAAGTTCCATTTGTAAACAGGATGTGCATTGGAGTGGTAGTTGCTAGCGTTGAGTCGGATGTGGCAAGCCGAAAATTAAAGTTTGTCTCTGATAAATACGGCGAACATAGATTACCGGTTGCGATGCTAGATTTTATTGCGCGTGTCGCGAGTTACAATATGATCCCACTTGGTGCCGTCTTAAAAATGGTTCTTAACGTGCCTGAGATTTTTAAATCTTCTGACAAGATTGAGTTATTTCATCAATCAGAAACTAGCTACCTAAAGAATTTTAGGATTACTCCTTCACGAAAACTTGTCTTGGATTCGTTAGCGAAAAATGGGCCCCAAACGTCAGCGCAAATTGCGGCTAATACAGGAGTAGGGAGCGCGGTAATGAAGGGTTTGCTTGCGTGTGAGGTCATTCAAAAACAGTTTGTTGAGGATAATTTTACTCCTCAGTCGCTTAGTGGTTTGGATGAAAATTTGATTAAACTAAACGATGAACAAGCACGGGCAGCAAAAAGCCTTATCAACGTGACGCGAGAGAATAAATTCTCTGTTTCACTTATCGATGGGGTTACCGGTTCCGGAAAAACGGAGGTTTATTTTGAAGTAATAGCGGAGGTTTTGCGTAAAGGGCTTCAAATCCTGATTTTAGTTCCTGAAATAGCTCTAGCTCGCCCGTTTATTGAGAGATTCTCTAAGCGGTTTGGCGCTGCTCCGGTTGAGTGGCACTCGGAGTTGCCAACAAAAAAAAGGCGGCGAATATGGCGCGCTATTTTGAAAGGCAATGTAAATGTTCTAGTTGGAGCCCGCTCTGCATTGTTTTTGCCATTCCCTAACCTAGGCCTTTTGGTGGTGGATGAGGAGCATGAGTCTGCCTTTAAGCAAATGGAGGGCTCAAGGTATCACGCAAGGGATATGTCGATTCTGCGGGCCAAATGCACTGACATCCCAATTATTCTGGCGTCGGCAACACCGTCTCTTGAAACCTTGCATAATGCAGAAACAGGCCGATTTAGAAAAGTGTTATTATCCCAAAGATATGGGCAAGCAACTTTGCCAAAAGTAGAATTGATAGATATTAGAAGTAGCGAGAACCGGAATGGTTCATGGATATCGCCTATGCTTCAAAAGGCAATCCAAGCAACGATCGAACGCGACGAACAGGTTTTACTTTTTCTTAACAGACGAGGATACGCACCCTTAAATATTTGTAAGGTTTGTGGGCACAGAAATGAATGTCCAAGCTGCTCGGCTTGGTTGGTGGAACATAGATCGAAGTCTCGTCTGCAATGCCACCATTGCGGATACAATATAAAAGTGCCGACTTTTTGTCCTGAATGCGACGCTGAGGAGTCTCTAATAGCCGCAGGGCCGGGGGTTGAAAGAATAGAAGAAGAGGTTAATCAATTATTTCCAGATGCGCGGACGGGAATTGCCTCTAGTGATACCCTTTCGAATGGGCCAGCATTAATTAATTTCCTCCAAATGGTTAAACAACGCGAGATAGAAATTATCATAGGGACCCAGGTGATATCAAAAGGTCACCATTTTCCTTTAATCACCTGCGTTGGTGTGCTGGATGCAGATTTAGGTTTGGCAGGCGGTGATTTGCGTGCGGCGGAGAGGACATATCAAATGCTGCATCAAGTAGCAGGAAGAGCGGGAAGGGAAGAAAGGGTAGGAAAGGTATGGTTGCAAACACGACAGCCAGACAATCCGTTGATGCAAGCACTTTCAACCTGGGATAGGGAAAGCTTTTTAAAGCTAGAAAAACAGGCTAGATGTGAAGCGAAGATGCCGCCGTTTGGAAGGCTGGTCTCTTTGATTATCAGTTCAAAAAAAGAGGCAGAATCAGACCAGATTGCAAGGCTATTAGCCGCATCTGCTCCTTCCACACCGAGGGCACAAATTTTAGGACCTGCGCCTTCTGCGCTTGCGTTTTTGAGAGGGAGGCATCGTCGGAGGTTGCTCGTAAAAGCCGACAAGGACCTCAATGTTCAAAAAATGATATCGGATTGGCTTGGTGGTTTGAAAATACGTGGGTCAGTAAAAGTAGAAATAGACATTGATCCTCAAAGTTTCGCTTAAATCTCCATTTAATGTCATCAAACGGCTAAAAACATGATAAAAAAAAGCATTCAGAAAAGGGTTCAATCACAACACGTCTAGGGTTGTTAAGTTTCTGTGTCAGCAACCGCTTGCGTGCATGTGATCTGTGTGCTAGGAAACGCCAGTTTAAGTCTGTCAAACATTTATATCACACTTGACTAATGTAGCTAAGAAGGGTCATCTCGGAGTGGTTTCCAATTCACAAAGTTTAGCGGGAAGGTATGCGTCGGCCCTATATGAACTAGCAGATAAAGACCGCGTTCTCGACGCTATCGCAGAAGATTTGGTAAAGTTTCGCCAGCTAATGATGGAAAGCGATGATTTAAACCGCCTCATCCGATCACCTATTATTAGCAGGTCAGACCAAAACAGTGGCCTTATGGCAATACTTGAAAACGCTAACGCCAAGCCGTTGACGAAAAAATTCATTGGCGCAGTCGTAATGAACCGCCGTATTTTTGTCATTGCTGACATAATAGACGTGTTTATGTCTGAGTTGGCAGAGCGTAGAGGCGAGATAAAAGCAACAGTTATTTCGGCAGTTGAGCTCAGTACCAAGCAATTAAAGGATTTGGCAGGTTCACTCAATAAGGCCCTTGGCCAAAAAGTGTCCATCGATCTTACAGTCGACACGTCATTAATTGGTGGCCTAATTGTAAGGGTGGGGTCACGCATGATAGATAGTTCGATTCGTTCTAAGTTACAAAGATTACAAATTGCCATGAAGGGTATGAACTGATGGATATCAGAGCAGCAGAAATTTCATCAATTTTAAAAGATCAGATTGAAAATTTTGGAACAGAAGCGGAGGTTGCTGAAGTTGGGCAAGTGCTATCTGTTGGTGATGGGATCGCAAGGGTTTATGGTCTTGATGACGTTCAAGCTGGTGAGATGCTGGAGTTTCCAAATGGCGTACAAGGCATGGCCCTCAACCTTGAGACTGATAATGTCGGTATTGTCATATTTGGTGACGATAGGGAAATTAAAGAAGGTGATACAGTTAAACGAACTGGAAGCATCGTTGACGTTCCTGTCGGTAAAGAACTGTTAGGTCGGGTTGTAGATCCTCTTGGAAACCCTATAGATGGTAAAGGCCCTATAGAAGCAAAGCAAAGAGGTCGTGTGGAGGTTAAAGCCCCGGGGATCATGCCTCGTAAGGGTGTTCACGAGCCGATGCAAACCGGACTGAAAGCGATTGATAGTTTGATCCCTGTAGGTCGTGGTCAACGTGAGCTTATTATTGGTGACAGGCAAACTGGGAAAACTGCTATCGCAATCGATGCTTTCATTAACCAAAAATCAGTTAATGATGCTGCTGGCGATGACGACTCTAAGAAGCTGTTTTGCATTTATGTCGCAGTTGGGCAAAAGCGGTCTACCGTCGCACAAATAGTTAAAACGTTAGAAGATTACGGAGCAATGGAATACTCTATAGTTATCGCTTCAACAGCTTCTGAGCCCGCACCAATGCAGTTTTTAGCTCCTTACGCGGGTTGCACTATGGGAGAGTATTTCCGAGATAACGGCATGCATGCGCTTATAGTTTACGACGACCTATCAAAGCAGGCAGTCGCATACAGGCAAATGTCTTTACTTCTTAGAAGACCACCAGGACGCGAAGCATATCCTGGTGATGTATTTTATATTCATTCGCGATTATTAGAACGCGCAGCCAAAATGAACGATGAAAACGGCGCTGGTTCACTTACTGCGTTGCCGGTGATTGAAACACAGGCAGGAGATGTGTCTGCGTATATCCCGACTAACGTAATTTCTATAACAGATGGGCAAATTTTCCTTGAAACCGAGCTTTTCTATAGAGGGATAAGGCCTGCGGTTAATGTTGGCCTATCAGTGAGCCGGGTTGGTTCAGCGGCGCAGATAAAAGCAATGAAACAAGTGGCTGGTAGGATTAAACTGGAGCTTGCCCAGTACCGAGAGATGGCCGCTTTTGCTCAATTCGCCTCCGATCTGGATCCAGTAACCCAGAGATTGCTAGCGAGGGGTGTTCGGTTGACCGAGTTGTTAAAACAGGGGCAGTATGCGCCACTCACTGTAGAAGAGCAGGTGGTATCAATTTTCGCTGGGGTTCGTGGATACCTCGACGAGATTGCAGTCAACGACGTTACTAGATTTGAACAAGGGCTCTTATCTGAGGTTCGTGCCAGCGGCGCTTCCATTCTTGCATCTATAAGAGACAAGCAAGAACTTAGTGATGATACGGACAAAGCTTTAACCGACTTTGTAGACGCTTACGCCAAGAAGTTTGCATAAACCGAATGGGCGGAGCTTATACTGGGAACTAATGCAGTATGCCAAATCTTAAGGATCTAAAGGTCAGAATTAATAGCGTTCAGTCGACGCAGAAGATTACCTCTGCAATGAAGATGGTAGCGGCAGCCAAGCTTCGCCGAGCTCAAGAGCAAGCAGAGGAAGCCAGACCATATTCGCAGCGAATGGACCGCATGATTGCTGCATTGGCAGGAAAAATGAGCAGTATTGGTGGGCCAGCACTATTGGCTGGAACTGGCTCAGAAGAGAAGTTTTTGCTCGTAGTCATGACTGCAGATAGAGGTCTTTGCGGTGGTTTTAACTCAAGTATCGTAAGAGCAACGCGCAGACGGATAGTGGAACTCCAAGAAAATGGGAAGTCAGTAAAGCTTCTATGCGTTGGAAAGAAAGGGGCGGACCAGTTGCGACGAGATGCTAGCGACTTAATAACAGATGCAATGGAAGGCATTACGAGAGGCGCTATCGAGTTTGCGGCGGCGTCTGATATTGGCGCGCGATTAATCCAGATGTTTGAGGCGGGCGAATTCGATGTTTGCTCACTTATTTACAATAAATTCCAATCTGCTATGACTCAGATTGTTACTGAACAGCAGATTATTCCAGCAAGTGTTCCGGAAGAGGCTCATGCTGCTCCATCATTAGGGGCCTACGAATATGAACCTGATGAAGAACAGATATTAGCAGAATTGTTACCAAGGAATGTATCTACGCAGGTATTTTCCGCGTTATTGGAAAATACAGCGAGTGAACATGGGGCGAGAATGACGGCGATGGATAGCGCAACCCGCAATGCTGGTGATATGATAGACAAGTTAACTTTGACATATAACAGAACAAGACAAGCTTTCATTACTAAAGAACTTATAGAGATAATATCTGGTGCTGAGGCTTTATGACCAAAACGTTTTGGAATGCCTTTGTTACCTTAAATATAGATGGGAGTAATCAATGAGTACTAATGCAACCGGTAAAATCACACAGGTTATTGGTGCAGTCGTGGACGTTCAGTTTGAAGGTGATCTGCCGCCAATTCTAAATGCTCTGCATACTCAAAATGGTGATACGCGGCTTGTTCTAGAGGTGGCGCAGCATTTAGGCGAAAATATGGTTCGAACTATCGCTATGGATAGTACCGAAGGGCTCGTTAGGGGAAGCGAAGTTATTGATACAGGTGATGCGATAAAGGTTCCGGTAGGACCGGAAACACTCGGTAGGTTAATAAATGTAATTGGTGAGACAATTGATGAGGGTAAGCCTATAAAATCCAAAATGGCATACCCAATACACAGACCCGCCCCCGCTTATGTTGACCAGTCCACAGAGGCGGAGATTTTGGTGACTGGTATAAAAGTGGTGGACCTTCTTGCTCCTTATGCCAAGGGAGGAAAAATCGGCCTCTTCGGTGGTGCCGGTGTTGGAAAGACCGTTATCATAATGGAATTAATTAATAACATCGCAAAAGCACATGGCGGATACTCCGTTTTCGCAGGCGTGGGGGAGCGCACTAGGGAAGGTAATGACCTGTATCATGAAATGGTAGAGTCAGGTGTTATTAAAGAGAACGGAGAAGAGGGCTCAAAAGCTGCACTAGTTTATGGGCAAATGAATGAGCCTCCTGGAGCGAGAGCGCGAGTTGCTCTAACGGGTTTAACACTCGCTGAATACTTCCGAGATGAAGAAGGGCAGGACGTTCTGTTCTTTGTTGATAATATTTTTAGATTCACCCAGGCAGGTTCCGAGGTTTCGGCATTGCTGGGACGAATTCCGTCGGCGGTCGGATATCAGCCGACCTTAGCTACAGATATGGGTACGCTTCAAGAAAGAATAACATCTACGAACAAAGGTTCCATTACTTCGGTGCAGGCAATTTATGTGCCGGCCGATGATTTGACTGACCCAGCCCCAGCTACTTCGTTTTCGCACCTTGATGCTACAACTGTTCTTAGCCGGCAGATAGCAGAACTGGGAATTTATCCAGCGGTCGACCCTCTAGATTCTACTTCTAGAATGCTAGATCCTCGTATTTTAGGTGAAGAACACTACGCTGTCGCACGGCAGGTGCAGGAAGTTCTTCAAACCTATAAGTCGTTACAGGATATTATAGCTATACTGGGTATGGATGAGTTGTCAGAAGAAGATAGGTTGGTCGTTGACAGAGCTAGAAAAATTCAGCGTTTTCTATCACAACCATTCTTTGTAGCAGAGATTTTTACGGGAACTCCCGGCGTCCTAGTTCCATTGGAAGAAACCATCAGAGGGTTTAAGGAAATTGTGGAAGGAAAGCATGACGACTTACCAGAAGCGGCTTTCTACATGGTTGGTACGATAGATGAAGCGATTGAAAAGGCCAAGCAGATGGAGCAGGAAGCGGCTTAGAGATCGGAAACTAAAGTAGGATTATCGACAATGGCTGACACCACACTTTTTGAATTAGTTTCACCTGAAAAATTGGTTATGTCTAAGAGTGTCTCGATGGTTGTTGTTCCCGGTGCAGAGGGATTTTTTGGGGTCCTGCCTCGGCATACATCTATGCTCTCAACGTTGGCCCCTGGAGTTATTAACGTATACGAAGGTGACAACGTTACCGACAGTCTTTTCGTCGTAAATGGCTTTGCTGAGGTCACAGAGGAGCGTTGCACCGTGTTGGCTGAAGAGGTTATCCCTGTTGACGATATTGATACGGACAAATACGAAAAGCAAATAGAGTCTTTGAGAGATGAAGCGTCTCGTTCAGAGGGTGATTCAGCGGAAAAAATCAGAAAAAACATAGAGGAGCGAGAGCAGATTTTAGCGGCAATGATTAAGGCAAAAAATCATTGATCATTTGCTCTAACGAAATAAACCAAAGTTAAAACTCTTAGAAAACCGTCGGCAGAGCTTGCTTCCGAGAGGAGCTGCCGCTAGTTTTGACAACCCTTTCAGGCACGAGCTATGCTAATTGTTTAAAAATAGGAGCAAATGGCAAAACCTTGTTGGCTTTATGATAGAACAAGCAAAAAAAATACTCGTAACGGGTGGAGCCTCGGGGATAGGGGCTGCTATTTGCCGGCGAATGTCTGACGGGGACTCTCATTTTGTTGTGCATACTCGGGCTAATAAAGCAGGATTAGAAAAAACGATACGGGATATAGAAAAAAACGGGGGCAGAGGCAATGCAGAATTTGCTGACCTTGCAGTT
>Ga0160423_10003754_pt1 | contig 12594 bp, 18 predicted proteins | sample CRUFie14St8metaG_FD_108191 | JGI IMG/M metagenome (GOLD analysis project Ga0160423, IMG submission 108191) | Marine microbial communities from the Costa Rica Dome - CRUD Field 142mm St8 metaG | ecosystem: Environmental > Aquatic > Marine > Oceanic > Photic zone | place: Costa Rica: the Eastern... | reverse complement strand
CCTCAATAATTAAATCCTTTTTATAACCCTCTGTTACGCCAATAATCATATTACTTATTAAACTTCTAACCGTTCCAAACATAGCTTTACTAAATTTTTTATCATCATTTCGAGAAACAATTATTTGATTATCCTTAATCTCAATATGAATACAATCTGGTGCAGAATAGGCTATCTCGCCTTTTGAACCTTTGACTATAATTTTTTGACCAACTAGATTGATATCTACATTAGAACTTATACTTATTGGCTCTTTTCCAATTCTTGACATAATTTAAACTCCAACTTATTACCAAATATAACAGAGAATTTCTCCGCCAACTTTTTGCTTTCTAGCTTCCGTATCAGTGATAACGCCTTTCGATGTACTCAATATTGCTATACCAATACCTCCAAGAACTCTTGGAACTTCTTCTCCATTAACGTATTTTCTACAACTCGGCTTACTTACTCTTTGTAAACCTTGAATAATAGGCTCTCTGTCAGTCGTGAATTTTAAATCAATTACTAACGTTGATTTATTACCGTTAATTTTAACAACTGAATAATCAGATATAAAACCTTCGTCTTTCAACAATTTGGCTATCTCAGTTTTTATTTTTGAACTTGGAAGCTCAACAGAAACTTTTTCTGCCATATTCGCATTACGAATTCTCGTTAACATATCTGCTATTGGGTCTGATACTATCATAATTATACCTGTTAGTTTTCTTTTGAAAAAGGCATTCCAAGATGAATTAAAAGCTCTTTTGCCTCATCATCTTCTGTTGCCGATGTTACAAATGTAATATCCATTCCATGGGTTAACTTGACTTTGTCCGGATCTATCTCAGGAAAAACTGTTTGTTCATTTAAACCCATAGAATAATTTCCACGCCCATCAAATGAATTATTTGATGTACCTCTAAAATCTCTTATCCTTGGAAGAGTACTATTGAGAAATCTATCAATAAATTCATACATTTTATCATTTCTTAATGTTACTCTTGCGCCAATAGGCATTCCTTCTCTTAACTTAAAATTTGATACACTTTTCTTTGCTTTCGTAATAACAGGTTTTTGTCCTGTTATCGTAGATAGATCATTAGCTAGTGCATTTAATGTATCTCTGTCATGATTTAAAGAAAGACATAGATTCAACACGACTTTTTTAACTGCTGGAACCTGCATTGGATTTTTATACCCCCTCGATTCCATTAGTTTTGGAATTATATTTTCTCTATATTGTTTTTTTAATCTTGGAATCATATATATACCTTTTTAAATTATTTTGATGATTTAACATTTGAAATTGATATAGGAGCCTCACGTTCGACCACACCACCTTGAGGATTTTCTTCTGTTTTTGGCATATGTTTTTTAACAAAATTAATACCTTCAACTAAAACTTTTTGTTGATCTTTTGAAATCATTAAAATTTTTCCAGATTTTCCTTTATCGTTGCCAGTGATTATTTCGACAACATCTCCTCGTTTAACTTTTATCTTATTCATATTTATCTACCTATAAAACTTCTGGGGCTAACGAAACAACCTTCATAAAATCACTTTCTCTTAATTCACGAGCAACTGGTCCAAAAATACGAGTTCCTTTTGGATTGTTATTATCATCAACGATAACTGCAGCATTGCCATCAAATCTTAAACATGAACCATCTTTTCTTCTTATTGTACTTTTTGTTCTTACCACAACAGCTTTTAAAACATCACCTTTCTTAATGTTGCTGTTAGGCTGAGCTTCTTTTACTGAAGCTCTAATTATATCTCCTACTCTTGCAACTTTACTCTTAGTGCCTAAAACTCTTATACACATGATGCTTCTAGCTCCAGAATTATCTGCTACCTTTAATCGTGTTTGCTCCTGAATCATTTTTTCCTCTATTTCGTATTAACAGATGATAACACTTCCACTAGACGCCATCTTTTCAATTTACTAAGAGGTCTAGTTTCCATGACCTTAACAACATCTCCAACATTTGCCTTATTATCTTCATCATGAACATGAATTTTTTTAGTAATTTTAATTTCTTTTCCATACAATGGATGACGTACACGTCTCTCAATTAAAACAACTATTGTTTTATCAGATTTTGAACTGTAAACTTTTCCTTCACGAATTTTTCTCGAATGTCTTTTATCATGCATTTAAATTTCCGCCTTTTTTTCATTTTGCAAAGTTTTTATTCTCGCAACGTTACGCCTTAAATCCTTTATTCGTGATGGATTTTCTAATTGACCAGAACCCTTTTTAAATTTTAAATCAAATTGCTCTTTATAAATATCTTTCAACTGAGCACCTAATTCATCTAGAGTCATTTCTTTTAAATCTTTCTTTTTCATTTAAACCCCTTACTCTCCAGTATTTCTATGAACGAATCTAGCCTTTATAGGAAGCTTAGTTGCCGCTAATCTTAAACATTCTTTTGCTAGCGATTCTGAAACTCCTTCTATCTCAAATAACATGGTTCCTGGCTTTACAACCGCAACCCACTGATCAACGCCGCCTTTTCCTTTACCCATTCTAACCTCAAGAGGTTTTTTAGTAATAGGTTTTGACGGAAAAATTCTTATATATAATTTTCCCTTTCTTTTCATTTGGCGATTTGCTGCAACTCGACATGCTTCAATTTGCACTCCTGAAATCCAACCGCGCTCTAATGCTTGAAGACCAAATTCTCCATATGAAACCTTATTCCCAGAATTTGCTAAACCTTTTCTAGATCCTCTTTGAACTTTACGATACTTTACTCTTTTAGGCATTAAAGGCATTTGATTTCTCCTCTATTTATTCTTCTCTTTGCAAACCCAAACTTTAATTCCAATAATTCCTGCAACAGTATTTGCTTCAGCTGTTCCATAATCAATATTAGCTCTTAATGTATGTAATGGTATTTTACCTTCTTTATAACTTTCACTTCTTGCGATCTCCGCGCCATTTAATCGACCACCGGCAGTAATTTTAAATCCAAGAGCCCCGTTATCCATTGCTAATTGTTGAGCACGCTTCATAGCTCTTCTATGTGAAACTCTTCTTTCCAATTGCATAGCAACATTTCTTGCAACTAATGTTGCGTCTAAATCTGGATTTTTAATTTCGCTAATTTCAATAAAAACCTCTTTCTTGGTGATTCTGGATAATTCTGTTTTGAGAGCTTCAATATCCTCACCCTTTCTTCCTATTACGATACCAGGCCTCGCAGTCTTAATAGTTACTCTAACACGATTAGCATATCTCTCGATGTAAATATCTGAAACAGCAGCATCTTCTAATTTTTTAAAAACAATTTTTCTTAATAAATTATCTTCTTTTAACAAATAACCAAACTCCTGCTTATTAGCATACCAACGAGATTTCCAATCTCTTGTTAGAGATAATCTCATTCCTATAGGATTTACTTTTTGACCCAAAATATTCTCCTCTCAAATATTAATTATCACTTAAAATTACTGTTACATGGCTAGTTTTTTTATGTATTGGACTAGCCGAACCTCGTGCTCTCGGACGATAACGTTTCATTGTTGGTCCGCCATCAACAATTGCATTTTTAACAACTAACTGATCAGCTGAAAGTCCATTATTATTTTCAGCATTAGCAATTGCAGATTTTAAAGTTTTACCAATTTGTACAGCTGCCTTTCTTGCATTAAATTCAGTTACCTGCAAAGCGTCGAGAGCCGATAATCCTTTGATTTTTTCAGCTAAGTCTCTAGCTTTTGTTGGAGACATCCTAATATATTTTCTAGTTGCAGAAATTTCCATTTTTTTCCTTTATTTTTCAGTAGCCATTCCATGTGTTTTAAATGCACGTGTTGGAGCAAATTCTCCTAGTTTGTGGCCAACCATATTCTCAGTAACAAAAACTGGAATAAAAACTTTTCCATTATGAACATTAAATGTATATCCAACAAATTCTGGTACAATCATAGAACCACGAGACCAAGTTTTAATTGGACTATTTTTTCCAGACTCTGAAAGTTTATGTATTTTTTTTACGAGTTTTAAATCTACGTAAGGTCCTTTTTTTAAAGATCGTCCCATTTTTACTTTTTCCTCCGTTCAATAATAAACTCATTTGATTGCTTATGTTTATTTCTAGTTCTCTTACCTTTTGCTAATAAGCCCCATGGGGATTGAGGATGACCTCCTCCGGATGTTCTGCCTTCTCCTCCACCCATTGGATGATCAACTGGATTCATTGCAACACCTCTAACTGTAGGCCTTATTCCAAGCCATCTTTTTCTCCCTGCTTTACCCATTACAATATTGTTATGCTCAACATTTCCTACTCTTCCAATCGTGGCCATACAATTAACTTTAATTAGCCTAATTTCAGATGACGGCATCTTGACATTAGCGTATTCATCAGTTTTCGACATCAAAACTGCTGAAGTTCCAGCTGATCGAACTAATTGACCACCTCTTCCTGACACTAATTCAATATTATGTATTGCCATACCAACTGGAATTTTACTTAACGGCAAGGCATTTCCTATAACAGGTTCGGCATCAGGTCCTGACATAAGAGTTGAACCTACTTCCAATTTGGCGGGAGCTAGAATATATCTTTTTTCACCATCAGTATAATGCAATAATGCTAAGCGTGAAGAACGATTTGGATCATATTCAATTGAAGCAACCTTGGCTGGAATACCAAATTTATCTCTTTTAAAATCAATTATTCGGTATTTTCGCTTATGTCCTCCTCCTCTATGTCTTACTGAAATTCTACCTGCGCTGTTGCGTCCAGCCATTCTTTTCTTCGATCTTATTAATGAACGCTCAGGCTGAGATTTTGTAATATCTGAAAAATCAGACAAAATCATATGTCTTCGACTTGGAGTAGTAGGTTTATGTGTTTTTAATGGCATTTTTTTCTCCCTAAATCATACTAATCTTATCATCTTCGTGCAATGTAACCACTGCTCTCTTCCATGCCGCAGTTTTTCCGTAGTTAGCAGTTCTTTCACGTTTCTTTTTACCTTTTCTACGCATGGTATTGACCGCGATAACTTTTACATCCAAAAGCTCTTCAACAGCTTTTTTTATTTCTAACTTATTGGAATTAATTGCTACTTTAAATAGATACTTATTTTCTAGTTCTGACAATCGAGTACCTTTTTCCGTTAATAGAATTTGTTTGACGATATTTGAAGCCGCTTTCATTATTAATCACTTTCCTTAGATAAACGTTTTTCTATTACATTCATTGCTGATTTGGTTACAACGACTGTTTTAAAAAGTAGTAATTTATATGTATTTAATAGCTCAGCAGAAATTACCTCGATATTTTTAATATTTCTTGATGATAGAAGAATATTTTCTGAAACTTCATTTACAACAAACAAACAGCCTCTATCAATTTCAAGATTTTTATAAATATTATAAATTTCTTTTGTTTTAGGAGATTGCAAATCAAGATCTTCAATTAAAATAATTTCATTTTGTGAAATTTTTTCACTAAATGCTCGGCGGAAAGCCAATTTTAATATCTTTTTAGATATCTTCTTTTTATAAGATCTCGGATGAGGCCCGTGAGCAACAGCTCCTCCTCTCCAAATTGGGGACTGGCGGTACCCAGCTCTAGCTCTTCCTAAGCCTTTTTGCTTCCAAGGTTTTTTACCACTTCCTGCAACATGTGATTTACTTAAAGTTGATGCAGTTCCAGCTCTTTGATGAGCTTGATATGCAACTACTACTTCATGAACAGCATGATCGCCTTTATCATATTCGAGTAAATTTTTTGGAACATCATAATTTCCAATGTCTTTACCGTCTTTATTTTTAATTAATAATGATTTTGACATAAATATTTCCTATTTTTTCTTAAGCGCTTTTTTAATAGAAATTATACTTCCATTAGCCCCAGGAATTGATCCCTTTACGATCATTATATTCTCATCAGGTCGAACGCTAACCACTTTTAAACTCTGAGTTGTAACTTGCTTATTACCCATATGCCCTGGCATTTTTTTGCCCTTAAAGACTCGAGCCGGCGATGTACACATTCCAATTGATCCTGTTCTTCTGAGCCATCCTCCTCCATGAGAAGCTCTTCCGCCGCCAAAATCATATCTTTTAACAACACCCTGGAAGCCTCGACCTTTACCTGTAGATAATATATCTACGAACTTGATTTCGCTAAAAATACTAACATCAACAGAGTCGCCGACTGCGGTTTCATCATTTTCCTCAATTTTAAACTCTTGAAGTATTCGTTTTGAATCAACACCAGCTTTTTTATAATGACCTAATTTTGGTTTTGATAACCTGCTATCTTTTTGACTTTCAAAACCAAGTTGAATTGCATTGTATCCATCTTTTTCATTATTTTTTTTCTGCACAACTACACATGGGCCTGCTTCAATTACTGTTACAGGTATTACTGACCCATCTTCATTATAAAATGAAGTCATACCTAATTTTTTACCAATTATACCATTCATAACGTTCCTCTAAATCTTAATTGTTATATCAACACCAGCGGGTAGATTTAGTTTTTTAAGTTCATCAACTGTTTTTGTTGTAGGATCAATAATATCTAATAATCTCTTATGTGTTCTTATTTCAAATTGTTCCATAGATTTTTTATTAACATGAGGACTACGATTAACCGTAAATCTTTCAATTCTTGTCGGTAAAGGAATTGGACCTGAAACTCTAGCTCCAGTTCTTTTAGCTGTTTCGACAATTTCAGTTGAAGAAATGTCCAAAACCCTATGATCGAACGATTTCAATCTAATTCTAATACGTTGATTTGTCATATTTTTCTCTTCTTCTAAACTTACAATTTCTTTTTCTTACGACAGACAAAGGCTCCAATTTCTTGGAACCTTCCGACCATCGGCGACCTCTAATCAAGAGATTTCCTATATTTTAAAATTATTTTTACCAACGATAATGAGCAAAAGCTTTATTTGCTTGCGCCATCTTGTGCGTATCGTCTCTTTTCTTAATAGCAGATCCTTGCCCTCTGTAAGCATCAATTACTTCATTTGCCAAAGCTTTTCTCATTGGAACTCCTTTTTTTCCACCAGCAAATTGAATTATCCATCTTGTTGCTAATGCTACCTGACGCTTTGGCTTAACTTCTAATGGTACCTGATATGTCGCGCCACCAACTCGACGAGATTTAACCTCAAGTCTTGGTGACACATTTTCAATAGCTGATGTAAATACGTTTATTGGGTCTTCTTCATTTAATTGATTTTTAATATCTTCAAGAGCTCCATATACAATTTGAGCAGCAACAGATTTTTTTCCTCTTTCCATTACACAATTAATCATGTAGGCCACAAGATCATTATTATACCTTGGATCTGGAATTAATTTTCTTTTTTCTGCTCTTCGTCTTCTAGCCATTTTAAAAACCTACTTTTGCTTCTTAGCTCCATATTTAGAGCGACCTCTTTTTCTTCCTTCGACTCCCAAACAATCTAAGGCGCCTCTTACAATATGATATCTAACACCAGGCAAATCCTTCACTCTACCTCCGCGAACCAATACCATGCTATGTTCTTGAAGATTATGTCCTTCACCACCAATATATGCATTTACTTCTCGTCCATTTGTTAATCTCACTCGAGCAACTTTACGTAAAGCTGAGTTAGGCTTTTTAGGAGTTTGGGTTTTAACAAGAAGACAAACACCACGTCTTTGAGGACAAGTCGACAAAGCTGGAGATTTACTTTTCTTCCTAGCAACTTTTCTTGGCTTTCGCACTAACTGATTTATAGTTGGCATAAATTTAAACTCCTAAATTGATACGAGCGCAAGAAACTACTGATACAATGACATTAACGCAAGCGAAAGATTCATTTTTTTTTATATATTTTTATCAAGTTTATTTGAAAATATAAATTTTTTCTAAAAATTATTGATCAATATTTATCTATTTAAGATTAAATCTGTTAATTGAGGAGGTACCGGTTCAAAGGATTGTGGCTCCATTGAATAACTCGCTCTTCCTTTTGATAATGATCTTAAAGACGTTGAATAACCAAAAACTTCTGATAATGGAACTAAAGCGTTTACTGTTTGTAACTCATTTAATGCATTCATTTCACAAATTTTACCACGTCTACTATTTATATCTCCAATAACGTCTCCTAAGTGCTCGTCTGGTACCAAAATTTCAAGTAACATAATTGGTTCTAATAAAATTGCACCGCTATTACCAAGAGCAGACCGTAATGCCATTACAGCAGCTGATGAAAATGCTAACTCTGAACTATCTGCCTCATGTATTTCAAATGAAGACACTGAAATATTTATATCAATTATTGCAAAACCACCTAAAATTCCGGTTGTTAATGCATCTTTAAGAGAATTATTTATAACTTCTTTATATTCATTTGGGATCTTTTGGGAGGATGAGTTAAGATCGATTGTATTTCCCATACCTCTATTATTAGCACAAATCTTTAGTTTGATTCCTGCAAAATGTTGCTCTCCTCCAATTTCACGGTCAAATATAGCTTCCCCATATCCTTGATTTGATATACTTTCTCTATACGCAACCATTGGCTTACCAGCATTTGCAGAAATATTATATTCTCTTAGTATTCTATCTTTAATGATTTCTAAATGTAATTCTCCCATCCCTTGAATGATGGTTTGTCCAGTTTCTTCACTAACACTTTTATGAAATGTTGGATCTTCAGAAACTAGATCGTTTAACGCCATTATTAAGGATTCTTTATCACGAGTTGTTTTTGGCTCAATAGCCATTGAAATAACTGGCTCAGGAAATTCAATATTCTCTAAAATAATTGGCTCATTTTCTGAACACATCGTATCACCAGTAGTAAAACTTTTCTGTCCTACCATTCCGCCAATTTCACCAGCTTTAAGAACTTGTACTTCTTCCCTATGGTTTGCATGTAGACGTAATAATTTGCTAATTCTTTCTCTTTTTTTAAGCCTAGGATTAAAAACATTTTGACCACACTTCAATTCTCCAGAATATATTCTAATAAAAGCTAATTTTCCTACGAATTTATCATTTACCATTTTAAATACTAAACCTGCTAAAGGTTCATTTATTATTTTTTTCCTTTTAATAATATTATTATTTTTTGGGGATAATCCTTCTACTAATTCTTTATCAACCGGTGATGGAAGAAAATTAACTATTGAGTCAAGCAATGGTTGAATACCTTTATTTTTTAATGATGAACCGACAAGAACAGGTACAATTAAATTACGTATTGTGCACTTTCGAATTGATTCTAAAAGTAATTTTTTTGTAATTTTGTCCTCTAAAAAAGCGTCTAAAACAGATTCGTCTGATTCTGCTAGTATTTCTATTAATTTTACTCTGGCATCATTTGCTGCATCGAGATAGTTCTGCGGAATTTCTTCAACTAAAATGGTTGATCCCATATCTTCATTAGAAAATTTAAAGGCTGTCATTGATAATAAGTCGATTACTCCTTCAAAATCATCTGAAGAACCAATTGGCATTTGGATTGGAATCGCATTAATACCTAACTTTTTTTTAAGATCAGTAACAACAGAATCAAAATTTGCGCCTACTCTATCCATTTTATTAACGAATGCTAAACGCGGAACCTCATATTTGTTAGCTTGACGCCAAACAGTTTCTGACTGCGGCTGAACGCCTCCAACAGCACAAAAAATTCCTATAGCTCCATCCAATACTCTAAGAGATCTTTCTACCTCAACAGTGAAATCAACATGTCCAGGTGTATCTATAATATTTATTTGATGGTCTTTCCAGAAGCATGTAGTGGCAGCGCTAGTTATTGTTATTCCTCTCTCCTGCTCTTGAATCATCCAATCCATGGTAGCAGTCCCATCATGAACTTCTCCAATTTTATGAACTTTACCTGAGTAATACAGAATTCTTTCAGATGTAGTTGTTTTTCCTGCATCAATATGAGCAATGATACCAATATTTCTTATGGATTGAGAACTATTCATAAAGATCCATTACGTCGACTTTTACAGTATAATACACGCATTTTAATAAAAACATTAAAACTTCGTTAATCAATAAATTAATTATTAATTTACTCTTCGTTAGAATCTAATAAATCGCTTCCTAAAATGTCCTCAACTGGAACTTCGTCTCCATGCTTAACAACCTTAATATCTCTGTACTGAGGGAATCCTGAGCCAGCAGGAATAAGACGACCCATGATAACATTTTCTTTAAAGCCTCTTAATGTGTCTACCATACCTAATGTAGCAGCTTTTGTAAGAACTCTGGTTGTATCTTGGAAAGAAGCAGCAGAAATAAATGACTCTGTTTCGAGAGCAGCTTTTGTTATACCAAGAAGAACAGGAGAAGCTTCTGCAGGCCTTCGTCCTTCAGAAACAGCTTTTTGATTAATTTCTTGGAAAGTTTGTTTTTCAACCTGTTCTCCCCATAAAAACTCCGTATCTCCAGGGTCAGTAATTTTTACTTTTCTTAACATTTGACGAACTATTACCTCAATGTGCTTATCGTTAATTTCTACACCCTGCAATCGATAAACTCCTTGAACTTCATTTACAAGATATTCTTGTAATTCCTGAGGTCCACAAACTTCAAGTAATTCTTGGGGGACAATAGGCCCTTCGGTTAATTGCTGACCTTTTTTAACAAAATCATCGGGGAAAACAATCACATGTTTATTCATAGGAATTAAATGTTCCTCTTCGGCACCAGTAACTGTATCTCTAACAACAACTTTTCTTTTTCCCTTAACAATTCCTCCTAATTCCACAATTCCTTCAATTTTGGCTATTTCAGCTGCATCTTTAGGAGTCCTAGCTTCAACCAATTCAGCAACTCGAGGAAGTCCTCCGGTTATATCCTTTGTTCTGACAGTTTTTCGAGGAGTTCTAGCTAAAGCAAAGCCTTTTTTGACTTTATCATTTTTCTTTATCATTACCTGAGCTCCAGCAGGGATTGAATAAAAGCCAACTTTATCTTTATCCTTCGGATCCCTGATAACAATTTGAGGATGGAGATCTTCTTTATGCTCCATAACAACAAGTCCTTCGACACCTGTAGCATCATCAATTTTCTTCTCTACAGTTGCTCCTTCGGTAAAATCAATAAACTCAACTTTACCTTCATGTTCTGATAATATTGGAACTGAGTAGGGATCCCATTCAACAAATACCTCTCCAGAATCAACTTCCCCGCCATCATCAACTGAAACTTGAGCGCCAATCATCATTGCATATCTTTCAAGCTCTCTTCCTTCATCATCAACGATTATAATATTTCCATTCTTATTTAAAATAACATTATTATCATCAACTTTAACGGAACGAATATTATCATATTTAACAATACCTTTTGACTTAGCTATTATTCTTGGCTGCTTAAATACTGAACTTGCTGTTCCTCCAATATGGAACGTTCTCATTGTTAACTGCGTTCCAGGCTCACCTATAGATTGAGCAGCAATAATTCCAACGGGTTGACCTAATTGAGCCATTTTTCCCGTTGCCAAGTTTAGGCCGTAACATAAAGCACAAACTCCTTTTCTTGATTCACATGTAAGAACACTTCGAATAATTACCTTTTCAACTCCAGCACTTTCAACTTTTTGAGCTGAATATTTATCAATCAGTTCACCAGCCGCAACAATTACTTTGTCTGGCTCATGAGGATCACATATATCTTCTGCAGCGGTTCTTCCTAAAATTCTTACGCCGAGTGATACTAACTCTTCGTCTCCCTCTGTTATTGCGCCAATTTCAATACCATTCAATGTATTACAATCTTCTTCGGTTATAATAATATCATGAGAAACATCAACTAACTTTCTTGTTAGGTATCCTGAATCGGCTGTTTTTAGAGCTGTATCAGCAAGACCTTTACGAGCACCATGAGTAGAAATAAAGTATTCTAATACAGATAATCCTTCTCTAAAATTAGAAAGAATCGGTCTTTCTATAATTTCACCCGATGGTTTTGCCATTAAGCCACGCATACCTGCTAATTGTCGTATTTGTTGTCTTGAGCCACGCGCACCAGAATCAACCATTGAATAAACTGGATTTAGTTCTTCTCTTGATCTTTCATTTTTTGGATCATCATTTTCTTCAAGTACTTCAAATAACTTATTTGTTAATTTATCGTTTGTATCAGTCCAAATATCGATGATCATATTGTATCGCTCACCTTCAGTGATGAGACCTTTTCTATATTTCTCTTCAATCTCATTAATTTCATCTCTAGCTTTTGAAACCATTTCAGATTTTCCTTCTGGAATAATCATATCGCTCAAACCTATTGACATTCCAGAACGTGTAGCATGCTCATAACCTAAATTTTTAAGCTTATCTAATACAACAACTGTTTCATTATGACCTGCTATTTCGTAGCATTGCTCAATAAGAGTTCCTACAACTTTTTTAGTTGCTGTTTTATTTGAAAAGCCCATATCCTCTGGCCATATTTGATTAAAAAATACTCTTCCAACGGTTGTATTAATGATTGATCGATCAAAATCTCCATTTCTTGTTTCTCTTTGATAATCAGGGTTTCGAAAACTTATTCTATCATGAAGTTTTAAAACTCCTTCATCGTATGCCGTTTGAACTTCTTCAATATCATTCATTAAACGTAAAGCT
>Ga0160423_10003753_pt1 | contig 12595 bp, 10 predicted proteins | sample CRUFie14St8metaG_FD_108191 | JGI IMG/M metagenome (GOLD analysis project Ga0160423, IMG submission 108191) | Marine microbial communities from the Costa Rica Dome - CRUD Field 142mm St8 metaG | ecosystem: Environmental > Aquatic > Marine > Oceanic > Photic zone | place: Costa Rica: the Eastern... | reverse complement strand
TCGTATACTGACAAGGTGACGTGTGAACTCTGCCATGTTTCTGTGGTTCCCACAATTACTTGGAGGCAATCGCTTGCGATCTCAAAGCCTGACACTGGTAGAGACAGGACTAGGCTGACGAGAAGAGGGCGGGTCACGAGACTAATGTATACTCAATTCCCATTTCATAACAGAGCCGAGTTTGGGCGCTCCTGCTCAAGTATCTTGAAGGCACTTCCGGCCCCCACGGGGTCGGTGAGGAACTGGGTCGCTTGTGTATCCGTTGTGCGGTCGAGGTGAGGGTGACAGTAATCGTGCTGGGTTATGAATCTTGTTGTGGAAAGACCGGATTGCTCTCCCCAATACATCAGGTCCTCAAAATTGACGTCCGCAGTTAGGTCCTGTCTCCCGCACAGTTTGTAGATGTCTGAACCGGTGAGGCAGCGATGGTGGTAATAGGCCCGGAGTGTGCCTTGAGGCTTCCGGTGGTATATCTCTGTTCCCCGGCCACCGTAATCGATGGTGACCACCCTTCCGCTTCTTAAGGATGGGAGCCAGTGGTTGATCCAGGTGCGGTAACTGTGATGGATCTCCAGGCGTTGTTCAGGGTCTCGAGAGAGGTTGAATTGTGTTGAGTCAGGGAGTTCGCTGGAGGGCATCCACTCTTCGACAGGGCTGCCCTCTTTTAAGGAGAGGTAAAGCTCACGGATTGCTCCATGAGCTCCCTGAAACACCCGAACGGGAAACGCATCGACAAGTTCGTTGGATAGAATAAAGCCGGTTCCACCCGTGGCCTTGAGGGCAGACTGCATGTCAGGGTGGAATTTCACCGAACGACTGAGTCGTTGTTTCAGCAGAGCTCGCAGAGGGGCAGAGCGCTCCACAAGGTGATACCTGATTCGCTTGCGGAAGGAGAGGGCGGATGGCTTTAGCTGGAGCAGAAGTTGAGTGGCGAGATCTCCAGCGCCAGGCCCAATTTCGATAACGTCACGCAGGCCGGAAGCCATGATGGCTTTGGAGAGAGCGATAGCGAGGACTGGTGAAAGGCTGGGGGTCGTGGAAAAGTCTCCACTGCTGCCGACCGAAGTTATATTTTTCGCATAATACCCATGCTCTACGTCATAAAGACACAGCTCCATGAAGCGGTCGAAGCGCAGAAGGTTCTCTGCCTCCATGAAATGAGGGCGGAGCCAAAAAGGTCGGGCACGCTCGCATGTACCCATTTTTAGCCCCCGGGTGCGCTCTCCTGCGCCAAGGTGTTGCAGGCCTTCAAGTCGAGTTTGCCAGATGCGAGGAGGGGGATCTCACTCACCGGGATGATGGCCTTCGGGCACCAGAGCGAGGGGATGCCTTCGTCCATAAGTTGATGACGGATGTCGACGAGCTCCTGCTGAAGGGTGTCACCTGAAATTGTTGAGAGGAGACCGATGACTTCGCCTTTCTGCTCGTCGGGTATTCCGACTACTGTGATCTTCCGCTCCTCTTCACCGTCCAAATTGAGAATCCTATTAAGATGCCCCTCGATGACTTCATGGGGGACCATTTCTCCCGCAATTTTAGAGAATCGCGACATCCGTCCCTCGATGTAGAGGAACCCATTTTCGTCCATTCTTCCGACGTCGCCCGTCTTGAACCAGCCGTCAATCATGACCTCTTCGGTGAGATCCTCTCGATCCAGGTATCCGGGGAAGACGTTGGCACCCCGAAGCCAAATGATTCCGCTCTGGTCAACTGTGCATGGTTCCTCGGTGGACGCATCCGTGATTTTGACAGCCATACCAGGAAGGAAAGGGCCCACTGAGCCAAGCTTACTACAGGATATTACCGGAAGATTCTCCGTTGACGTCTCGAGATCAGGTAGATTGACGTTGGTCGCGGGTGAGGTTTCAGTGAGGCCGTATCCCTCGAAGGGAAGTTTCCCAAATTTCTTTTCGAAGGACTGGGCAAGGTTCGAGGGCAGCTTCTCTGCCCCGGTAACGACGTAGTCGAGCGATGAGAGCAACTCTGGGTCAACCCGGCGCATATATCCACGGAGGAAAGTAGGCGTGGCCAAGAGAAGATTGAGCTGGTGTTCATGAATCAACTCAGCGAGGCGCTTGGTTTCAAGAGGGCTGGGGTAAGTTACTAGCTTGGTGCCCTCGATGATTGGATACCAAAGAGTGACCGTGCAGCCAAAGGAATGAAAGAGCGGCAAGCAGCCAAGGATTCCCGAATTTTTAGGGAGCGATAACCGCGTGCCAAACTGGCACACATTCGCGAGCACATTGCGGTGAGTGAGGGGGACGCCTTTCGGTTCTCCTGAGGATCCGGAGGTAAAGAGAAGTATGGCCTCATCGTCTCCTCGTCCAGATTTGTGCAGCTTCAGCAGAAAGGAGAGAGCCCATGTCGGAAGGAGCTTGGAAAAAAGGAACCATCGGGTAATCGCCGATTTGATCCCGGGAAGAATACGCTCTACCAGGAGGAGGTCCCGGGTGGGCGGCCAAGGAAAGGTTGGGACCTTGCGGACGAAGGGATCAGCGGTAATGAATTTATCGAGATCAGCCTGTCTTATTGCTGATTCTACGGCTTCCTGCGACGCAGTGAAATTCAGGTTAACGGGAATCTTGTTTGCAAAGAGAACGGCGATATTTGCGAGCAAGCCTCCTTTGCCCGGGGGAAGTATGATTCCCACCCTTTTTTTGTCGGTGCTTCTCCGAATCTCTTTTGAGAGGGCAATAGCGGCAGCGAGTAGTTTGCCATAGGAGAGCGAGCTGTCATCGGTGCCGTCGTGAACGGAAATGTTACTGTGTTTCTTTAGTCCGACGAGGAGGTGTTTGCTGAGAGATTCTCGCAGAAAGGTTCGGGAGCTGAAGCTGATTTCGGAGGCGCGAAGTAGGTTTTCCTGATAAGCAGGCAGGGTGACCTCGCTTGCCGGGATCATGTCACCGAGGGCAAAAATCGTGGAAGGGAGGCGGGATCCGGACTCCGTGGCAAGCTTGAGCTCGGAGGGAAGAGAGACGGAAATGGGAATGGTGGGTAGCTTAAGTTCACAGAGAAATGCGTTCAGATCCGGGGGAATGTGGCATGCCGTGCCCCGTCGAGCTACCGCATCTCCGGGGATGAAAATCATCAAGGAGTTGTCCTTTATTTTATCTGTGAGGGCTTTCCCGATAGCTGTGGGATCGGGGTCGGCTTGGGAAAAGGTCACAGCCCGGATATCCTCACGGTTGAGGTATTCCTGGGTAGCAGGATCCACTAAGGCGGCTTCCTCGACCAACCAGATCAGGTTCCGGGGTGCTAGCTCGGTAGCCAGCGCCAGAAGGTCTTCATGGCGGAGTCGTCCAGGAACGAGGAGGGCTCCGTGGGCGGGGAGGGTATCAAAACCTAAGAAACTTGGAGAGGAGGCCATCGGATGCTCCATTAAGGTGTCATTCCTCTGCCCCTCTGAAAAGTCATAAACACTACTCTTTGGGAGACTTACTCACATCGGTATTCTGGAAAAATTCTTCCCTCGGCGTCGTTGCATTGTTAGACCCCGCCGCTATGAGCGAGACCCCCTCCGCCGCCGCCCGGGCCCGGTATTGGCGAAAGAACTTATCCTGGCTGGGAGGGCTCCTCTTCGTTTGGTTCCTGGTGTCCTACGGTTGCGGGATTCTGTTCGTGGACCAGTTGGACAAATTTAAACTTGGAGGGGTGCCGCTGGGGTTTTGGTTTGCCCAGCAGGGCAGCATCTATGTTTTCGTGGTGCTAATAGCTGTCTATGTTCTTGTAATGAACAAGTTAGACAAGGAGCTCCTCGGAGATAAATTTCAGTAGTCTGGACCCATGGATGTAAAAACTTGGACCTTTCTGATCGTTGGGCTTTCGTTCGCCCTATACATCGGCATTGCGATTCGCTCTCGGGCAACCTCGACCGGTGAGTTTTACGTGGCAGGCAAGGGTGTTCCCAGTCTCGCGAATGGGATGGCCACCGCCGCCGACTGGATGAGCGCTGCCTCCTTTATCTCAATGGCCGGCCTTATTTCCTTCATGGGGCGTGATGGTGCCATGTATTTGATGGGATGGACCGGTGGTTATGTGTTGCTAGCTCTTCTTCTTGCGCCCTACCTCCGGCGCTTCGGGAAATTCACGGTTCCTGATTTCATCGGAGACCGCTATTACTCAAATACGGCACGAGTAGTGGCAGTTCTGTGCGCGGTGTTCGTCTCGTTCACCTATGTGGCGGGACAGATGCGAGGAGTCGGCGTGGTGTTTTCAAGATTCCTGGAGGTCGAGGTTAATACGGGGGTGATTGTTGGTATGGTGATCGTGCTGATCTATGCCGTTCTGGGAGGAATGAAGGGGATCACCTACACGCAGGTGGCACAGTATTGCGTTCTGATCTTTGCCTATCTGGTGCCTGCAATCTTTATTTCAATCATGCTTACGGGGAATCCTGTTCCCCAACTTGGACTTGGTTCGAATGTCCTCGAAAATGGTGTCCCGGGATCTGTCAGCCTGTTAGATAAGCTGAATGGTCTTTCAGCGGATCTCGGATTTCAAGCATACACTGATGGCCAGAAGTCCACAATCGATGTCTTTTTCATCACGGCTGCCCTGATGGTAGGAACTGCTGGCTTGCCTCACGTCATTGTCCGTTTTTACACCGTGAAGCGGGTAAAAGATGCGCGCATTTCTGCGTTCTGGGCTCTGTTGTTCATCGCGATCCTCTATACGGTTGCACCAGCGGTGGGTGTCTTCGCTCGCACTAACCTTCTGGAGACTATTCCTAACAAGGAATACGCTGCCCTTCCTGCTGCTAAGTCGGATGGTGGGTGGTTTAAGAACTGGGAGAAGTCTGACTTGATCGCATGGGTGGATAAGAACGGAGATGGGAAGATCCAATATACCAGCGGTCCGGCGTTTATTGGTAAGCCCAGCTTCAGAAAGGACGACAAGGGTGGGTCGCTACTTGGTAAGCATGGGGAGAGGCTTCTCGATAATGAGAAGACGGATGGAGCGAATGAGCTCTATGTTGATAGAGACATCATGGTCCTCGCCAATCCAGAGATCGCGGGCCTTCCCAACTGGGTGATTGCCCTCGTTGCGGCGGGGGGACTTGCAGCAGCTCTTTCTACCGCAGCGGGCCTGCTGCTCGTGATTTCGACCTCAGTGGCTCACGATCTTGTAAAGCGCACCATTAATCCCAGAATCAGTGAAAAGGCTGAATTGTGGACAGCCAGAATTGCGGCGGGGGGCGCTGTGATTGTTGCAGGCTGGTTTGGCATCAATCCTCCGGGCTTTGTGGCTCAGGTTGTGGCTTTTGCCTTTGGGCTTGCCGCATCTTCTTTCTTCCCAGCCATCATTCTGGGGATCTTCTGGAAAAGGGCTAATCTTTATGGGGTGATCTCGGGAATGATAGTGGGCATCGTGTTCACTTCCTCGTACATTATCTATTTCAAATTCGTGAATCCTGCCGTCAATAATTCCGATCATTGGTTGTTCGGTATTTCCCCTGAGGGAATTGGAACGATCGGCATGCTGATTAACTTTGTGATTGCCTGTGGTGTTTCGCTCGTCAGTAAGGCACCGCCGGCCGAAGTGCAGGATATGGTCGATCGAGTCAGATATCCGAGAGAGGCTCTGGAGAGTGGAGACTCCTAGGCGAGTGCTGGAGGGAATCGGAGGTGCTCAATTGCCTCTCCGAGATCGGTCGATGTTACCTCGGTGGAGAGAAATGCCTCACCTAGTGCCTTCAGCAGGACAAAACGGATTTGACCGGATGTAAACTTCTTGTCGCGAGTGAGGGCGGTCATGATCGACTCAGTACTGATATCCAGCTCCATCTGGAGGGGTAAATGCCACCTCCGATGGATGGTGAGCAGGCGGTTTGTTTCTTCCTGAGATAAGCCTGCTTTCCGCTCAGAAAGGTAAAGGGCCGCTCGTACTCCCAGCGAGATCGCCTCGCCGTGCAGGAGGGTGCCATATTCAGCGGTGGCTTCAATGGCATGCCCGATGGTATGTCCGAAATTGAGAAGGGCACGAGCGCCCGAGGTCTCTTTTTCGTCTTCCTCAACGATGCGCGCTTTAATGGCCACGTTGGCAGCGATAAGGTCGGGTGAAACTTCCTGATTCTGAGGGTCCATTGTTTCGAGTTCCGAGAGCATGGACGCATCCCGAATGGCAGCGTGTTTGATGACCTCAGCGAATCCCTCGCAAAATACGTCGTGGGGGAGAGTGCGCAGGACGCCAGGGTCAGCGAGGACGAGACGAGGCTGCTGAAAGGCTCCAAGGAGATTTTTCCCCTCCGGGACGTTTACGCCCGTTTTGCCGCCAACTGAACTGTCAACCTGTGCCACGATGGTGGTCGGAATCTGCACGAAGGGAATCCCGCGATAAAAGATGGCCGCCACGAAACCAGCGAGATCCCCGACGACACCCCCTCCGAGAGCGACCACGAAGCTGCCGCGATCATGCTGGTGCTCGATGAGAGAGCGGCAGAGCGATTGGGCCTGCTCCATGGATTTGGAGGACTCCCCTGCAGGAATGAGGTGGCAAGAAACTTCAAAGCCTACTGCCTCGAGGGATGCGCGGACTTCCTCGCTGTAATGGTGGGCGACATTCTCATCGCTGATAAGCGCTGCTCTACCAGTGAGCCCAGCTTCCTTGATTAGAGAGCCTGCTTTGGTAATGCAGTCCACTTCAACGATAATGTCGTAGGACCGTCTGGGGAGATTGACTGTGACTTGGGGCACGGTGAATTACTTGGCAGGCAGGTTCTGGACACGATGGGTGCAATTGGCAAGGAACTACGTCGGTCTGAGAGACTTCCAAGCGGACAGGTCGGGGCGGAGGAGGAGGTCCAGAGCTTTATCCTGAAGGGAGAGGGAAGTAATCAGGTGGTCCAGAAGAATAGCAGAGGCGGTGGCATCATAAAGTGCGTCGTGCCAGCGCCGGTCGGGATGAATAGCCCCAATCCTTTGTGTCAGTTCAAAGTGCTCGATCAGATCTCCAAGGGAGAATTGAGCAAGACCTGGCCATGCGGCACGGGCCACGTTCAAGGTGTCGACCCAAGGTCCGAACTGGTGACCGGGAAAGGCCCTGAGAAACCGTTTCTCTGTTCCATGTCCGTGCGCGATAAGAATTCGATCCGTTAAGAGGCTGCGGATGCGTGGGTAGAGAGAGAGGAGGGAGGGGGCGCCAGCAAGGTCTTTGAGGGTGATGCCGTGAACTTTTCGTGCCGACCAGGAAATGGGTTGGTCTGACGAAAGATAGGAGCAGAACGACTCTCCAAGCCCTTGCCTTGGGCACCAGAGAGTGATGCCGATTTGAACCGGGACATCGGTTCGTCCGCGTGCGGCACCCGCAGACTCAAAGTCGATTGCGGCGAACTTCTGGGACCGAATAGGATCGGCAGTAGTGATAGAGAGAGGCATCCGGATTGGAGGGGTCTAAATATGGGATGGTTTTATAATGGCGACTCAGGAGTGGTGCGGTAGTATTGTTCTCTCAGCATCATGAATGAATCACTTTCTCAATATTTAGCATTTCTAGATGGAGGAACGATGGCCCTGCTCGTCTTCGGTGCCTTGTTGGTCGTCTTTCTTCTGTGGGCGATTGGGGCTTACAACGGGTTGATTAAGTTGCGGAACATGTATCGTAATGCCTTCGCCCAGATTGATGTTCAGTTGAAGCGGCGCCACGACCTGATTCCAAACTTGGTGGAAACGGCTAAATCGTTCATGAAGCACGAGCGAGAGACCCTTGAAGCGGTCATTCAGGCGCGCAATGCGGCAGCGAGTGCCCGGGATGGATTGAACCCGGATGATGCTGCCCAGATGCAAGGATTGATGGCGGCCGAGGCCGGGCTGGGTTCAATGATGGGCAAGTTTTTTGCGCTTGCAGAGGCGTATCCGGATCTCAAGGCCAACCAGAACATGATGCAGGTGAGCGAGGAGCTTACCACCACCGAAAACAAGGTCAGCTTTTCCCGTCAGGCCTACAATGATGCAGCAACTCTCTACAACACGAAGATCGAAGTTGTCCCCTCGAATATCATCGCTGGAATGTTTAATTTTAAGGCTGCGGTTCTCTTCGAGGTCAGTAGTGAGGCCGAACGCGAGGTTGTAAAGGTGAGTTTCGACTGATCGGATGAATTACTGATTTGGTGGCGTCTCCGGGGATAGAGGAGCGATCCTGGGTAAAACGATGAATTTTTTTGAGGCGCAGGAGAAGGCTCGCCGCAGGACAAAGTGGCTGGTTGCTTATTTTGTCTGTGCGGTAATCTCCATCGTAGTTTCGGTGTATATCGGTGTTGCGTTTGCCATGAAGCTGGCAGGGTCCCGACAAGAGCTCTGGGATCCTAACTTGTTCGCTTTCGTTGCCGGGGCCACCTTGCTTCTGATCCTTGGAGGGACGGCGTATAAGTCGATCGATTTAAGACGAGGAGGGCGGGCGGTTGCTGAAAGTATGGGCGGGCGTCCGGTGCAGCCTGACACTGGAGATCTCAAGGAGCGCCAGCTCCTGAATATCGTGGAAGAGATGGCTATTGCGTCAGGAACACCGGTTCCACTCGTCTATGTGATGGATCAGGAAGCCGGGATTAATGCTTTTGCAGCGGGCACCGAACCCTCCGATGCTGTGATCGGCGTGACGAGGGGATGTCTTGATCTGCTTTCCCGGTCAGAGTTGCAGGGGGTTATTGCGCACGAATTCAGCCATATCCGGAATGGCGATATGCGCCTCAATATGCAATTGGTTGGGTTTATCTTTGGGATCCTCGTTCTCATGATTGTGGGGCGAGTCCTGATCTCTTTCTTGCGGTATGCTCGACCCAGTAAGAATAACAAGGAGGGTGGGGGGGTGCTCGCAGTGCTGCTTCTTACAGGGTTTGTCCTCTTCCTTGCAGGCGCAATTGGAGGGTTTTTCGCTCGGGCGATTCAAGCCGCAGTGTCCCGCCAAAGGGAGTTTCTGGCCGACGCATCGGCCGTTCAATTTACTCGTGATACCGATGGGCTCATAGGAGCCTTCAAGAAGATTGGAGGATGGAAGGAAGGTGCCCGGGTTAAGAGTCCGCAAGCTGCTGCGATGAGTCACATGTTCTTCGCGGAGGGAGGATTGTTCCGTTGGGGTATGGCGACTCATCCTCCGCTTCAGGTGAGAATCCGGGCTCTGGATCCCAATTCTTCCAAAGTCAATTTTGACTCCGTATCACTACCCGATGTGGATACGGCGGGCGTCGGGTCTCCCTCGGCGTCAATGGCGAGTTTTTCTTCTTCGGCTTCCACTGGAGAGCCGCCAGCAATAAAGGCAGCTGAGACGCTTGCTTGCCTCGGTGATGAGGTGGATTGGCAGCTTGAGCATGGGCAGCAGATTTGCGTCGGGATTGATGAGAAGTGGAGATCCGCCTCGCGAGATCGAAGTAAGGCGCAGGTCCTGATCTTTGCAATGTTGCTGTCCGGAGATTCTATGAAATGCAGGGAACAGCTGGAGGGCTTACGCCAGGGTATGGGGCAGAAATATGTGGAAACACTCAGCGAGTGGCATGAAACCATTGGGCCGCTTCACTCGGCCGCGAAGATTGCGATTCTAGACCTCTGTATTCCAACCCTCAAGCAGCTGAGCGAGAGTGAGTATGAGCGTCTCCTGCAGATGCTGGACTGGGTCATTGCTGCTGACGAGAAGGTGGACCTGTTCGAGTTTATGCTCCAGCACTCGTTGTCCAGGCACCTCTCTAGTCACTTTTTCTCAGGAAAAAGGAAGCTCGACCGTGGTCCCGGACCGACGAAGGGGCTTTCGGAATCCGGCGACATTCTGCTTTCCATGATGGCGTGGAACGGGCGCAATAGTAAAGGAGCGGCAAAAGCTTTCAAATTTGCAGTAGAGGGGTCCACTCCATTCGAGAGCCGGGTGCCTACTCTGCTTCCCGAGGACTCCCTTAACTCGGAATTGGTATTGGCAGCTCTTGGTGCATTCGAGGAGGCGTCACCACTCGTGAAGAAGAGAATCCTCGAAATGTGTGGTCGTGCGGCTGCCGAGGATGGGGTGCTTACCAATGAGGAGGCCGAGCTCCTCCGTGTGGTTGCCGATGGAATAGGGACGGCCCTTCCTCCATTTCTATCATGATTTAGTCGCGTTGAATAACTAAGGCGAACTGGCTTGCTTTGTGATACGCTAAGGGAGAGGGTTTGGCGGCACCCATGGCACGACGTCCCCTTTGGATATGGCCTAACATTCTGAGTCTCGATGCTCCCCTGGTGGCGCTCGCATGGTTCTGGATGTTCAAGCAGATTTGGCTGGTGAAGTATCATCAGCCTTCTTTGCCATGGCTTCTGGCGCTGACCGTCTGGTGCATCTATGTCGCAGATCGGCTTATGGACTCCCGGGGTATGAGAGGAACGGAAGCCACTCTGCCTTTACGCCACCGATTTCACTGCGATTACCGAGGTCTAATGATCGTGGCTCTTTGTGTCGGAGTTGTAGGAGTGTTCTTTCTGTTGTCGCGGCAGTCTCGTGGATTGCTGGCCTATGCGTATCCGGTTGCGGTTCCGGTCCTGCTGTATTTTTTGATTAGTTTTCAACGCCCTGAGAAAGGGGTTTCTTGGTTTAAGAATATAGTTGCCGGATTAGCTTTTGCTTACGGGACAACTGTGGGAGTTCATTTTCGTAGTGGTAGCTCGGTGGGTTTGCATGAGCTGGCTCTGTCCTCAGAGGTGGTGGTGTTTGCACTCCTCTGTATGATAAATATGATGGTAATTGATCACTGGGAGTCAGGTGGTGAAGAGGAAAAAGGTACGGATGAGAATGAACGTGAATTCGAAAATACGATCATCAAGGTCCTCCTGCTTGCCTTGGTGATTGTGTGCTACTTTCTTGCAAGTTCTGCTGAGGGGTTTGGGTCGCAGGCTCACAAGGCCTTTTATCTGGCGGCGATGGTTGGGGCAGGAGGCTTGGCGTTTCTTGCCTTATTCCGTCATTTCTTTTCTCCGGTTTCACTGAGAATTCTCGCTGATTTGGCGCTTCTAGTACCTCTGCCATTCTTTTACCTCTTCGCTTATTGATTTTGGTGCTCGGAGGACCAGAGAGCGGTCCTCATTGTATTCCAGAATAGCGCTATTAAGGGCGGCGTCAGGATAGGAAATTTCATTTGGAGCTTGGAGGACTTGCCATTCGTTATTAGGAAGAAACTCAAATTCGACTTAAACCGTGGGAGAAAAATCAAGTAAACCGCACCCGGCAATTCTCATTATTGGTGCGCCGGGTGCGGGCAAGGGGACTCAGGGGAAAGTGCTTGGCACCATTCCGCGGTTCTTTCACTGCGCCTGTGGAGATGTGTTTCGCTCTCTGGATACGCGAACCGCCCTCGGGCAGAAGTTCGTAGAGTATTCCAGTAAGGGAGAGCTTGTGCCGGATGAGCTTACGATCGGTTTATGGAAAGTGCAGATCGATAACTGGATTGAGACATATCACTATAAGCCCGATATCGACATTCTTGTGCTCGACGGCATTCCAAGGAATGTGGAACAAGCTAAAATTATCGCAAACTATCTTGAGGTATACACTGTGATTCATCTCACGTGTCCGGACCGCGAAGAGCTTTCCCGGCGGATGCGGAAGCGGGCATTGAAGGAGAATCGCTTCGATGATGCCAGCGATGAGGTGATCAGGAATCGCATAGAAACCTACGAGGAGGAAACCCGTCCCCTGATCGAGTACTACAAAGATAAGGTTGTCGATATCGATGCGACTCGGCAGCCGGTTGAGGTTCTGGGTAAGATCATTGGAGAAATCGTAAAGATAGATGCTTACCAGGAGAGGGCCAAGGTAGTGGCTTAAGGGTAATTGCGATCCCTTCGGCGGCTCTACGGCCAGAACGGACGCTGAGTCTATTGGTAACCTGCACTGGATTATGCGTGTACTCTTCATGGGCACTGGCGAGATTGCCCTTCCGACCTTCAAGAGGCTGGCGGACAGCGTGACCCTGATTGGACTGGTGACTCAGCCTGACAGGCCAGTTGGACGTCGTTCGAAGCCTCAGGCTCCAAGGATCAAGGCAGAAGCTCTGGCGCGATCCATTCCGGTTCTACAACCAGAGGACGTCAGGCACGAGAGCGAGATCTCGGCTATCGCTGCGCTCGATCCGGAGCTTATCGTGGTGATGGCCTATGGTCAGATCCTGACTAAAGCTCTCTTGGCTGTGCCGTCCCTTGGATGCTTCAACATTCATGCGTCCTTGCTCCCTCGGCACCGCGGGGCGTCGTGTATCCAAGCCGCTATTGCGGCTGGTGACCGAGAAAGTGGCATCAGCATCATTAAGATGGTAGAGCGCCTCGATGCCGGGGATGTAGTTATGACAGAGAGGATTGGTCTATCTGCCGATGAGACCGGGGGCTCGCTTCATGATCGCCTCGGAGAAATGGCGCCTGAGTTAACGATGATGTGTATCGAAAAGCTGGCCGCTAACACGTTGACCGGGGAACCACAGGATCACGAGCTGGCTACCTATGCCCCACAACTACAGCGCCTGGACGGGCAAATTGACTGGAGGCTTCCTGCTGAGGTCTTGGAGCGCCGGATTCGAGCATATGAACCGTGGCCCGGGTCTTATACACACTTCAAAGATGGTCGGGGTCGTCCCAGGCGGCTGAAAATATTCGCT
>Ga0160423_10003752_pt1 | contig 12600 bp, 7 predicted proteins | sample CRUFie14St8metaG_FD_108191 | JGI IMG/M metagenome (GOLD analysis project Ga0160423, IMG submission 108191) | Marine microbial communities from the Costa Rica Dome - CRUD Field 142mm St8 metaG | ecosystem: Environmental > Aquatic > Marine > Oceanic > Photic zone | place: Costa Rica: the Eastern... | reverse complement strand
TACGCAGGCTTCTGCATTACGCGGAAGATTCTGCTGGTGGGATCATGAGCGACCGTTTTGTTACCCTCTCCATGATGGATTCAGTAGAGGCATGCCAGCAACGATTGCGACACAACCAACAGTTTCTTTCCGAAGATATTTCTTACCTTTATGTGGTGGATGAGGAGCAGATTCTTAAAGGGATTGTGAGCTTCAGGGATCTGGTCTTTGCGCCGCCCGGTCAGCAGGTTTCCGAAATCATGCGCAAGCAAGTGGCTGCGTTGCGGGTGCATGATGATCAAGAGGAGATCTCGCGACAATTTGCACATTACCATTACCTTGGGCTACCTGTGCTTGATGATCAGGACCGAGTTGTGGGTGTGGTCCGCTCGAGTGATATTCTGGAAATCGCCAGAGAAGAAGCAACCGAAGACATGCAGCTTATGGTGGGTCTTTCCGGTGAGGAGCGGGCACTGACTCCATGGAAAAGATCCCTGCCTCATCGCCTTCCGTGGCTGATGGTGAATTTGCTGACAGCTTTTGTGGCAGCTGCCGTCGTGGGTATGTACGAAGGTATCATCGCCCAGTGGACTGCCTTGGCGGTTTTTCTGCCCATTGTTGCGGGACAGGGAGGTAACGCTGGCATGCAAACATTGACGGTGATTATCCGCGACATGGCACTTGGAGAAATCAGTCCCGGAGACGGGCGTCGAGCTATTGGTAAGGAGCTTATATTAGGTATTGCCAACGGCATGGCCATTGGAGTGTTAGTTGGGGTGGTTGGCTACTTCTGGAAGGGTAGCATGACGCTTGGATGGGTGATCTTTGCCGCCATGTTGCTCAACCAGGTCGCCGCAGGCCTGGCAGGTGTCCTGATTCCATTTACCTTGAAGCGACTACGTGTGGATCCTGCTCTTGCTTCGAGCATCTTTTTGACCACCGTGACCGATGTCGCCGGCTTCTTTTTTTTCCTCTATTTTGCTGCACTCGCCTTGCGATGGGCTGCCCCCGTCTAGCGTGACAATAGTGACGGGCTCCGGATCAGCGTGGTGTCTGAAGGAAGGCAATGAGATTTCTAAGGTCCGCTGCACTGAGCTGCTCCTCGAACCCCTCTGGCATGAGGGAAAGACCGCCCGATCGGAACTCTGCGAGTTTCTTGCGCGGCAACTCTCGCTGGACGCCTTGGGCCATTAGCAGGGTGACACTCCTCGAGGATTGAGCCGATGGAATGCCTGTGATGAGTTCTCCGTCCAGGGTTTCAGCTTCGTAGGCAATGTAAGATGGATTGATGGCCATGTTGGGATCCAGGATGTTGTATGCCAGATCTTCCACGCTGCGATGCGACATGTCGCTCAGATCAGGCCCGACCTCATGCCCCATGGATCCGGAGCGATGACATGAGGCACAATGCTGTTTGAAAACTTCAAGCCCCGCCTGCGCCTGTCCGTGAGAAGGCATTGAAGCGACTCTTTGGTCCAGGTGGCTTTTGCGGTTGCTGTATTCCTCATCTCCCAGAAGTTGACTTGCGCGCGCTTTGACCTCCTCAGAACTGTATCGCATAAGCAGTCGACGTTGTTCCAGATCGAGATTCAGTTCACCGAGACTGAGTTGATCGGTTTCAATGGCCTCGATGAGCGGTAGATGGAATGCCCTTCTTCCAAGGAGCAATCCAATGGCATATGGGCGAAGACCAGGACCAATTTCTCTCCAGCGTTGGATGACCTCCCGAGCGAGCGTAGGTTCCTTGTAGCCTCTCAAGGCTTCCAGTGCCCGAGCCTGAATGGGGAAAGCCTCCAAACCGTTGAGTCGGTCGATCAAGGCCTTGCCTGCCTGCTCAAAGCTACCGAGCGAGAGCATTTCCAAGGCGCTTAAACGCGTTTCTGCAGGCGAGTCGATGTCGCCCGCTATCTTCAATGAAGACTGAAACACTTTTTCGAAGCCAGGAAGCGAGGTGTAGCCCAGAACGCGGCAGGTTTGCCAGATGCTTCTTCGCACCCCCAGGTGCTTTTTGTTCAGCAAAGCCAGGAATCCTGGGCGTAAGGTTTCCCGCTGCTCTTCTCTTATGGAGGCCTGCGCAGCCCCTTTTCCTGTCCCATCGATGACGGCTATGAAGGTGGATGGGGAAAGATTCAACGCTTCTTGGCCAAGGTGATTCAACAGAGTTTGAAAATCATTCAATGTGGTCGGCCCCAGTCTGGCTCCAGTCATGTAGGCAAGCTCCTGCAGGGCTTCATTCCATGGCTCGAGTAGGTCGTCTGACGGAGGGCCTTCTAGGAGCACCTCACCTAGGAGGTGGGCAGGATATTCTCGAAGAGCTGTGAGAACGGCTTTCCTCATCCATGGGTTCTGCCAGTCCTTCATCCAGAGGTCTGTGAGGATCTGAATGTTGTCCGGATGAGGGTGCGCCCCAATCAAAAGGGCGCTTTGGAATCGCACCGAGGGATGATCATCCTTTCCGCTGCGTAAAATCTGCTGCCAGGAGGCATTCCACCATTCCGGATGATGGGCCATGACTCTCAGAGCCTGAGCCCTTAGCTCAGGGTGTGGATCATGCATCATGGATTCTAACTGGCTGCGTTCCAGTCGACCCAGCCCTTGCAACGACCACATTGCGTGGAGGCGATGCAAGGCAGTCTCCGAGCGGAGGGCTTGAGTCAGGAGTTCGGGTGCCTCAGGTGCGGCTTTTTCCACGATCAAGCGCTGAGCGGTGGCGCGAACCCAGCCATGCTCATGACCCAGGAGTGTCACTTGCCCGGCTAGATCAGAGGAGCCGGGGTGGATGGTTTCAAGGTTGGGTCTTGAGGTGGGATGGATGCGATAAATGCGGCCGCGGTCTTCCCCTCCCCGAATCTGGTAGCGATCCATGATTTGATCTGGGATGTAATCCGGGTGCTCAATGACCTCTCGCTGCATGTCGATCAGATACAGGGCTCCATCCGGGCCTTGCTCCAGCCCTACAGGCCTGAAATGGGCATCACGACTGGCAATGAATTCTGCATGCTGCTCCTCGGTTGCTCGGCTTGCCACCAAGCCGGGTCCCTGGCCCGACATGACATCGCGATGGACCAGGTTGCCGACCACATCACAAACTAGAACCCCACCTCCGATAACGTCTGTTTCAAAAGCCTTCGGGATCAGACCCATGCCCCCTGCAGAACTAAAATGTCCCGCTTGTTCCGGATGGTTGACTCGGGTCATGGCTTCCGAAACCGGAAAAATACGGGCCATTTCTCCGTGGTCTGAAATGGAGACGGTTCCATCTCCCATGGGGTATCCCATAAAGCGTTCCATGGCTGACACCGGCAGGATGCGCTGAAGCATGTGGTTGATGTTGTGGGGGGTAAAACTACGGCCCCATCGGTCAAAAATCAGCCCAAATCCCCCCCCCGTATGGAAAGTCCGTTCCAGCGTCTCTCTCTTAGGGTCCCAGGCAAAATCGGCATCCTCCAGCGAGAGAGAAGCTTTGTTCAACCATGGAATACGCAGTCTCCCATTATTGCCTCCATTGACACCATGGAGTCGATTGTCTAGTCCCCATCGCAAGCCGCTGAAATTGCTGTCTGTAACGCTTTGGTGAAAGCCAGTGACGATGGTCTGGCGTAAATCTGCCCGGTGGTCGCCGTCGGTATCGGCTAGGTAAATGAGGTCCTTGGCAGCTATCAAAACGCCCTTCTGGTAGGTTGTGATGGAGGTTGGGTAGCTCAATTGCTCGGCAAACAAATGACTTTCCTGCAAATCCCCTGCAGCGTCAAAGCGCAGACTTCGAATCGTGCCTCCTGGTGAGCCTGTAGGCCCTTTTCCGTAAGGATAGTCACGCATTTCCACCACATACATCAGCCCCTCGGCATCGAAGGTCAGGGCGACGGGGTCAACGACATCCGGTTCGGAGGCGATCATCTCAATACAGATGCCGGGATGATGGAAGAAACTTCCGCTCTCCATCATGGAACCATCGCTTGCCATGAGGTTACCCCATGGCATGAGGAAAGCAGTAAACCAACACAGCCTGGCAGCCCTATCCAGTTTCAAATCAAGTCCTTCAGTCCCACTGAAAGGTGGTGTTCTCATAACTTCCTTTTTGAATGGTTCTAACTTCTTGAGTGGGGTTGTCGATGATGATTTTTCCGCAAAGCGTTACTCCTGATTCAAAATGAACCGGCCCCGTAATTTTCAAATATTCACACGCTAGCATGGAGGGCACCACCTGTCCAAAGTGGGTTTCAAAGTGGTCCAGCTGGGTATAGATGCCCGGGTCGAGTTCTATTCTGGGCGGGGTTCCTTGCCTTTCCGGGTGCAATTCAAGCTGATGTCCCGGTGTCATGAGATACGCATCGGAGCGAAGCGCTAAAAGATCCGCGGTGCTTTTGACCGGGGAAAAACGCTTGCGCGGCACTTCGATGGCGGAGGTGCGTTTGAAGCATTCGATGGCAGCTCCCATAGCGGTTTCCAGTTGAATCACTTCCGGAGAATGAGAGTTGGCAGGATCTAAGCGCTTGAGGTTGCGAATCAAGGGTAGTTTGAGGTCGTCCTCGGGAGAGGAAAAGACTTCCTTCAGGTGATCGAGTCTCAACCACAGGTTGTTGGTATTGAAATACCGATGCCTGGAAATATCCTGAAAGTGGGCGATGTCTTCGGGCGGGCATTGTGCAGATTCCCTCAGAATGTATTGGTTATCGTTGAGGCGTCTAGCCAGATGACCTCCTTTGCGATCGGATGATGTGCGTCTTGCAACCTCCATCATCAATGTGCTCCCGCTCTCCAGGAAGCTTTTCATAATAGATGGCGAGACAGATGCTCCCAGATTGTCTGAATTGGAGATGAATGCCACCTTCATGCCTTCATCCAGCAGGGTATCAAGCATGCCCGAACAAAGGAGTGAGAGATAAAGATCTCCATGCCCCGGTGGGCACCACTCCAGAGCTGGATTGGGCTCGTATCGTGCCGGCATCAAGGTCTTGGCATCTAGTTTGGGAACTTGTCCTTGTAAAAAGCTCAGGGCTTTTCGCCCCGCCATATTGAGCACATGACGATTCAACCAGTCGACGGTGTCCTTCTGAGTGCTGAAACTGTTCATCAGGCAAAAGCCCGGTCCAGTCCCCTGCCCTTGTTGGAGATACCCCATTTGTCTTGCGATGAGATCGAGAAAGGTGAGCCCGTTTTTGACAGGGACCAGACTCTTGGCCTTGTTCAACCCCATGCCAGTGCCAAGGCCGCCATTGAGTTTGATGACGGCCAGCTGCTTGAGTAACTCAGAACATCCATCGTTGCTTTCTTCTCCTGCGTTTATCTCTGGCAGGTTATGGATGGGGGCAATGGAGGCTTCTCGGATCTGGCTCAGTTCCCCCTCAGCCATGCGGCCGACATCCATCAAGAAGCTGCGGATGCGCTCCTCATGAAGCCCTTCGCGGCGCATGATTTCCTCGATGGCATGGATGATGGAAGGAAGGGAATCATTCATGGGGCTTCGTCGGTCATTTCGTAATGAACAAGCTGTGTTGAGTCTGCGATAGCCTGGCCATGGCCTCAAGGGGAAAGCCGGCCAGATCGTCTTGGCCGGAAATCCACCCACCCAATCAGGACCCCGATCATCACCAGAATCATGGCCCACCAGAAGGACGCCTCTACCTTGTGTTCGAAGATCAGCCATCCCCACATGACTGTGGTCAGCGGGATCAGGTTCACAAATAGCATGACTCGGCTGGTAGGCCAATGGTTCAGGGCATTGGTCCATAGGGCAAAGGCTGCGATTCCGGCGCCTACGACCGAATACATTTGGCAAGCCCAGAGAGATCCAAGCATGGGGATGTCTGCAGAAAGCTGATCGGCCACTGCCAACGGCAGCAACCAACAGCATGTCCTTAGGAAGTGATGTCCATTGAGCTGAGCACTGGAAAGATGTTGCCCGAGATCCCGGCAGACACGGCTGTAATGAGTCCATAAAACGGAGGCCGCAAGCCCCAGAATGTTACCCAACAGGTGAGAAGGCTGATGATGAAGGGATTGTTGGAAGAGAATGGCAACACCTGCCAGCGCCAGCAGGGCCGCTACCAAGCGTTTAAACCATTCGTAGCGATGGGCTTCCCGGATTTCCCATAGCAGAGCCCAAAGAGGAGAGGTGGCAAAAAGGAGGCCCATGTGGGCTGCCGAACTCCATTTCAGTGCCCAGATAAAAGCGAGGATATAAGCTGTAAAACTCAGACTCCCGCGAAACCAAAGCATACGGTTGAGCTGCGGTGTGACAGGCCGATAGGCACCGAACCACGACGTGCAACGCGCCAGCACAAGCAGCAGGCAACCCGCCATGAAGAACCGAGTGCAGGTCGTCCAGATGGGAGGCCAGTGATCGACCAGGTGCTTGGTGGCAACGTTGTTCCCTCCCCAAAGCAACGAGGCCATCAGCAGCCCCATGAAGATGGAGTAATGGGCACTTGCCTTGGATGTCACGCGTTACGTTAGAGTGTGTCGACTTTATGTGACAACTAGAAATCCTAGAAGGGTTCCTCAGATGGAAACTCGACAATGACATGGATAAAACTGTTGAATGCGCCCCTCACTTGGATCTACCGATGAATGCCCTTTTGTTAACCCTAACCCAATTTAGGGCCCGTTTCGGGGCTTGGGTCTTTCTGATCTTGTCCCATTTGTCTGGCGCGGCTCCAGCCATCGAACCCGCTTTGCGCATTGCCTGTGTCGGAGACAGTATTACTGCCGGTGCGAAGGTGGAGGCTGAGCTTGAATCCTACCCTGCGCAGTTGAGCCAAGAGCTTGGGGAAGGCTATGAGGTGCGGAATTTTGGTCTGGGAGGAGCCACCCTTCTTCGAAGCGGGACACCTCACGTCTGGTCTGAGCTTTCAAAGGTCGATGCTTTTCTGCCCGACGGGGTGATCGTGGCGTTGGGCACCAATGATACCGTGGACGGAGGTCGAGGGAACTGGTCGCGTATCGGGAGCTTCGAGTCTGATGCGCGTGCGCTGATCCGTCACCTGCTTGACTTACCTTCTTCTCCATGGGTTTTGATGGTTGGTCCAACGGCCATGGTGCTTGAAACTCCCGAGTTGAGCGCTGAACGCCTTGCCAACCTCAGGGAACGGCTGCCGAGGTTGGAGCAACTTCGAGGTGTTCTACGCATGGTTTGCGATCAAATGGACGATCCGAGATTGCACTTTGAGGATCTGGGCCCCGTATTGAGGCGAAAGCCGCATCTTCTCACAAGCGGAGATGGCGTCCATCCCAACGCCGAAGGCTATCGCACGATGGCCACACAAGTGGCAACCTGGGTGCGCGATCATAGCGCCGATCAGTGGCGTCCGATCCGGTCGGATCAGTGGCATGGCTATGAGCGTTATCATGTTGCGCTGGGGGCTCAGGAAGCTTGGGTAGTCAGGCCTTTGGTGCCGGCCCTGGGTCGTCCTTGGATCTGGCGAGCTCGGTTCCCTTTTTTTCATGCAGAAATGGATCATGAGATCCTTGGACATGGGTTTCACATTGCCTATGTGGATGTTGCCAATTTCTATGGTAATGGGCAGGCCATGGCCTTGGGGGATGAGCTGTATGAGTGGTTGACCCGACGTCACCAGTTAAATCCCAGACCCGTGATGGAGGGAGTCTCGCGTGGAGGGCTCTTTGTTTATCAATGGGCAGGTTTGCATCCTCAGAAAGTGGCGGCGATTTATGCCGATACACCGGTTTGTGATCCTCGCAGCTGGCCTGGAGGCCTGGGTTCCGGCCGTGGTTCAAAGGCCGACTGGCAGCGCTTGCTGGGTGCCTATGGTGTGGCTGATGCCCACACTTGGGATTCCGCATTTCCGGTTTTTCGCCATGCTCCGTCCCTGGCCAGGGAGCGGATTCCCATGTTGAGTGTCATTTCCGAAAACGACGTGATCGTGCCACCTTCAGAGAACACTCTTTTCTTACGAAAAAAAGTGCAAAGCTTTGGGCATGATATAGAGCTTATTCGAGTTAAGGAGGGAACCTATAAGTCTGGTGGGCATCACTTTAACCATCCGATGCCGGATCGTGTGGTTCGCTTTTTTCTGGAGCATGGAAACCCTCAGAGGAAGTGATTGCCTCATCCGAAAAACGGTGAACACGGTTTTTTGGATCGCAGGTTTGCGTTCCCAAGGGAATCTGAGTAAATTGACTTCATGAGGCTTCGCTTGTTCCTCCCAATGGTCGCCGCACTATGCTGTGTCGGTCTTTTTGTCGGCTGCAAGCCCATGGCGACTGCCCGCATGGATGAGGAACGTGAGGCTTACTTCCTGGATGCCAAAGAAAAGCTCTTTGCCGAAGACTTCAGCGAGGCTGTGATCGGTTTCGAAAAAGCTCTCGAAGTCAACCCCCAAAACGCGGCAGCTCATTTTGAGCTGGGTCTGATTTACTACCAGCACATCCATGATTATGCGGCCGCGATCTACCACTTTCGCAAAATGCTCGATCTTCGGCCTGATCACATGATGGCCGTCCAGATCCGGGATCATCTTGAGCGGTGCAAGATGGATTTTGCTTCATCGGTGAACTTGGGTCCTCTCAATCAGCATACCGAGGCACGCATGAAACGCCTCGTTGAAGAGAAAGACGGTCTTCTGGAAAAAGTGGGCCAAATGGAAGGTCAGCTGGCTCAAATGAGGGAAGTGCTGGCGGTCCAGAGTCAGGCTCTCAAGTCAGCTCGTCAGCAAGTGCCCTCTGCTGCCAGTCCGGTGCTTGCGGGGCAAAAGGCATCCTCTGGCTCTGTGGCCAATGAATCCGACGCTGGTGTCGCCTTCGAACCATCCACCCCGGGGCTTTCGCTTACGGAGGAAAAGTACCGGAAGCATGTGATACGTTCTAATGACAACTTCTACAAATTGGCACAGTATTATGGATTGGGGCTCAAGGCGATTGAGCAAGCCAACCCTGGCATTGATTCGACCCGCTTGCAGATCGGACAGGTGATCAACATACCCTTTCCAACCACCACTGCCTCTCGATGAAACATGGCTGGCTTCTGCTGGCTGGAGGCTTCTGGTTGGTCATGAACCTCTTGCTTTGGCGCTCTGAATATGGGGGCGGTGTCAGCGGAAATCCCCTCCCTGTAGAAAAGGTGCTTTCCAGGATTCTGGAGACCCCGGACCCTTCCGAGTTGGACATTTATCTTGGGGACGAGAAAAAGGGTAGCTGCCGCTGGATGGTGGTTCAGGTGGGAAAGGAAGGCATGGTGGCTGCTGAAAATGATCAGCAGGGGGACGTTGACCTTGAGGCAGCTGAAATGGCAGGGCTGATCCAGGACATTCATGCCTATGCCATCAGTTTGGATGGTCAACTTCAGTGGGAAGATCAACCGCGGCGCATTCGTTTCATGATTCAACTGGACCTTTCTTCCGACCGCCAATGGGTTTCGCTGGACGGAAAATTGGGAATGGCAGGGACTTGGGTTCACATTCACGCTCGGCGCGGCGAGGAAACCTTTGCCATCGAATTGGATGAAGAGGATGCGCAAACAGCTCGCATCGAATGGTCTTTTGATGAGCTCAGGGATCCTGCGACTGCGCTTGCCAAGTTGACCTCCATGAGTGGCTTGCCGCCAGTAGCGGTCTCGATGATTCTGGGTTCTGTGAAAAGTCTTCCCAACATGATGATACCCGATATGCCAGCGGATCCATCCCCGAAGGCGGGATTTGCTGCATGGAAGGCTGCTTCGGATTGGTTGAATCTGGCTCACTCCAGAATGCGAGTCTATCGGATGGACGGGCCCTATGGCGGAGATCTCCCATTCAAGGTCACGATCAATCGTGCCGGGGAAATCATTTTGGTCGAATTACCTCGTGGTTTGCGACTCAGGAATCAGGGTGTCCTGGAATTGTAAACAGGTCGGCGAGGTTGGTTTGAGATGCGGGTAGCGATGTCCCCTCTTCTTATATCCTAGCTTTTTTCTTGCTGGTGGTTTAATCCTGCCGGCCTAGGATGAGACAATGCCTGCCCCCCAGTGCCTGAAAAAGAATCTCCTCGGTCTTTGTCTGGGTCTTCTTCACTCCATGAACGTGTGGTCAGCTAGTGAGCGACCCAACATCCTTTTCATCATGTCCGACGACCATACTTCTCAAGCTTGGGGATGTTATGGTTCCAGATTTGCACCCGCTTTTCAGACGCCACACATTGATCGATTGGCGAAGGAAGGGGCTCTGTTGCGCAATTGCTTCGTCACCAACTCTATTTGTGTGCCAAGCCGGGCTTCAATCCTGACAGGTCAATACAGCCACATCAACGGAGTCAAAACACTCGCAGACGCCCTAGATCCACAAAAAAAGCACCTGGCGCATTACCTGCAGGAAGCAGGTTACCAGACTGCACTGGTTGGTAAATGGCATCTCAAATCGCAACCTACCGGTTTCGACTATTGGAATATTATTAAGGGGCAGGGACGGTATCGCGAGCCACGCATGTTTGAAGGGGACCTTGCTCAACCGCAGGTTGTGGAAGGTTCTTATTCGACGGATCTATTCACTGAAAAGGCTTTGGCGTGGTTGAGCACGCGAACGAATGATCAGCCATTTGCCATGTTTCTGCATTACAAGTCGACCCACGAGCCCTGGCAATATCCTCCGAGGCACAAGGATCTCTTTGATGGAGTGATATTTGATGAGCCTGAGACCCTTATGGGCCTGACAGGCCCCAAAAACTCGAGAATTCCCGGCTGGCCTCTCGAAATATTGACCGAGCGCATGGTTCGTGGTTCCGATCACGGAGGGGAAGCACTGGTTCTAAGTCAGGAGGATCCTCAAACCAAGCGCAGGGAGACCTATCAAAAGCTGATTCGCGATTATCTGAGATGTGCAACAGCTATCGACGAAAACATTGGAAAAATTCTTAAATATATGGACACAAATAATTTATCGGATAACACGATGGTGATTTATACCAGTGATCAAGGCTATTTCCTGGGAGAACACAACTATTTCGACAAGCGATTCATGCTGGAAGAAAGTCTTAGGATGCCTTTTGTGGTTCGTCTGCCTCATCGCATACCGGCCGGAGTCCAGGTAGACCCCATGATTCTGAACGTCGATTTTGCTCCAATGTTACTTGATTATGCGGGGCAGGCAACACCGGTCAGTATGCAGGGAGAATCTTTTCGCTCTTATTTGGAGCGGCCTGGTCAAAAAGGGGGCAGAACCTCTGTCTATTACCGTTATTGGGAAAACAGCCCGCGCAGGCCCGCCCACTACGGAATCCGAACCAAAACTGCAAAACTTATTTATTATGACGGTCTTATGACAGGAGATGATATGCAAAGATGGGAGTTTTATAATTTGCAAGAGGATCCGCAGGAGACCTACAACCTCTACGACAGATTCTCTAATGCAGAGTTAATCGGGAAAATGAAGCATATCTTGAGGCAATGGCGGTTTAATCTGGGAGATATGACGAAGGAATTATGACTATTACACGGAAAAGTTTTTGTTACTTTTGGTCCCTTAAAACTAGTGCAACGCCAGATTTGCCAATTAGCAAGGGATGCATGGGTGATTTACTTTCAAAAACAGCAAAAAAAAGCCTATCTGGCATGTAATTTGCTATACGATCATTGTGGTCCCATCAGCCTTAAAAAAAGGTTCTATGGTGCTGTAGTAGTATGAAAGTTGGCAGTTTAAGGATTTAGAAGTATATTGAGTAATGCAGGGTTTCCTGACGTTGGAAACCGGAATAGTTATTGAAAGAAACAACGATCCATCAGATTTAAATTTCGTTTGACGAGAGGCCTAATCTGATGCAGATTGTCTTCCAATTTTATTGGGAAAACGCACGTACTAACATGAATAGAGTTATGAAACTAAAATCAACTGGGGCTTGTCATTTGCTTGTGGCGGCCTTAACGATCACATTGCTGAGCGTGTCGCAAGCATTTGCTGCCTCGGCTGTTACGATCAGTTGGGATACCCCGGCTGATATTGTTTATGGCACTGCCCTCAGTGCCAGCGAATTGGATGCAACCGCCGCAAAATCGGATACGGGTGCTGCAGTCACGGGTAACTTTAGCTACAACCCAGTTTTGGGAACTGTGCTGCCTGCGGGAACGACCCAAATCCTAACTGTCACGTTTACGCCAACCAAAGCAGCCGAAGAGGATGTTGAGAATGTAGTCGTAGAACAGACTGTCCAGATTAACGTTGGTCAGGCACCTCTTACTGTGACAGCTCCCAACCGATCCACCACTTACGGTTTGGCCGGCGCTGGAGCCGAGACAGCTGCAATTCAGGCTTTGTTGGACGCCAATTATGACGCTGTTGCTGTTTCAGGTCTTGTTAATGGGGACACTTTGGTAGAAGCACTCAACATAGGCGGCAGGGCCGATCTTACTGTAGCCGGGGTCAATCAAACAACAAGCGCAAGCACATCTCATGCAATAACCTTTTCGAACAAGCCCTCAAGTAGTAACTACAATGTCACTTACGTTAACGGTACCCTTACAATCAACAAAAAGGAAGTTGTTCTTGAGGCTGGTGTCGAAAATACTACCTACGGGTATGATTTCGATGGAAAACAACTTGCCAAGTCCACCATCTACGATATCGCAGGTAAAGGCTTCGAGGTTGGCGACCTTGCATCGATTCAAGTAAATCAAGTTCACAACGTCGATGAAACCAC
>Ga0160423_10003751_pt1 | contig 12601 bp, 9 predicted proteins | sample CRUFie14St8metaG_FD_108191 | JGI IMG/M metagenome (GOLD analysis project Ga0160423, IMG submission 108191) | Marine microbial communities from the Costa Rica Dome - CRUD Field 142mm St8 metaG | ecosystem: Environmental > Aquatic > Marine > Oceanic > Photic zone | place: Costa Rica: the Eastern... | reverse complement strand
TGCTATGAAAAATAAAGGCTTAGTTTTATTAACTGGACCGACTGGAAGTGGTAAATCTACAACTCTAGCAGCAATGATAGACCATATCAATGAAAATAAAACAAGTCACATTATTACAATCGAAGATCCTGTTGAATATTTCCATAAGTCAAAAAACTGTATGATTAATCAAAGAGAATTGGGTCAATCTACACATTCATTCTCTAATGCTATTCGTTCAGCTCTGAGAGAAGATCCAGATGTAATATTAGTTGGTGAGATGAGAGACTTGGAGACAATACAGCTTGCTCTTACTGCAGCTGAAACTGGCCACCTTGTCCTTTCTACATTACATACATCTAGTGCTGTAAAAACAATTGACAGGATAATTGATGTATTTCCATCAGGCCAAAAAGAACATATAAGATCAATGTTATCTGAAAGCTTGCTCGCGGTTATTGCTCAAAAACTACTTCGAAATAAAAATCAAAATGGCAGAGTTCCAGCATGTGAAATTATGGTAGCAAATTCTGCTGTTAAAAATCTTATAAGAGAAGATAAAATATATCAAATACCTTCTTTGATTCAAGGTGGTAGCCAGGATGGAATGCAAACATTAGATCAAGACCTACAAAGACTTCTTCACCAAGGACTAGTAGATCGTTCTGAAGCAATAAAAGTAGCTGAAAATACCGATGTTTTTGAAAAAGGTGTTTTTTAATGTTACAACCAAAAAAGTTTCTTTTTAACATAAATCAATTAGGCTTTACATATGTTGAAGCTATAATATCAATTTCTCTAACTTTAGTAGCAGCAGGTGCAATCACGTTTGGTGTTGGAAAAGCTGTAAGAACTTACAAATCTATTTACCTTAAAGAAAAAGCATTAGAAGAGCTAATAAAATATACTGAAGAGTATAGAATGATGGTAGCATATGGTGAAAAACCCTTACCTGGCAAGCAGCCAAGAAATGGCCACAAAGTCAATATTTATAATCCATACCAAGAACAGAGAGGACTTGGTGCAAGTTTTGGAGAGACTGTACAAATAATTGAGGGAACTATGTTTCATATAATAACTGATAAATCAAATGAAACTTCAGGAGATCAATCTGGCTATTTTAATATTAAAACATGGATAGAATGGGAAGATCCATATGTTGGGAATACCGCATACAAACACTTAGCTTTTGAAGTTGACCAAGCTGTCTTAATGAAATAAAAATGAAAATAAAAACTAAACATATAAGAGGCTTTACTTTATTAGAAATGCTTATTTCTATGATTATAACATCAATGGCAACTATAATGATGATGTTTGTATTTAATGAATCGCAAAAGAAATTTTTTAATGACAATATGGAACTTGATATTGCAACTTATTGTAACAAATCTATTCAAGCAATTTCAAAATTAGTAAATGATATTACCGCACCTATAGATCAACAACAAGACTGGGAAGGTAATAATTCATATAAACTAAGTTTTTATGATGTTGATAGAAGTGGAGATGGAGATGAAAGGGAAATCATAATCAGACTCAGTAGTACTGATGGTTTTATAATTAAGGAGAATAATACAGATGTTACTAATACAATTTTTGATGGTGTATTAATAAATGGAGGTTCTATAAATTTCGGTACAAAGGATCCGAACACTCAAACATCCTATGTAATTAATGATTGGGGAATAGAAAAATTAACAGCTGATTCACTTTATCATCGAATTAATCCATCCAAAACAAATGCAATGTCTCTATCATCATATGAAATTTGGATGGAAATTGAAATTCAGACTGAAAAACCTGGGAATCTTGGGAATGAAACTCTATACAAATATAAAAAATTCTCTACTAGATCATTTTCACCAGGATTATATTTAAGAGAAAAAAGTAAAAAATCAAATAATCAGACAACTGATATTTAAATGAAAAATAAAAATAAATTTAATAAACTTATTATATCGGGTATGTCTCTTCCAATAGCAATGATGTTTACAATTGGAGGTTCAGGAATTTTATATGCTTATTACAGTCAATTATATGCAAGGAATTGGAATGTTAATTATAAAATTGCCAAATACAAAGCTAAACTCAATGCTAATTCTGGTATAGCACATGCAATGGCAAATTATTTATATAGAAGAGATTTTGTAGGTGCATCAGATTCAATAGATAATTCTGTATTAGTCAATGATATTTACCCTGATCGATTAAGAAAACAAGAGTCAATTACACCTAATCCTGAAAAAATGGGAAGATATCTTGTCTATCCTTACAAAGAATATAATTCAGAAGTAGCAAAATTCAATCCTAAAGCATGGTCTGAAGGGCAATCAACTATTAAAAATTTATACAATAATACAATTATCGTCAAAGATACGGTTAACATTGAGCTAACCACCGCCTCTTCACTTTCAGATTTTTTATACTTAACAAATTCTGAAAAAGCTGGTGGGGCTCCTTTTGTATTTGATGGCTCACCTAACTTCAATAATAGAAGAGAAGTTAATTTTGGATCTGGAGATTCATTTAATAATCTTTGGCCTGGGAGTGAAACTGTTTGTGATGTTGATATTAAAACTAATGGCCAATTTGTAATGAGTGATTTTGGTTGTCCGACATTTAATAATACTGTAACGTTAATGGAAAATGAAGATGGAGAAGTTAACTACCCTGATTTGGGACTTTGCAGTGAACAGCAAGTTTTTAGAGGTGACCCTCCCTTAGATACTTTGAAAGCAACTTGCTTACCACCTGATGGATATGAAGAAATGAAAAGAGCCGTTGAATATGGAAATGACCATATTTTTATTGATGCTACGACCAAATTAAATTGGCAACCAACTTATATTTCTAGGGATACTTTAATCATGACAGATATAGAATTTTTTACTGAAAATGGAGGCGGAGTCAAAGTAAAGCAATGGTGGTATTTAATGCCTCCTTATTTAAGTCCTAGTTCTCAATCCCTATCCCCTTTTGTGTTTGGCAATTCATTAAATTCACCTGGCTATAATTGTACAGAAACAAATCTATATAATTGTGATAAATATCAAGAATCAATGCAAAATTTCCATAGTAAAAATGTTCTCAATAATGGTATGGATTATGAAATTAATCCAATAGTAAAAGGAACTTATGGATTTCATCACTATGATATACCAGACATTCATGTTCCTGGACCATGGACTTCACAGCTCAATGACAGTCACCTTTTACCTGAGTATCAGAATGATGGATTTGTAAAATATTATTGCAACGGTAGACCAACGGCGATTTACGTAAAGGGTGGCCCTGTTAGAGTACATGGAACATACAAAGGTCAGTATACCGTTGTTACTGATGAATATACTACTTATCACAGGCACGCATGGGGCTCTAACTTATCTGCCTCTTCTGGAGGACCTAAAATAGATACATTATGGAATAATATTTGGATTATTGATGATATAAGAAATGAAGACGCTTCTTGGAATGGAAGTCTTTTAAATGCTCAACCTGAAGAAGTTAGTGATTTGGGTTGCGTAGGTGGATCTGAAAATGTTTTAGGTTTAGTTTCAGGTGCTAATGTATATGTTGCTAATACTCAAGCAAACGGTGCTAGGAACAATACTTGGAACCAAGATGTTCATATTCATGCACATATAATTGCCTTTAATGAATCTTTTGGCGTACATTATTGGCAAAATACAATGACAACTGCAGGTAATACGTATTCAAACCCTCCTTATGGTGATGGGCAAGGAATAGCAAGATATGGTGCCGGTGGAACAACTGATTATAGAGGCACTATTTATTTATGGGGAGGAATAGTTCAAAAATATCGTGGGTATACTGTGAGAAATAATCCGGGACCTTATCAAACAAATGATATAGGTATGGATAAAAATTATAACTTTGATTGTAATTTAAAGTGTAACTTTCCACCACTATATCCTGAAAATATAGAATCATCGGATTGCGGTGGCTCTCAGGAAGAAGAAAAAAAATATAACGTTTATAAATACTTTTAATTATGAGTTTAGGAATTGATATAGGAAAATTTAAAATCAAAATTGTTGAACTTGTTTCAACTGATGGTACCATAGAAATAAAGCAATTAGGGTCAATACCTGTTTTTGAAGACTTGAATAAATTTGACTTAGAAAAAATTTCTAGATCACAACTTGAAGCATGTATCTACGACTTAGCACAAAATCTTGGTATAAACTCCAAGAAAGCTAAAAATATTGTATCAGGAATATCAGGATCAATGGTAGATATAAGAGAAATTGCAACGCTTGATATGCCAGACAAAGAACTATCTGTTTCACTTGAACTTGAAGCTAAAAAGCATATTCCGCTTGATGGTACTGATCCTATTATTGATTATCATCACCTTGGTGTTAACAGTAAAGAAATTGATAAAATTAATGTTTTGCTTACTTCAACAACAAAAAACATAATTCAAGAACATGCTACTATGATTAAAAATTCTGGGTTTAAACCTAATATTTTTGATACTGATCCTATTGCAATATCTAATAATTATCAATTCAATTATGACCTTCCTGAAGAAGGGACAGATGTAATTCTGAATATTGGTAACTCAAGTACTAATGTTGTCGTTTGGGGTAAAAACTGTCCATTCTTTTCGAGAAATATTGATATTTCTGGTAACTACTTTACAGCTGAAATAATGAGAAAATTTAATGTTGATTATAAAACTGCTGAAGAAATGAAGCTTGAAAAGGGCATTAAAGTATTTGAAGAAGAGCCTACTGAAGAAACTACTAGCATTGGTATTTCAGTGGAAAAAAGGACACCATTTAATGATTTTGCTGAGGAGATTAAAAGGACTCTAAGATTTTATATGAAAAATAATAATCAAGCTTTTTTTAATAATTTTTATATAACTGGTGGTTCATCAAATTTAAAAGGTTTAAAAGATTTTATTGCAGATACACTTAGTGTTAAAGTTGAAATTTTAAATCCAATAAAAAAAATAAATTGTAATGAAGTAGTTGATGATATCAATCAATACTCTACAGCTATTGGACTTGCTCTGAGAGGATTAGAAAATTGAAACTTATAAAAATAAATCTTAATCAGACAGTAAGCAAGGCTCAACTTGATCAAATTAAAGAAGAGAAGAAGCGCTGGTATATTTTTGGCTCATTAACATCTTTATTTATAATTTATTTATTATGGTTTAGTTTTATGAACTACAGAATGAATAATATAATTGACAGTAGACAAAAAACAATTGCAAAAATAATTAAAGATACAGAAGAACTTAAAAAAAGTGGGAAAATAAACTTATCAAAGATTGATATAAAAACACTAAATAAATTTGAAAATAAAAGAATGTTTTGGGCTCCCAAGCTCATAGCCCTATCAGAAATCACTCCTGAAGATATGGCTATAACAGGCTTAGATTTTGAAAATAAAAAATTACAAATCTCAGCAATATCTAAAATGGATAGAGGTGAAAAAGACTTTGATGTTGTTGAAGATTTTATGAAAAGGATTGATGAAAATGATGAATTCAATAAAGATTTCAAAAGTATTAAATTTGATTCAATGGAAAAAAGTAGAGCTAAGGGACAAGAAGTTCTTTCTTTTACAATAAAAGCTAAATTAAAATGAGCAACCAAATTAAAAATATTATAAAAAAAATAAACCTTCAAAATTTTGATTTTCAATCCTTGCTCAATAGAAATGTCATTCTATTAATTGTAACTCTTTTATTTATTTCTATAAATTATATTTTAGTTTCATATTTTTTTACATCTAAAATTGATTTAATTGAAACATTAGAAGAAGAACAAAAAATCGTTAATGAAAAATTTATAACAGCACAGATACTATCTGAGGAACTAGATAATGTCTACAATGTATTTGAACAAAATTTAGCTTCAAATAAAAATGATCCTAAAAATAAAGAATCTAATATGTTGTTTTTAAAAGATTTGACAGATATTCTAGAAAAGCTAGAAATAAAATTGATTCAAATAGAACCGGGTGGAAAAAAAAGGAAAGGATTGTTAACACTAATTCCATATACCATGGAATTAAAATGTAATTATGAAGAAATAGGTAAGTTAGTCACAGAATTAGAAGCAAGTAATAGATTAATTACAGTTGATGAAATTATAATTAAAAATGGAATAGAGAAAATAAAGAAAAATAGTAACAACCAAGATGCTATTAATGATGTCAAAACTATTTTAGCAATTAATACAGTAACATTAAACAAACCAAAACAAAAATAATATGAACCTTAGACAAAAATTTTTATGGAATCTTACTTTATCTTTTTCAGTAATTATTTTACTATCTACTTCATATTATCAATATGATCGAAATACCAAAGTTCAAAAAGCATATAATAAATTTGTCAATGAAGAAGTAGGAACTGATAAAGAATTACAGAATATGATATCAGAACTTGAACAAAATTTAAATGAAAGACAAAATACAAAATTTAAATATAAAGACAATCCATTAGACTTGACTAAAGTTATAATGCTAGATGGTGTCACCTCTTCACAATCAGGTCAAAAAGGAATAGATTGCAGAGCTGCATGGAGTAATGGCGATGGAACATATTCTGCTATGTGTTTTTATAAGTCTAATAGATACGCAGTAACAGTAGGTGATTCAATTGGTGGAGGTGTGATAACAACTATAACTGATTCTAAGGTATTTATATTTAAGGATGACAAAGAATTGATTTTTAATTTTGGACTTGATAAATATGACGACAATTGAAATTATACGGAGATATAAATGAAATTTAAAACCTTTACATTAATATTTTTTACTTCAATCATGATAAATTATATATATTGTGATGATCAAGTTAAGAATGATGAACCCACTGTATCTATTCATGCTGAAGATACTCATTTACCGACAATCTTATCCATGCTTGCCAAACAAAGTGATTACAATATAGTTACTGGACCAAATGTCCAAACACAAGAAAAACTTACAATTCATCTTGATGATGTGCCAATTTCACAAGCAATAAATTTAATAATTAGAGCATCTGGTCTAAGCTACGAAATTATAGGTAATTCAATTTTAGTTGCTAATAAAAGTAAACTAGATAAAGACATTGGTGTAAAACCTCATGTAATTAGCTTGCAATATGCTAATGCTGCAGCTGTTTCTGAATTATTAAAAGATATAACTCCATCAGTCCAAATTGATTTTTCTGGTAATAATTTGCTAGTGACCGCTAGTCCAAAAAAAATTAATGAAATTGAAGCCATAGTAAAAGATATAGATACACCAGCCGTACAAATTATGTTAGAGGCTAGATTAATTGAAGTTTCTTTGAAAGATGAAGCAGAAATGGGAATAGATTGGGAGAAACTTGCATCAACAAGTATAATTTTTGCTGAGGGCGGTGCTCCAAGATTTATGGGTAGAGATTCTAATGGTGAAGATATGTGGTTTACTCCTTACCCTGGAATGTCGCCTCAAATAATGACAGATGAAAATGCAGGCTTGAAATGGCTAGATATTGAAGGTTCTGCACTTCCTTCAGGTGCACTTCCTGAGGGAATGCTATTCACGCAAGATTTAGAAAAAATTCAACCTTTTGGTAGACAACTAACAGCATTCGATGTTACGTTAGATATGCTCTTAAAAGATAACCAAGCAAATGTTTTAACAAATTCTCAAGTAGTTACCCTCAACGGCCATGCAGCAACCATAGATATGGTTGACGAGATCCCATATCTAGCTCAAAGCAGTGGTTCAACTGGGAATATGCAAGTTCTTAAAGAAATTGTAGGTATAAGACTACACATATTACCTACTGTCAATTCTGATGGATATATAACAACTGAAGTCACTCCGGAAGTGAGTTCAATTGTTGACTGGACATCTCAAGGTTATCCTTGGACAAAAAAGAGAAAATCAACAACAACTATTAGAGTTAAAGACAGTGAAACAATTGTTATTGCTGGATTAGTTACTTCAGAAGCAATTAAAACACAAAATAAATTTCCAATTTTATGGAGAATCCCATGGGTTGGTAAAAAATTCTTCACACATTCTTATGATACAGAACAAAAAACAGATTTGATTATTCAAGTTAAACCAACAATTATTCAAGATAATTACTCTGGAATAAAAAAACAATATTATCATAATGATGCGGAAAAAAAACTTGAGGTTAAAAAACCAGGTCTTTTTAATAAATAATAATTTTTAGGAGATACTTAATAATGTATAAATTAAATCTGAAATTATACTCATTACTCATAATCATTTTTTTATTCTTTAATCTATCTTGTGAGGATGACTATCCGGTTATTTTTGAAAATAATAATTCATACTCTATTACTCTTACTCATAATGTGGTTAATGGTGAGAAGGACTACAATGATGGTGGAGTATTTGATAGATCTGAAATAATCGCTACTCTTAATTTAGTTTCACCTAACGGTCAGATAATAGAACCTTCTGCAAATTCTCAAATTACTTTTGAAGTATCTTTTAACTCAACCACTGGACTTAATCCTTCTCTTACTCATATTGATGGTACTCAACTAACAAATAATTCAGCTATGACAGATCAATATGGAAGAGTTGTTTTAAATTTAGATGATGGAGGATATTTTGGAGAAGTAACTGTTTCATGTAAATTCAGTACAGCTGATTATGATTGGGTTCCTGAAAATGGAAGTTTAACTTTTGAAGTTTTTTCAGTATATGATAAAGTATCAGACCTATCTCCTATATCACAAGATTTAGCTGATGTTCAATTCACAACGGGAACTATTTGGACTAATCCAATAATAGCTGTAGTCAGGCAGGATGAAACTGTTGTTCCTAATATCGATGTTAATCTTACTGAGAATATTTTAATTAATGGAATGAGTTATATCGCACAAGATTTAGATTTTTTATATTTCACCGATGCATCTGGGACCACTGTATACTCTGCACAATCAGATAGCACTGGTCAATCTGTTTTTAATATTAACTTAATTGGTGGAGATGAATTAAATAGTAAATTAGAAAATAACGAACTCTTAATAGAACAAGATATCTTTATTGAAGATGAAAATTTATCTTCATTAATAGATTTCAATAATAATGGGGTTCCTGATTTATCTGGGACTATAAGTTTAAGAATAAATACTTCTACTGCTAATTCTTTTAGTTTAGTTGATACATTACTTCTTGAAATAGATCCAGTTCAATTTATTATTGATGATACACCAACAGCAATTAATAATAGTGGTAATAATAGTGAAAACTTTGGAGATGAGTCTGATTCTGATACTGATGAGAATTCCTCAACTAACTCAAGTGATGACAATGCACTGCTTATAGCAACGGTTAGGGATATAAATGGAAGTGGTATAGCTGGTATACCAGTTAGATTTTCTAATTCTGATATTTATGGAACTTTTACAACGAATAATGTTGTATCCGGAGATGATGGAACTTCACAAACGACACTACAAAATATTGTTGTTCCAGGTTCAAATCAAATCTATGATATGACTTTAACTGCTGATATTTTAGATCCAAATGATTCAAATCAAATTTTGAAAACTGCCTCCCAAAATTTTCAAATTGGCTATCAATCAGCGTTAAATATATCTCAAGTTGATATTCAAGGTGGTTTAGATGTTGCTTTAATACAGAATTTTACAACAGTCAATAATGTAAGTGTACAATATTCAGATACAATTAAAGTAAATGTTGTAGATAGTAATGGAGCACCAGTTGAAAATGTACCGATTCAATTTAGTTTATTACCAAATCCAGATGGTGATATTGTTGGAATGATTAGCAGTCAACAAGAATGGTCTGACTCAGATGGTTCAGCTATGATTGCTTTTGAGCTTACACCTGGAGATTTAGTAACTTATGCCGGACAGACTATCAATCCAGTAATAAACATTTATATTAATGATGATTTACAGGAAACAACCAATAATCAATGGACTATAAATATTGAAGGTTATCCAAACATAGAATATGATGTTCACGAATTTAATTTTTATTCTAACCTGTTACCCGATAGTACTCCTTCAATTTCTATGGCAGCAGGAGATACATTAATATTACCTTTTATTGCCAAAGATGCATCTGGTATTGCCATTGAAGGAGTTCCTGTACAATTTCAAATTTATGAGAGTGAAGTTGTTGGCAGAGCATATGGTTTATTGGCAGATGCCTTAACATACACTTGCTGTACTGATACATCTGCAGTTTATGCAGATGTTGATGCAAATGGAGTTGCAACACCTGAGGAAAATATAGGTATTGCATTCACAAATTATTATAATATTATTACTGAAGCATCTACTCGTGATAAAGTTAGAGCTTTCATTACAGACCCTATTACCAATGAAATTTTGTTTCAAGATGAAGTTACAATAACTGTTGAATTACCATCAGATCAAACTGAAGCATCTCTTCAATTAACTTCTGAATACTATCAACTTCCAGCAAATGATAATTCAATATTTACAAGCACAATAACTGCATCCGTAATAGATTCTTTAGAAAATCCTGTACCAGAAAATACACTTGTACAATTTCAAAGTTTAACTTTAGACGATAACGGAGACTTAGTTAGTATTGGAAGTATTGAAGAAAATAAATTTACTGATAGTCAAGGAACTGCAACTTCAATTTTTAATATGGAGTCTGACGCAGGTCTAGCTGTTATAATTGGTACAGCACCTCAATATAATTTAGCAGATACGATATATGTTAATTTAACATCTACACAAGCTTCATCAATTGAACTTACACCCCCGTTCCCCTTTGAAATAATGGTTCAAGGTGGTGGTGGCGTTGAGGCAACAGGACTTGAAGTACGCGTTAAAGATGCTACAGAAAATCTTGTTACTAGCCCGTTTATAGTTCGTTATCAAATTCTACCAACTGCTCCTCAAGGAGTTTATTTAAATGCATCTGATGAAAATAATTATTTAGAATGTATTGAAGCAACAAACGGTGTTGCAACAGCGACTCTAAATTCTGGTACTCAACCAGGATCAGTTCCTGTAAAAATTGAATTATTTAATACAGTTGATGGTCAAGAATTGACGGATGATTTTTGTCAGAGTCTTGTTTATGGTGATCCTGACGATCCAAATAATGGAACTGGATTAGCTGCTTTAGAAGCAGTTCCTGTTACGGTAGTAACAGGTCCACCTGAGTTTGGTCAAATAAATTATAGTTATGTAGATATAACACCTATTGGAGGTGGAACATATAATGTCCCATTATCAGTAAACCTTTGGGACTTTTACTCAAATCCAGTAGCTGACTCTACGAATGTGTATATTTGGATTGAGGGAATTGCTGCTCCATGGGATGGTGAAAACGTCACGTATGAATTTGGAGACACTGTTAAGTGGGGAGGAACTGATGCTTTAGGAAATGTAATTGAAGTTGATAGTTTACTTTACATTTATAATGTTGAAAATCAAACAGATGATTTACTTGGGAATATTAATCCTGGACAAGGTGCATCTATTTTTGGAGTTCCTATTTGGAGACAAGTTGCACAACCAGGTTCAATAATTGGTGAGGCTCAAATTGGTATGGAAGCACCTGATGGTAATAGTTATCCTGGTTTGGCTTGGTCATTTGTTAATTATGGAACTTCAAACATGTTTGATAATACCGTAATAAAAGCGTTAACATATAAAGCAAATGGTGAAAAATTAATTATTGATGGAAGAGATAGCCATAATGGTGAAGGCTTAGTACTTCCCTTCCAACCAGGAGTTCTTGCACTTGGATCCGATGTTCAATTTTGGAATTATTCAGTTTTTGGAGATCCAGGTATTAATGACTTAGATGATACTGTAGCAGTAAATATATCTGCGAGTTTAACTGATTACTATCAATACCCTGTTGATAATGGACGGGTAGTTTTAAGTGCACCTGGTGCAAATATTTGGGCAGTTTGTGATCCTGTAGACACTGATAATGATGGCTTTGTAGGCTGTTGTGATAGTTTTGATATTTTAGATAATAATACTGGCTTGCCAAGTGGAAATGCAGGAAATGGAGATGGAGTCTGTGATGAAATATCTGAATTTGATACTTGCTCAGTTTGTGTTGCAAATGGTGGTACATGGATTCCAGATGGAGCCCAAGATAATCCTGCCACATTTCAACCAGAAATAAATGGACCCAATGATGTTGCAGATGATACGGCTTTTGGTAGAACAAATGGGGATGGTACAATAATATGGAATATATCATACAGTGAAGCCTTAAATCCTGGAGATGCGCAAAACCCAGAAACATATGAAGATTTTACTTCAACTGTTACTGGTCAGTTAATTGATCCTTTACAAACTGCCAGTGAAGGTGTTGATATACTTCTAATAAAATCAGAAGTAAACGAAAATCCATAATAAAAATTACAGGTAATTAAACATGTCAAATTTCAATCCACAATTTCAAAGAATTGGTGATATTCTAGTTCATAATAGTGTTATATCACAAGATGATTTAGCAAGAGCACTTGATGATCAAAAAACATCCAATGAAAAAATTGGTGCTATTCTAATTAAACTTGGTTTTATTAATGAAGATGAACTAATAGATGCATATTCTCAACAAATGGGTAAAAAACCTATAG
>Ga0160423_10003749_pt1 | contig 12603 bp, 16 predicted proteins | sample CRUFie14St8metaG_FD_108191 | JGI IMG/M metagenome (GOLD analysis project Ga0160423, IMG submission 108191) | Marine microbial communities from the Costa Rica Dome - CRUD Field 142mm St8 metaG | ecosystem: Environmental > Aquatic > Marine > Oceanic > Photic zone | place: Costa Rica: the Eastern... | reverse complement strand
TAGAATCATGGAAGACAACTTGGAGAAACTGGCTGATAGGAAAGCTAGAAATCGTATACAGGGTGATGGTGACAATCGCTAGGTATGCAACGTTTGCTGCTATCGTTGGCTGGCTCTTGTATGCTATTGGCATGGGGCTGGCTAATGATATATGTGATTGCATATAGTTATTCCTTATCATACCACCAAGCCTCATCTTCTTCTAAATCTCTACCCGGAAACTCTTGTTTATAGTTAGCTTGTCTAACTTTTCTTATAGACTTCGGCAGGTCATAGTATTCTAGCTTTAATAAATAAGCCTCTTCAGCCAAAGTATCTGCTCTGTCTGGATTTAAAACTCTATTTCTGGCTAGAGATTTTAATGTGTTTATTTGTTCTTTTAACGCTCTTCGTTTAGATTCATTAGTCGGTAAATCTTTATAGTAATCTTCCTGTATAAAGTTTGCCAGTTCTCTTTCTACTAACTTACCCATTTCATCTCTGGCCTGACTTGACATAGGAGGGTCCGTGGTTATTCTTCTTGGCGTCAGTTCCATGTAATCAAACTTTAATCTATCTAGTTCATTGCGGATTATAGTGCTAGGTGGTTGTGCTACAAAACCAGTTAGTAATCCGATGATTGGATTTGCTTTTCGGTTTCCACCCGATTGGTATACTGAACCACTTATAGTTCTAGTTGACCTGTCTTCTGGTAATATCTCAAGTTGAGCATTTGCATCTGGTGCTATAGGCAAACTTTTTGTTGCTTGCTTAAATACGTAGTCCCAAAAGTTTACGTCTGTATTGTCTGGTAATACCCTAAAGCTAGGGTCTACAGTGGCTACTACATCTTTTATCATGCCAGCACCTATGGTAAAAGTATTTATATAATTACCTATATATTTTGCTACCTCATTTTCTATACGACTAACCTGTGCATCATCTCCCCCTGCTTCCAGATAAATATTAACAGCACCGTCAACTAAATCTAGTTGTGTGCCTGCACGTCCCTGTCCACCTGTAAATATTTGCACAAATTCTCTAACACTTAGTGGCTTTCCGGTATAAACTTCTGGCGTTCCATCTACTATTTTTTCTTCTCTATAACCGCCTATATTATTTCTATACATTAAGTCTGCAAGCCAAGCATATGCGGAGAACGGCCCAATTGATGCACGTGCGTCTACTTTATCACCAGTAAAGGGGTCACGATATTCAAACGGACCTGTCGTAGCATCTCCGTAATTATACCTTAATCCCATAAAAGTACCTAGTGTCATCAACCCGCCAAATTGTTTTCCAATTGCTTCTTCAGTTAAATTTAATCTAGCTATTTCTCCTAATCCAATATCCGTTCCCCGGATGCCAGCTTTACCGCCTGTTTTATTTGATATTCCACCTAAATTTATTAAGCCTAAAAGCGGTGCATGTTCATATGCAAAACGAAATTGATTAACTAAGTAACGAGGAAAGGGTACGAATGTACTACCTAGTGCCGTAGAAAACGTACCAATTATGCCATCTGCAATTCTATTAAATCCGCCAACCCTGTTCTTAAAGTTTCCTGTTTGATACGTAAAATCAAACGCTTCATCCATAGCTTTTTGAAATGTTTCATCTGATATGGCCCTAAACTGTCCAGCTTTCATTACTTCATCTAATGAATTTAATTTTTCAGAAGTTATTCTTACACCATCAGGTCTTACCTTATCTACTGCAACAGTTACAGGTTTGCTCATAATAGATTTATTTAATTCTCTAGCGAATATAGCACGTTTAAACATATTATCTGACATTGTATTTAATGTATTTAATGTTCTAGCTACCCCTATAAGCCCACCATCTGAATCAGTTATGTTTGCAACATCTCCCATTTGCCTAATTAATTTTTTAAATATTTCTTGCTTGCCTTGCTCTTCACTTGCAAGAAGTTTAAACAACGCATTTGTGTTGGCACTTTCCATGCCAAATTGTAAATCTTTTAAAATTACAGAATCTAGTCCTGTTTTTAAATTAGCTACACCCATACGTGTGGCACGTTTAGCTTCGGCAGTTATCTGTGCATCTGTTGGATTTACAAGGTCTTTAAGTTTACCTTTAGTTAGGTGAACCATCCCTTCCCCAAAATTATCCATAGCATAGATATAGTTTCTCATGTAACCATTAGTAGTATTTCTGATAGTTGTATTAAGTTTAACTGTCATTAAACCAACACGTGCTTTAGCAACATGAGAAAAAAATCTACTTATTCTTGTTGGAACACTTCTACCTACAGCATCTTCTACTTGTTTTCTAGCCTCTTTAGAATAGTCAATAGGGTCTATACCCTGTTTAATTAAAAAGGAATCAAACTCATCAAGTTGTTGTGCTGCTCTGCCAAAGGCTTCTTTTTCTGCTTTAGATAATTGTTTTGCTCTTGCACCCTGTTGCTGTAGTATCCTAGCACTTTCAGAAACAATGGTAGGATAAACCGCCATTAATTCTTCTTTAGTAACATTATGTGCTTTCATTATGCCTGCTAGTTCATCAACACTAACAAGCTCAAGTCCTCTAGTAAAGCGAGAGGTAACACGTTCTATAAGATTATCGGGTAAATCTTTTCGCAAACCCGGTGCTTTAGTGTCAATTAATTTATCTAACTTAGCAACAGCAGCAGATATGTTGTCCATTTGTTTAGCACTAAATGAAACACCCTTTTCTATTTTAACAGTTTCACCAGCTTTAAGAAACTCTGGTATGGTCTCTGATAAAGCAGCCTTTCTTGGTTTACCAGCCTGTAAAACTAGACGTTCCTCTGCAGATTTGTACAAAAAATCTCTTACAGTATTAGCTGTCTCTTTAGTTGATGCATCTTCAAGCACTTCTTTAGTAGTTGTTTTGTGAGCTAGTTCAGATGCAGTTCTTGATTTTTTATTACTAACTCTAGCAATTCTACTACCTAAGTTTTCTGTTAAAGCTCGTCTTGTCCCAGTTGCTGTACCAAAAGTCCCCCCGGCTACCGTGCCTAAAGCTGTAGATAATGCTACATTGGTTAGGTCTATATCTTCTTTAATTCTACCTTCTACCCTAGACGCTTCATTTGCTAAAGTTGTAACACCAGCAGCAGTTCCTTCAACAGCTAAAGAACCTAGTCCTGTTGTTTTTGCACCAGATTTAATAGCTTCTCTAATGCCTAGTTTAATTCCTTGTTGACCTGCCAATGATGCAGCTTTTCCAGCACCAAAAGAAAACATACCTGCATAAGTTGAAGGCGCAGTAAAAACGCCACCCAAATAATCTTGGGCAGCGTTAAGTCCAAAATCGGAGTCCATCCTATCAAATGTATCCATTAGTCTTCCAAAACGCTGCTTACCTTCTTCATCAGCATCTTGCACATAATTGTAGTCACGTATAGCAGTAACTTCATTTACGTTTTGATAACGGAAATGTTCCATAAATCTATCGTAAAGTTCTTCTGGGTCAGAAGAATGAAAGTCTTCTCGTTCAGCTAAAAAATATGTAGCATCTTCTAAAAAGTCTTCGTTCTCCATGAGAACTTCTTTATTTAAATCCTCTGGTTCATAAAATTGATACGCCATTTTATTGAACTCCGATAGATTGTGGAGTTACACCTGTTTGTTGTTCAAAGAGTTTGTACAAATCTGCTTGACTCATTGCTTGATTTTGTTGTCTAAGTATACGCATTACAACATTACCTGCAGCTCTTTTATTTTTAGGGTCATTAGTATTTTGTATAGTTGAGACAGCCGATTGTATTTTAGCAGCAGCAGGAGTTTGTTGTAACACTGACGCACTACTAGAAGATGCTCCCGGTGCAGGGCTAAGTCCAGAACCCGGCGGCTTGTAAAGCGGAGAGTTGGAAAACAAAGGTTTACCTTTAGGAGATACAGCCTGAACGTCAAACAATGGCACTTGCTCCGACTCTTCTGACGGTATAAAAATCTCTCCATTTTTTATAATTGGCATGACATTGACTCTTCTAGCGTTTGATATTACACTTTCAATTCTTGAAGGGTCTATACCTAATTCCATTGCATCGTTATAAATAGGCACTAAAGAATCTTCCGCAGCATCTAGTATCACTCTTTGTTCCGCATGTTCAGCACCACCAATCCAAGTACCACCTGCATTGTAGTGATTTGGGTCAGAACCAATACCATGTAGATTAGCAAGTTGTGTAATACCTCTTGCTTTTATGTCTTTTATATCCACTCTATCTATTCGTTGACCTCTATTATCAATTAAGGTTAGCTTATTAGCTGCTACTTGCTGTGCTTGTTTAACAGCATCAGCTTCTTTTTGTAGCATTTCTTTTTGTGGTCCTTCAGCTTCACCTATTTTTACAGTAAGTTGTGACAATATAGCACCCATATTCGCATAATCGCTGGCTGCGTTTCTACCTAAACTTAACTGCCAATCATATGCCAATCTTCCTTTTATTGGGTCTGGTATATCCTCTAATGATGTTTTTTGTACACCAGCAATAGCTAAATCTCTATCTACTTCAGCTATTAAATTTGTTTGTGCAGCTTGAGGTGTACCGAATAATTTCATAAATCCGGGCCGTATGTCCCCAGCAGCTTTTATATCATAGTTTTTTACAGGTGTGGTAATGTATCTAGCTAATTGAAGAGCAGATGTTTTTCCATCCGTTCGTTGTTCTAGGTCTAGTAGAGAACTTAATGGCGCAAGGGTCGGGCCACCCATCGCAGCTTGTGCCTCTTTCAATTGTGTTACATAGGCTTTTGTGGCTTCTAAACTACCTTTTTGTTCATACAAAAATTGAATGGTGTCTGCATCAGTATTTAATGCTCCAGCCATTTCTTTTATTTCTTTTAAGTTATCACGTACTTCTTGTTCATATCTAGTAGCCTCAGTTAAACCTCTTTCTAAAGCTATGTCTCTAACTTTTTCTTTTCTTCTCTCCATTAAATCCATATCCGCTTTTATTTCACGGTCAACGGATTCAGCAACACCTGTTAAAAATCCTTTTGCAAAATTACCACTAAACATATTACTGTCTCCTAGCCATTAGTCCAGTCGGCATTGCTGGTTTTTCTTCTGGAGTATCAGCATTAACAGTTTCAATATCTCTGTCTTCTTCTTCTGCTGATTCATCCGTCTCTTCTCTAAACTTGTTAAGTGACCTTAGAACTAATGTTTTTCTTGGCTCTTTTGTGTCCTCTAAACCTGTAGTATATTTAACACCAGCCTTATCTGCTAACAACATAATAAACTCCATAAGTATTGGAGATACAAGTATGCCTACGTCTACCGTATGCACACCATCCATAACACTAGCAAGTTGTATTGTGTTCACTAACGCCGTAACACTAACACCCATTTCAAGAACATCAAACAGTTGACTCTTAAATTCTTCTGTTGTCATACGCTCTATGTAATATTCAACAGCACCCTCTACAGTAGGAAACTGTGGTGGTGATTGCCACGGCCTAGCACCCAACTCGTGGGTTAGTGACATGCCGGGAATAGGTGCATCAAATTCAGGAGATGTTTCCATTTACACTTTTTCTCTTTTCTTGTATTATTTTAAATGCTTCTAAAGCAACATCAGCAGGTTCTTTATTGTCTTTTTCTTTTTTATCCATCATCTTTCGTGGTGTTAGTAAACCAGAAGTCTCTGCTGGCTTTTCTTCTGCAGAAACATTCCTTGCACCACGCAAAAAGTCTGCATAAGCAGCTAGAATATGGTCAGCTTTAAATAAATCTTCTTGCGACATTGTTAAACTCCAAAGCTACCCTTAATCCATGCACTACCAAGTGTGCCAACCAGTCCACCCACAGCAGTTCCCATAGCAGATGAAGAGTTTTCTTTTGCTACTGCGGCTCTAGTGGATGCATCTATGTTAGCTACAGCTAGTCTATTGTTTCTATCTAAGCCATTTTCTGCAGAAGTCCAAGCCCATTCCATGGTATCAGCATAATATTGCCACAGATTATCGTACGCTTCGCGGCTAATATCTAATACAGCATTAGCGTTTAATTCATTAGCACGATTAATAGATGCTGTATCTGCTGTGGCAATTTGCCTACGCCACTGTGCATTAGACTGTGCAATGACCATTTGATTTTGTGCGTTAAACTGGTCACGTTGATTGTTTAGTTCTGCGTTAAATCTTTCTACTGTATTTTCTTGACCCGCATTAAATTGAGTTTGTGCGTTAGCTTGTGTTGCATTAAACTGTGATGTCTGAGTAGCCAAATTTTGAAAGAATTGGTCAACTTGATTTTGACTAGATGCATTAAACTGTCTTGCTGCATTTTCAGCAGCTTGGTCTGTAAACAATGACTGTATACGCTGTTGTGCTTTAAATAAGTCTGTTTGCTGGCGGTTAGATAAATTAGCCATGTCAGTCTGCAAAAAGTTTTGTGCATTTTGCACAGCAGCCTGTTGTCTATTACTTAAATTAGATGTGTCTAACTGCGCTAAAGCTGCAGCCTGTGACATTATCAAAGCCTGATTGTTAGATAAATTGTTTAGGTTCATCGTGTTTGCTACACGACTATTCTCTAATTGAATCTGTTGGTCTGCTGTAAAGTTTTGATTAGCTATGTCAGCCACACGAGATGCATTCTGCACACGCATTTGAAAAGCTTGGTCAAAGTCTTGTCCTACAAACTTAGCACGTTGCTCTGCAGCTAACATTGCTGCCTGCTGTCTGTTAGATAAATTCTGTGCATCAAAACGTGCAATTGTTTGTGCATCAGCTTGTGCAATTGGCAGCGCACTTTCCATAGCCGCCTGTACAATAGCCTGCCCAGCCAATGATGAAGCACCTAATCCTCGCGCAGCCATTGCAGAGTTAGCACTGCGTATAGCACCTGCAGCCCATGCTGGTGTGTTACCACCTACAAATTGTTGCATCAAACCATCAAGTTGATTCTGCACTAAAGCCTGTGCTGATGGATTAGCAGAAGCTGCTGCAGTTTGCGTTTGTGCAGTTACCTGTGCTACAGCGTTAGCGTCTACACCTGTTCCTGTAATTAATTCGCCTGACTGTATTTGTCTTTGTACAGGATTGTTTATAAGAGTAGCATTGCCCTGTGCAGCCTGTAAATTGCCCACAGAAGACGTTGTTTGCTGGGCAGCAGTAACTTGTGCGCGAGGGTCTGCAGGATTAGCCTGTGCCGCTTGAGTGGCTTGCACTGCAGCGTCTACACCGGGTGCAGCTTGTGTAGACTGCATTGTATTAGCTTGTATTGCTGCAGGAGCTTGCGCCTGCGCTGTGGCAGCCTGTGCTGTAGGAACAGCTACTTGTCCCGTTACTTGACCCGTGCCAGTAGCTACGTCTTGTGCTGTTGTAGTTGGCGTTTGTGCAGCAATGGTGGTGCCACCAATAGGCAAACCGGGGTTGTACATTTGCTCTACACTAAACTGACCAACGCCGGGTTGACCAGCAGTTAACGGACCCGGCCCAGTAAATACTGGTGTAGCAGCCTGTGTTGCTTGTGGGTTTGTTACAGTGCCACGTGGCATACCTTGTGTTACTGGCGGTGTACCACCTGTTTGCATCTTAACCACACCACCACGTGCCATCATCTTAGCAGCATTAGTATACATATTCATCTGCTGCTGACGCTGTGGGTCTTGTTCAATAAACTCTTGGAACTTATTCATGTCACCAGAATAGCCCATAGTCTTAGCAATCTTGTTCATAGCCTCTGGCTTAAATGCTTTAAACTGCATCATTTACTTAATGCCCTATCTAGTTTATCTTCGACACGATGTAATGCTTCCATGACACGGTTCATGTCTTCTCTTAATTCATTCTTTGTAGCGTAGTCTTCGCGTGTTCTATTCAGTAATATGTCTATGCGCTTAATCTCTGCCATCTGGTTGCGAAACATCCACAGCGCAGGTGCAATAACCAGCGTCAGGATAATGTTCCAGAACATCATGCTTGAGAGTTCCATTAGTTAACACCTATGGTTTGGTAGGCCAAGTTACGTCATCAAGAGACGTAGCTGATTTGGTTATATCGCGCAAAGCCTGACGGTAGTCTATCTGCGCTTGCGTCATAGTGCGGTCAGATAAAGCCCATACATCTGTGTTTTGCAAAAGCACATCTCTTGTGCCACGCAAACAGTACAACTTATATTCTTCTTCAGTCATTCCATCAGTCATTGTTTTTACCCATAAGATGTGACCATAAGTTTTGGCATATGTATTTGGTCTGATGATGAACCATCCCAATGTTTTGATTGAAATAATCTACCTTCATTACTACCACCGTACATTCTTACTTGCAGTTTAAGCGTCTTAGCTGTTGTCCAAGTAGCCTGTCGGCCTGTTGTTGTATCTGCTGTTCCACCAATCGGTATTGTATATCTCATACTATTCAACAATTGTGGATTGTTAGAAAAACCAATGGAGTGCCTTCCATATGTAACTTCGTCACTATCAATAAAAAATTTGAAGTGACATATTGGATAATTGTCTTTGAAGGCAAAAGTAAAGATATATTCATAAAGCACCATAGTTGTGCCACTTGGCGGCGTATATGAGATGCTTGAACCATTTACATCAGCATATGTCGCAATCGGTGTTTGCGACGTTGTTACGCTAGTTGATGTGTAGGTTCCGCTACTTACGGTATAATCATTACCATCACAAAGCATCACAAGCTGTTCTTTGATGTTATTAAAACCTTCAATACTGTTGCGACCGCCAACGAGTGCCGCTAGTTCTGCTGCTTTACTCATGCTAGGTCTCCTTGAAAGTTTAGGTGACAATAATTATCGTTGTTGGTTCGATTATTTGATGATGTAACATAGTAACTTTCAAAATCTATAGAACCTGTTGCGTTAGTTCCGTTTGTGCAATCAACTTGCCACATTGCCGTTGTTGTTCCGCCATCATTAAGACCACCTGCCCAACTATAATTTACAGTGCTAAAGGAAGTCGTAAAGTTTAAACCAAAATCCCCAGCACCATCATCGTCAAGTGAACTTATATTTAGACTGTCGTTGATTGTTGTTTTTGCACTATTTGCATTAATCCATACCTTTATAGTACCATTAACGACATAGGTAGTGTTTACACTTTCGGTGCCAGCATTGTTGGCAATGGTTGTTACTCTAAGTTCGCTTGCCATTATGCTAAGTCTCCCACTCCAATATTTTGAATACCGTCCATATCAGTTAAAGTCGTTGTTTGACCATCAAAATTTGTTGAATATCTAGCCGTTGTGGTTGTGTTTGGTGCGCCACCGTGCCTAGTATATCCTACTGCCGTTTGATGCTTGTTACTAGCTTGTTGGTCTTGTGCAATTCCAGTAAACGCCATATTTGAGGTATCATTGAAGGCAGTCGTAACTGTAATGGTGTAATCGCCAGTTGCATTATCTGTAACGGATGACGCATTAAACGAACCATAAAAGGTATTTCCTCTACCATCAAAGTTAGCAAAATGTTTTACTAAACCATCGTGCAGAGACTGCGTAGCACTAGCACCAACGGTAACAGTGATATCGTTAGCCGTTGTGTTACCTCTTAGGTCATCTACTTTAAGAATACTAGCCATTACGCGAGGTCTCCATGATACTGTCCTGTGTTATAATACCCATCTATAACACTACCCCCAATATTGTGCGTTAAGTATTGATGTGCAGATGTAGTAAATACAGCATTAGCACCAGCTAGAGTGGAACGTGTAGAATTTGTTGTATAAAGTTCTGATGCGTCCGAATGACTCATTATGTTTGGATAATAATTGGCACTGTCAAAGTTATTAGTCCAATTTGCTGTTGCAATACCTGTTGACACATCTGTTACTGAAGAAACATTAAAACTGTTTCTTATTGTCGGTGTGTTTTGTTGATAATTTAATAACGCCTTTGCCGCACTCTGCTTAGTCAACCCAACCGGACCAGTGCCAGCCTTATCCGCAATAGTATCTACATTCAATACGCTGGTCATACGATACTCCAATAACCGTTAACAGTGACGGTTGCGTTCTGTGTAATCGGACCAGCCGACACGCCATTCTCATCGCTGTCAATCGTGATGTCTGCGCTAATGGTCTGCCCATTCAAACGGATGATGCTGTTGTTACCCTTGAAGGGATAGCGTGTGTCACTCTCTGTCTTAGTGTAGCTGCTTGCTACAGCAAAGGTGTCATACACCACCATCTCAACGATGTCGTTCAGGCTGGCACCTGTAACTAATACAACACTTGTACCTGTTGTAGCCGCATAGTCAGTACCCGGCTTGAGAAGCACACCGTTCTGATACACGTCCATGTACAGACTGTCTGTATAGCTTAATGTCTTTGCATCTGCATCACTACCACTGAATGTCGTTTGACTAGCAGTAGCCTGATACACGAAGCGGTTGCGAACACCGAACTCTGGGGATTTTCCTATGTATGGCATGTGTTACCCCGCTATTTCCATTGCAATAATAGATGAAACTCCAAGTTCATATGAAGCACTGTCATCATTCACTACTGTTCTATTCAAATGTAATGTTCCGCTGGTTGCACTTGTATTGTAAGAAACGCAATAAGTAATTGCGCTTGTAGAACTTGGACTATCTACAAATTGATATGACACGCTTTCAGGGGTACTAGCGGTATCAACCGACACGGCATAGTTTTCTCCTGTTGTTGCCATTCCTCGCCTTCTGTTACTGCCGCTTGCTGGCGCACCTATAAATGTTGTGTCTCTGTGAAACGACCAAAGAAATTCGTGAGGTGCAGTGCTTCCTTCATAAAAAACATGAGCCATTAACAAAATTTTACTGCTAGTTGATGTTGGCGTAATACTAACGCTAACATGAGATGTGCTATCTGCCGCATTTGATGCAAGTAACAGTCGGTGCGCCGTTGCACTTGAATTATGTGTAAAACTGGTTAGACCGTCTTCAACATGTCGCTGAACTTGTATAATACCACCAGTGTTGTACGCACCAGTCCCAATTTTAGTTAAGGGCATAATTTATTTCCTTATGCGTAAGGGCTGTCACCCAGCACAGATGTATCCCAAGCTGCCTTGAGTTTAGCAATCGTGTCTGCATCTGTAATTGCTTTTGCAGCAGGTGCATCACGCAAAGCCTTCTTCTTATTGACAGAAGCAGTCTTTGCATCTGCATCATCAGCTTCAAGAGCCTTCATATACACGACATCCTCTGCCTCAAGCAGTGGTGCGCGAACCTCACGGATTTTGTCCTTGAAGATAACTTTAGCAGCAGTCATATCTTCTGAAATGACGCTACCACTTAATGACCATGCACCACGAAAGTGACGGTCAGAAGGAACGGTTGCGGTTGAAGCATCAATCTGATTCCCGTCCTTGTCTACGATGTATGTTGTTGGTGCCATTAGTTTTCTCCTTATGCAGCCAATTCAGTGACGCTCAGTTCTTCAGTAATCTTCCAAGCATTGCGCCACTCACGTGTACCCGGAAGCTGTTCTTTGCGGCAGATAACCAGTTTAGGTTTGTTGCCTTCATCCCAATTGCGCCATACGTGCTGTGGGCAATCTTTCATAATTAAGTATTCTATCGCCTGTTCTTCTGTCATAGCTTCGACAGGCTTTGTGTTGTGTAGCAAGTAACCACGAGTATGTTTCTTAAAGTCTGGTTGTGCTTCGTCTTTAGCTAGTTCCCAGTATACCTGCACTGGTGGTAGGATACCGCCCTGTAGCGCACAAGCCATCCAGTTTGGGTCAGGCACAAGTATCTTTGCACATTCGTCTATGTTGTCTTCGTATACTACACGATACTCAGACTGATAACCTTCTAGGTTTTCTTTTGCCCAGCACAAACGGTCAAATAAGTGTGTGCCTTGAAATTCTGGTGTCTGCATTATGCTAATTCTCCTTGAACCATTATGCCGTTTTCTGTTTTATCGCCTTTAGTTAGGCTGTTAGACTGATGTGTATTTATAGTAACGGTAGTTGTGGTAAACGGTCCTTCTGGAGTGGCAATTTGCATGTAAGTTGTTGTTGCCCTGCTAAATGTTGCCACCGCATAATTTGCAAGTGATAATGCGTTTGTCCAGTTAGCGGTGTGGTCTCCTGTCGCGTTATCGGTAAGGGATGCTGTGTTCAGACTATCATTTATTGTTTGCCCAGCATCCATACTCACCCACGCCTTAGCACTACCCTCGACAACATACTTCGTATCTACAGAGCCAGAGGTGCTGTGTTCCAGCGTATCTGCTTTAATTTTTCCTAGTGCCATTATGCCAAGTCTCCGTGAATAATGCCAAAATTAATCTGGTCAAACTTTGAGCCGTTAGTGCCGCCTCGTCCCTCAAAACCGCACTGAGAAGTTGTTTGGTTAGAATCGGAATCATTTTCTACATAACAAGCGGGATGTGAGTGGCTGGTGCTTGAGTCGCCAATCAAAGCCATAGCATAATGTGCATTATTAAAGTTGGATGTCCAAAAGACTTCGTACTCGCCTGTAGTTGTGTCAGTTACAGAACTTACGTTAAGGCTATCATCTATATTTGTGTTAATGTGGTCATATTTAAACCAAGCCTTTGCCAACCCCTGTTCTAACTTAGCGGTAGCAGTAGCACCAACAGTCACGGTGATGTCATTAGCAGTGGTCTTGCCTGTGAGGGTATCTACTTTTATCTCACTCATGCTAAGTCTCC
>Ga0160423_10003748_pt1 | contig 12604 bp, 4 predicted proteins | sample CRUFie14St8metaG_FD_108191 | JGI IMG/M metagenome (GOLD analysis project Ga0160423, IMG submission 108191) | Marine microbial communities from the Costa Rica Dome - CRUD Field 142mm St8 metaG | ecosystem: Environmental > Aquatic > Marine > Oceanic > Photic zone | place: Costa Rica: the Eastern... | reverse complement strand
TCCTTTCTCCAGGGGGAGGGGTCCGCCCGCTGGCTTTTGCCGCCCTCGCCACGCCGAGTAGTGGTGCTGAATCACCCGAGCAGCGACCTGTGAAACAGAAAAAGTGTCGTCAGTTGCTACGAAAGCGCACAAGTTGCTAGCTTTTCACTTGAAGCGGGATGGAAATCTTGCACGCACGTCTTGCAGGAAGAGGCCGAAGTCCTGCTGGCCTCCCTCCGCGACCACCGCTCCCATGGCCTCCTCCTTCTGGGAATGAACCGGCCGCCACGCGTGCGTCCGCGCTGCGTCTTCCTCCGTTCGGCTCGGCGTCGGCGTCGGCTGGCGCCAAACCCTCTGGTTTGGTTACACCCCGCGCCACCCCAGTGGGTGTTGTTGTCCTTGTCGTTGGAAAACGAGAGAATGAATTTTGAATAGCCTTGGGGTGTCCTTTCCCGCGCGTTCCTCACGATCTCAGAATTCGCGAAATTGGCCTTTCCCGCTGGAGACAAACAAAGACCGCGTTTGCACAGGAAAATGTAAATGTCATGCATGCCCTCCCCCTTTTCTCTAATTTCATTTTTGTTCTATTTTGGAGTCCAGGACACCGAGAAAATCGTACTTGGAAATTTCCGGAATTTTTAACGGTTTGACGATGGTCCTGAGCTGCGAGGACTCCATCGCGAGGAACCCAAGGTCCGTTGGGCTGGCCCAGCAGGAGCGGAGGTGGCACCGCGCGCCGAGGCAGTGAAGACAGACTAGGGTGAGGGAGGATAAAAGGAGCCCTGGGAAGATGGACGGGGAGAGACACCCGAGCCAGAGGAGCCTTGGACAGGCGTCTACCAGTAAGTGTCACACAAGCGGAAATTGGAAGACAAGCCAGAGCCTGAGAGGGGGGACCGAACGAGTAATGCGGGGGCAGAAGGGGGCGTTTAAGCCGAGCGAGGCAATTCACTCTGACATCACGATATTCTCTCTCCTCCCGAGCAGGCCAACTGTCCCAAAGGTACTCTTCCACGGCGGGGCGCTCCAGGAGAGACGTGCTGAATGGACCCGATGCGGACGCCACCTCAGCCTACAGAAAGCAGCACTTGAACAAGGTATGCCAGAGTTCAGGCCTCTTCGTTGGCCGCCCCTCTCACCCCCAGCCGCTGTTCGCTGATCTGACGATGACTCCCAACCCATCCAAACCCCAGCTCCTCTTCCCGGTGCCTGTCATGCCACCCTCGACGCCCTCGTCTTGGACCGTGTCCGACACGTCGAGGCGGTTCCCCGCGCTGGCAAGGCGGAAAGGCCAGCTCCCGGAGAGCATTCTCCGCCACGACCAGAGCCCGCAGTCTCGGAGGCACCGACCTCAGGCCAGCCGGGGTGCAACCTTGGAGGCCATGGTCGGTGGGCTGACCCCGTCGGCGAGCTCTCTCACCGTCCCAACACGTGAGGCAGAGGAGGAGACGGCGTCCGTCCAGGCCTTCCACAAGGAGGACAGTCGCGCCATTCTCCTCCCCGAGTTCTCTGGCTCGGACAACGCGGCGAGGTATGCCGGAGTCACGAGAATGGCCGACGTCTCATTCAGGGAGGACGCCCCGGCAAGTAATGCGGACAAGCAGCAGCTCCTGAGCAGCCTCTCGGGATTCTTCGACAACGAGGATGGCCTCAGGGGTCCAGGTCGGAGGGAGGGCGGGCCGAGCGCGAGGGCTGAGGGGGAGAGGTCGACCTTCGCCCCCGCCACTGTGCAGAGGGGGAGGAAGGGGGCGGAGATGCTGATGAAGGTCCGCGTCCCGGGGGACCGGCCTTACATCAACTCCTCGGTGATGCCGGGTTACAGCTTCGTGAGGGACCTGGACTCGAACCTAACGGCGGACCACGCCCCGCTGGCCTTCGCACTGAATACGAGCTACATGTCCCTGCCATCGTCAAGGTCAGAGACCCTGCAGCTCGCGAGCTGGACCAAGAAGTCCCTCGCCACGCTCAGGGAGGGCCAGGATGCCCAGGGCAGGATTCCAAGCGGGCTGGACGACCTCGAGTCTCTAAGCGCACTCACGGAGGACACCTCGATTGACTGGAAGGGCCTCCCGCAGGCCCAGGTCCTCTCTCTTGCGATGACTGACATGATAAGGCAGGTGGGGGCGCACTGTGCAGAAAGGAGCGTCGTGCTGGCGTACCTGTGGAACGAGATGGTGGACCTGTTCGAGAACAGGACGAGCCGCCTGGAGGACGTTGTGAGCCGGTACGACGCGAAGATGTCGGTGCTGATGGCGGAGGCCCCCAGGCTGAGGCAGCAGATCAAGCTGTACGACTCGATGTCGAAGAAGGCCAGTTTGGAGGAGGAGATTGCCAAAGACGCCAAGCACCAGTACAAGAAGGCGAACGAGGATATGGCCAAGATGACAGCTAGGGTGAGCAACGTCTTCGCCAGGATGAACAAGGTTGAGAACTACGTTGACTCAAGGATGAGGTCCATTCGATGGCAGAAGGTGACCAAGGTCTCCGTGAGGTCCAAGAAGGTTACTTCTGCTGTGAATGCGAAGCTGAAGAAGAGGCTATCGCTTGATCACATCGACAGCTACGACGACTTGGACCTAACCGGCGAGGAGATGCTGGAGATCGTGGAGGAGAAGCTTAGGGACCACCAGGAGAGGCTCAAGGACTTTGAGGAGTTTGCAGTGAAGGTTGCCAAGAAGAACACGGCGATCGCCCACCTCAAGATTGCCGCAAATATTTCGGAGGACCTGCAGAAGGCAGTGGACCAGATGTCCATCGAGAAGAAGAACAAGACGGACTTGGAGCGCAAGCTGAACATCTTCACCTCTGGAAACATCCAGGAGCTTGAGGACCAGGTATGCCAGTCCTTGCTGGAGCTGTCCATTCCAGAGGTGGACAAGCTCTTGTCCTCCATCTCGGCAGACATCGGTGGGGGGGCGCTGGGCAAGCTCACCCCTGAGCAGATCGCGAAGATCCTGTCCAGCCTGCCTCACGCGAGAGCTGGGGACCTGATCGGCCACATGGACGTCAGCGTCGTCGCCCACGCTTCAATGCATATCGAAGAGAAGACGAGGCTTAAGGTCTTCGCCCAGGTGGTACCGGAGACGGTCTCCAAGATCCTGACGCACATGACGAGCCTCAAGGACGACCAAGAGTTCACGTTGGAGCTCGCCTCTGCGCTTGTCGCCTCGGTGGATGACGCCAAGAAGGTGAAGCTGCTGGAGGGGTATTCGAACAAGCACGCCGTGTTCTCGATGGAGAGGCTCGCGCCGCTGGCCAGGGTGGAAGTTTTCAACAGGATCAACACGGAGTCCGCCATCAAGCTGCTGATCCAGAGCGGCAAGGGGACGGAGCAGCTGGCCAGCATCCTGAGCAGGTGCGACGAGAAGGTCGTGTCCACTATACTGGAGCTCATGCTGAACGAGAGCAACAAGAACTTTGACGCCAAGCAGAAGCTCTTTGCTTCGCAGCTCCTCCTGGAGTTCGAGCCCGAGTTTGCGGCCAATGTCATTCTCTGCACAGCGTCCTTGACGAAGAAGAGCTGGCCGGAAGCCTCCACCTGGACGCACGTGTGCTCCTCCACCCTGGACATCGATGACGCCATTAACGTGGAAGGGCAGTGCGCCAAGATCCTCCTCAACATCGCGCAGAAGAATATGCACAGGGCTGCGGAATTCCTTCTCAAGATTCGCGAGAGGAGCTTTGCCGCCACCCTGCTGCGGATTCTCTTGGACAACATGTCCGGCCAGGATCATGAAGCAGTCGGACTGGCACTGTTGGACCAGGTCGTGTCAAAGATGAACATTCCCATCGACACCGTCTCCCTCATCCAGCTGATGTCCCAGGATATGAAGGTGAACCACATAGTGGCCACCACGGCCATCGACAATGCCAAGTTCGGCGCAGACTTTGCCAAGAACCTCATGGAGAAGGTCCCCGCGAGCCTTGCGGTCCACTTTTTGTCAAAGTCCCGGATCGATGCATACAACATTTCTTGCGTGCTGAAGCACGTGAAGAACGAGGAGAGGCTGAACGAGATCGTCCAGGGTCTGGACCGCACGTTAAAGGAGCTCGTCATGCGCTACCTGGAGGAGGCCAAGGAGAAGGCCCTAAAGCCTAAGAGGCCCGTGAGGCATGAGTCCGCACTGATCAGACGGAGCTCCAGAGTTCGGTCAATTGAAGAGCTTAGGAAGAACGTGAAGCCGGCAGTGCACGCCAGGCGGAGCATGCACGCCAGGCGGAGCTTCCTGCAGGAGCAGCGGGAGAAGGGGGAGACGAACGTGAGCCCGCCAAAGGTGAATCTGAGCAGCGCACTTTCCCCTGGGTCAAGGACATCGATCTTCAAGGAGTATCTGAAGAAGAGCGAAGATCCTGGCGATGATGCAAAGAAGAGGACCCTGGACGTGGCGCCCGTGATTAGGAGGAGGAGCAAGATTGGGGAAGAGCTTGCGAAGCTGGCGGACAAAAAGCTGGAGACGCATGAGATCGAGGTGGTGAAGAGGAGGGAGTCCATTAAGGCGCAGCTGCCGACGGCCGCGTTGGCCGCCGCCATTTTGACGCCCACGACCCCCGCAGCGGCAGCGCCGCCTCCGGCCCAGACGCCTGCGCCCGTGGAGACGCCCAAGCCAGAGCCGGAGCCAAAGGAGGAGGAGGAGGCAAAGGAATCGAGCGTGGACACCGCTGCCCCCAACACTACTCCCTTCAAGACATTGGCAGAGATGAAGACCCTTCAGGAGAGGTTCCTCGGCCATCACAGAAGGCAATGGTTCGCTAACCACGACACGCGCCTCAAGGTAGCGCTCGCGCAGGTCTCCGAGGCCCAGTCCCTGCAGAACAAGGGTCCAATGAGCCCGAACAAGTCCAAGGTCAAGTCTTTGCTCTCACTGGGCAAGGGCAGGAGTGGAGAGTGGCTGAACCGGATGATCGATGCGGTTTTGAACCACCTCGTTGAGCACCACCGCCAGCACACTCAGCACCTGAACCAGCAGCTCACCTTCATGACTTCAATGGTCTTCCTGGACCACTCGTTGAGCTCCTTCCACTCTGAGTTCATGGAGTCCTTTTCCACGAGCGTCAAGGTGAACTGTATGGCTGGGTCACTCAGGGTCGCGGCGTGGAACATGCTCGAGGCCTTCTTGGGTTACTTTCACAAGCAGTACGGAACCGGAACGGTCGTGGAGGAGTACATGGCGTCCATGATGGTCACGCTGAAGCAAAAGCTCCAGGACAACGCTGGGAGGACGGCCACAATATTGAACATCATTGAGAACGAGGAGACGCCATACATGAAGAACTGGAAGGCCATGCACCGGATACTGTGGAACATGATCTCCAACTACTGGGGTGGGGACGTCCTGGCCAGGTTTGTGGCTGCGCTTGCCGCCATAGACTCGTTCATCCAGGCGGAGAACAACAAGAGGAGTGCGCTGAACATCACATCTATGAATTACGAGGCGAGCTCAGAGTGGCTGTGCAGACGTAGGGCTGAGATCATCGCGGACACCGTCCTTGGGGTAAGGTCGGTGGAGGCTAGGGAGATCTTTGAGGAGAGGATCACGGACATCTCCGTTCCCGTGGAAGAGGACGAGAAGGAGATGTATCTTGACATCATGGAGAACGATTTGGGTGGCATCGTGGATGACGTGACTCTGGAGCAGTACAACCAGCGCCACGGGGACGGCGAATTCTGCTGGAAGGTCCTCAAGGCGGAGTTTTTGTACCAGCTTTGCTTGGAGGCCAGGCACTACGAGGTTCACCTCTCAGACGCCATCTTGGACATCTTCAGGCTGTGCGACAAGGATAACAACGGCTACATGGACCAGAAGGAGGCCGAGGAGATGCTTGAGGAGTGCATCGCAATGCTGGAGCTCCACCAGCAGATCAGGAGAACGAGCAAGGACGAAAGGCTCAAGTACAACCTGATGGACTTCAACAAGGTCTTCAAGCAGTTCTGGGTGACCGCCGTGCTGGTGGACGAGTCCTCTGGCTCGACCCCGCCTTCATCCATGCACGTCATCGAGCGCCTCGTGAACGAGGCCAAGTCCATGACCACGAACCCCACGCTGGACTGGGCGTCGGACGTGGAGGAGATCTCCTTCACCGGGTTTAGCGCCGCGGTGCGGATGTCGACCATCCTCCGCGCGTACATCCAGATCTTCTTCACCCCCCCCAGGGAGAACGAGGTGGACCTTGAGGACCTGGACGTGTTCCAAGGCAGCGACTCCATGGAGGACCAGAGTCCCCAGGTCCAGAGCAGGAACTCCGCCGTCGCGGTGATCACCAAGAGGCACGCCAACATGTTCCAGGACCAGATTGGGAGACTGGTCTCCCAGACCGGCACGTCGGAGCCCATCCTGAGGGGGCTGCTGCACCGCGTCAAGCAGGAGAGCCACGGGTCGAGCATGATCAAGATGTACCTCAAGCTGATGCAAGACCTGAACTCCATCTCGGTCAACAAGTTCAGGGAGCTGGCGTACGGCCCCATCACCCCGCCGCAGGGCGAGGAGGGTGAGGGCGGGGAGGACCAGCTCTACAAGTCCTTCTGTCCCAAGTTCGACGCGTCCATCAAGAGCGCCGAGTACGCGATGATGTTGCTGAGCGGCGAGAGCGTCGGGTCGCTGCTGCGCGAGGAGGCCAAGATTCTCGGCCGGTCCGCCAGGGTGAGTGACTTGGTGAGGCTGACCAAGGACATCCAGGCCGTGTCCTCCGAGGTGAGGAGCGCGCTGGTGGGCATTGTGGTGAGGAAGAGGCTGGAGCGGACCAGGAAGGCGGAGATCAAGTACACCAAGTGAGTGAGGAGTGGAAACAAAACAAAATAAAAAGGTTTATTTTTATTTTTGGACTTTTGCCCGGGCAGCCTGCAGGCCACTCTAGATCCTCTCCACCGCCCTGTAGTTGCACCCGTTCCTTTCCAGCATCCACCTCTTGTAGTGCAGGTGGTCCCACCACATCTCCTCCCAGCTCCTGTTCGTCTTCCTGGCCTGGCCCAAGAAGTACCTCGGAGGCTTACCCCTCAAAGTGTCCCGCCGGGCGCCCTGGTGCTGCACGATGTTCACCAAGCTCGACGTCCTGCCCCCCGTGCCGCCGTGGGACGGCCTCGTGTCCGTGAGCACGGGGAACCGGCCCGGCTGCAAGTTCAAGAAGAGGGCGATCTGTTGCGACGGGACCCGGACAGACAGAAAAGGGGAACGTCAGCGACGAAGGAAGAATCAAAGAGGCCGAGAGAAACGAACGGAGCAGAGCTGCCTCTTTTGCCATGTTGTGTTCGCCGAGACTTACGTTCGAGCACGCCAGCAGGTAGCCGAAGGTCTTCGTGTCCGAGTGCGGGATTCCCGGGTCCCCCCTGTAGCCCGAGGGGTTGAACTCCATGGCGCCTAACCTCTCTTCCCTACCCCAGCCAAAACCCTCCCGCTCCCGCGCCCGAATCTAGGTTCCGCCGCCCCGCCTCGCCGTTCCAAGCCCCTCGCCCAGCGCTTTTCTTATCCTCTCTTCGCCTTCTCCTGCTCTGGTCATTTTTTTTCCACACATTTCTGGAAATGTTCCCCCGGAAAATTGGCTCGCTCGCGGAAATCGTCTCTCAACGTTCTCATTCATGCCTGGAATGTGGAATGGGGATTGCGGTTCCCAACACTGGAAATCTACAGGCACGAGAGAAAAAATTGGAGCCTTGACCTTGACCGGAGGAGGCAAACTGGAGGAGCAAAGACTCATCAAGCGAGCGAGCGCTTGCCTTGTTGGGAGAGAGCGACGACGGCAGCGCAGCGCAGCACAGCACAAACACGCGAGGGTGCGGAGTGTGAGAGGGGACACGCCTTAGCGTAAGGCAGGACCCTCGAGAAAGGACAAACGGAGGACTGGCGTGAGTCGCTTGGACACCAAACCCAATTCGTTTTGTAGGCGACCTCCCAAGACGAGAGCCTTGGGGAGGCCATTGGGCCATTTGCGACTGAGTGAGGGCGGACCGCAGGCCTCAAGCGGCACTCCATTGACTGCCTTTATTCCAACTCGGCTTTCGGACGAGGAGGGGTAGCAGTTTTACACACAAGTACACACACACACACACAAGCAAGCAGACGCTTTACGAAGTTTGACGCCATGGTCGTCGCGACGGAGACGTATGCTTACGCCGCGGAGCCTCAGCCCGTGCGCTCGCGCAGGAGGCCCAAGTACCGCGAGAGCGACGAGACCGGGGAGATGGCTTCGAATATCATGTTCGACCGCAGGGTGGTGAGGGGAAACACCTACGCCGCCCAGATTCTGCCGGCGGAGCCCTTGGTGGAGACGACGGGGAGGCCCAAGAAGGTCGTTCAGACCCTGAAGCGCGCCTCGACGCCGGAGCCCATCGACGGCAGAAGGCACATGGACATCCAGACCGACGCTTACCTGGAGGAGCTCACGGACACGGTGCCCGAGGCGGAGATCTCCACGCAGACGGACGCCTTCTTGGACAGGCCACCCACCCCGCGGTTCATCCCGATGAAGACGGGTGTGGACGCCGAGACCCAGATCGAGAGCGGCGAGATCTTTGACTTTGACTTGGAGGTCGAGCCGATTCTTGAGGTCTTGGTCGGCAAGACGCTTGAGCAGGGGCTCATGGAGGTCCTGGAGGAGGAGGAGCTCGAGGCCATGAGGAAGCACCAGGAGAACTTTGAGCAGATCAGGAACGCCGAGCTCATCGCGACGCAGAGGATGGAGGCCAGCGAGAAGAGGAAGGAGGAGGAGAAGCAGAGGCGGATCGACCAGGAGAAGCAGAGGCTCGAGAGGGAGGGCCAGGTCAGGCAGAAGGTCGCCGCGTCCTCGTTCGCCAGGGGGTTCCTCGACACGGTCGTCGAGGACGTCTTCGCGGACCTGCACCAGGCCGGGCACTTTTACGACCCCGTCGAGAAGGAGGTCAGCGACACCTTCCTGCCGTGGCTGCTGGCGGAGACCCAGAGCCAGCTGCACGGGATGGAGGTCTCCTACAACACGGCCAAGAGCATCGTGGCCGCCGCCATCAAGAAGAAGCTCGAGCAGCAGCAGGCCGCCGAGGACGCCAGGAAGGCCGCCATCGCCGAGGCCAAGGCTGCGGAGGAGGCCGAGGCCAGGGCCGCGGAGGAGGCTGCAGCAGCGGAGGCCGCCGCAGCGGAGGCCGGAGAGGAGGGAGAAGAGGCCGCCGGAGAGGAGGGAGGCGAGGAGGGGGGGGAGAGCGCCGAGTAGACAATGAGGAAGGATGACGAAGGAGGAGGAAGAGGTGGGGCCGCTGAGCCGATGGACTTGATGGTCGTCACTCACGGTGTGTAAAAAAAATGAATTCAACCGGACTGCCTCTTTTCTTTTATTTTCTCTCTCCCTTTTGCGAGTCGCCTCCACAAAAAGACCTCGAGACCATCGCACGCCGCTTCGCTTCGTTCCTTTCCAAAAGTGCTCGCGGATCACCAGCCACCCACCCCGCGCCGCGACAGATGAAAGAAGATTTCAGCCAGATCTGGCTGAAATTCTGGCAGAATTCAAAAAAAAAAAAAATGTCCGTTATAAATTGTTGTTTTTGTTTGAAACCGAAACCGCAAGCAATTTTGACAGCTGCTGTTCAAAAGGAGCGCGCAGCACAGCGCAGCGCACGGGCGCGCACCTCGAGCAGCAGCAGCGCGATGACGAGCCGCCGCTGGCCTCGCGCCGCCGCCGTTAGGGCGGGGCTTTCGGTCCCGTTCCTCCTGCTCCTCCTGACAATAACAACAACAACGGCCGCCGCGGGGGACTTTGCCGTGTACACCAACGTCTTCGTTGCGAACGCCTCGGCGTCTCCGAGCCGCCCGCCGTACCACGCGAGCGTGGACTTCGTTTTGGTGAACACGGGAGCCTCGCCGCTGGACCTGTCCACGATCACCCTGAACTACTTTTTGGGCCAGCAGCCCGGCAAAAGGTACGACGCATTCGTGTGGTCCGCCGGCGCCGAGGGCGGACACCACCTCCGCCCCGAGGACGTCTCCGTGTCCTTCGCGGAGTGCGCCGACCCCGCCGAATCCTGGTCTTCCTCCCCGGGGTCCAGGGTGCGGATGGCCGCCACCTTCGCTACCGGACTGGCCGGCCTCGCGCCCGGCTCAAGGGCCGTCGTCAGGACGAGGGTTGCCAAGAGGATCTGGCCAAGGGAGCCACTGGACGGCACGGCCCCGTGGTCCGAGCTCCGCCTTGAGCGCGGAGCTGCGCCCTTCTCCCTGCCCGACCCCAACGGTCGCGGCCTGGTTTCCTTCGCGCTCAACCCGAGGGCCGCGGTGCTGGACACGGCCTCGGGAGCCCTGCTGTCCGGCGACCTCCCGCACGGCTACACAGGGGAGGGGAGCTGCTCGGAGGTGTCCCCTGCACCGCCAACGACGAAGCCGGGGCTCGATAACAACTACGCCAGGGAGGCCTCCGAGCCCGAGAGGGCGGTGAGGAGGATGCTCCAGCAGTGGCAGCGTCCGCAGTCCTCGCAGTCGCTGGGCCGGCTCCTGCAGCCGCTGTCCCTGTCCGGCGAGCGGGAACTTACCATCGCCCCCGGCACATCGTCTGGCGCCTCGCCTGCCTTGGTACCCTGCGCGAGCGCCGGTCCGTGGCTCAGGGTGGACTCCAGGTTCGACGAGTCCCTGCCTCAGCTGCAGTACGTGAAGCTGCTGATCGAGAACACTGGGGACAAGCCTGTGAGCCTGGACGGCCTCCGCGTTCCCTTTCCTTACAGGGAGCTCGGGGAGAGGCACGACCTGGTGGCGGCGTGCACTAACCCGGTGACCTTGGGGGCCACCATGACGAACGAGCAGCGCGGGGGCTACGACGTGTGCTCCCACATTACCGTGGAGGTCGGGGAGACCGAGTTCGTGGCCACCTTCAAGAACTATACGCTGTGCCCTCGCTGCAAGCTGGACGGGTTCTCGGACGCGTTGAGCCTCTTCGGGGTTTACGACGAGCACTGGCAGATGCTGAACCTGGACGTGACGATGGGGTCGTCCTCGTGCGGCGGCGGCCAGGAGGGCGCCCCGGCGCTGGGACCGGACCCACTCAGGCAGCGGCCCGACACAGCCGTCACCAAATGGTCCACAATGGGCCCCGGGAGCTGCCACGCCGTGAAGAACGCCAACTACGGGGGCACGGTGTTGAGCAAGCCTGGGCTGACCGCCGAGTCCGCCGCGGAGTGCTGCGACCTTTGTCATGGGGTTCCCGGCTGCAACGTGTGGACCTTCTGCGGCGAGGGGTGCCAAGGCAAGGACGAAAACGCCTGCGTGCTGAAGTTCGAGGAGGCCCTCGAGCCTCAGGTCCTGAGCAGGGGGAAGTACACCCCGTGGGCCTCCGGGTACCTTGGGCTGACCCAGGATCAACCACAGCAGCAGCAACCAGCTCCGACCTACTCGGCAGCCATGGAGCATTGCACCGCGGAGGTGTCCAACCTGGCGGCCACTTGCACGACAGACTACAAGGGAGACGCCTCCACAGTGTCCCAGTGGTGCTGCGACAGCATCGCCAAGGTCAGCTCGGGCTGCCTGTGCAGAAAGGACTTCGGGGCGGAGGTCGGGGCGATGCAGGACGCCCTGAGGCTGGCCGCAACGGAGAAGTGTGGCCTGTCCCTTTGTGATGCCATCGGCTCCGGTTCCAACCAGGAGGTCACTTGGACGCCCAAGAGCCTGGGGGGTGGGGCGGGCAGCCCAAGCGCGGAGGCCTGCGATCTGGGATCGCTCAGGGCGGACCTGGCGATGGAGGCCAATGAGGACTACACGGAGCTCTTCCTGGTGGGCAACGTCGCAAACACCCCAACTGCTGTTGGAGGCCGTGTGGGAGACTTCACTGTGCCGATCTTCTTCAGCAGGGGGGTCAGGGGGCCCAGGGGGCAGTGGTACCGGGCGGGGCCCGAGGAGTTCGTGCTAGAGTGTGCGGACCCCGTGGTCGTGTCCACCAGCTTTGGACCGGTGCAGAGGAGGAGGCTGAGCTGCGACGACGTTAGTGTGAGGATGGAGGAGGAGGGGATCCTCTTCAGCCTCAGGGGAGACGCCCTGTGCGCTGGGTGCTCCGTGCAGGGAACTAGGGAGATGCCCGTTTGGCGTCTCCGCCACGTCAGCGGCCTTCCTTTGGACTACATCCACATCAATCCAGTCCTGGCATCCAATGGCCCAATTGTGGGAAAGCCGTTCTGCGACATCTTCCCTGCTCCTCTAGGTGAGACTGTTGCTTTGGAGGCAGCGCAACCCTTGGACCTCTCCAGTGAGGCTTTTGGGGACCCAGCCGGCCCTGGGATCTCTAAAGATGTTTGGAGGGATCCTTCGGAAACAAACACCGCTCAGGACATTCTGTATGGCAACCCAGGTCAGGCACTGAGGCCTGGGAGATTTGGAGCTCAGCCGCCAGCCCCAGGGATCCAAGAGGCATCGGCCCTTCATTTTGGGCCGCACTCTGTAACGCCAGAGCAGTTGGGCTTGCTTGCTCCAGGCCAAGCTGCGATGCTCCTTCAGGAACTGTACACAACGCAGGCTGCTCAGGCCCTGGGAGGCATGGACCCCAGAGATGCCGTCCCCATCTTGCAAGCCATGTCGCCAGCGGAAGCAGCCAAAATTATGAATGCCATGCCAGGATCCCAGATTGCTGGCATTTTGAGGCAGATGCAACCCACCGCAGCATCCCAGCTGGTTGGCAGCATGTCACCAGTCGC
>Ga0160423_10003747_pt1 | contig 12604 bp, 27 predicted proteins | sample CRUFie14St8metaG_FD_108191 | JGI IMG/M metagenome (GOLD analysis project Ga0160423, IMG submission 108191) | Marine microbial communities from the Costa Rica Dome - CRUD Field 142mm St8 metaG | ecosystem: Environmental > Aquatic > Marine > Oceanic > Photic zone | place: Costa Rica: the Eastern... | reverse complement strand
TTAGTGTGTTGTATGTTATTGAATCTAACTAATAGAAAACAAGTTGATACTATTAGAAAACAATTATTTGATAAATATAAAACACCAGAAGATATGATGAACGCTGACCATGAAGAGTTAGCTGACATCTTAAAACCTTTGGGGTTATATAATCGTAGAGCTAACTCACTTCGTAAGATGAGTGAAGGATATATAAAAGGTTTTAACTCAGTAGATGAGTTATATGGTATCGGTCAGTATGCAAAAGATTCATGGGATATATTTCAGAATAGTAACTTTAACACAAAACCTGAAGATAAGGTTTTACAAGAATATTTAAGACAGGAGTCATTAACATGATGTATTTTTTATTAGGTGTTTTAGCACCATTATTTTTAAACATACTGCATATGTGTATCGGTATATACATTACTATTTCAAAAGGTAGTGTTATGAGTTTAGCATTTAGTGGTGCTGGATTCTTTACTAAGAGTATTGGTATGGTATTTATTATGTATTTAGGATTAGAAACGTTTGATTTGAATTTTAAATATTTTATACCATTACTAAGTTCCTTCTTTCTAATGACACATTTTATAGAGGCATTTGTGATACAACATTACATCCAACAAAATGTAAAACCTCATGTACAAGCATTACAAAAGTGAAAAAGAATTGGGTTTATTATATGAAAGAAGGATTACGTAATATGACAGGTTGGAACTCAAACAAAGAACAATCAATCATAAACGAAGTTAAAGAATATTTGGATTACCTAGAAACTCCAAATGAAAACTTTAATGGTATGGCAGTTTGTCCTTTTTTAAAGAAAGAAAGACTTGAACATAAGCTCATGATAAAAGTTTGGTATCCTGATAAGACTCCTTTTTTAGATGCTGTTGACGAGTTCCAAAAAAGTGATTTTAATTCAGCTTTGCTTATATGTATGGATGGAGAGGGTGTTAAATGGAAAGATGTTAAACGAAAAAGATTCCAAAGACTTACACAAATGTTATTAAAAAAAAGTAAACACAAAAGTTTAAAGGCTTTATGTTTTTCTCCGTTTGAAAAAATTACTGCTGCTGGAGTAGAGACTAGAAAAAAGGCTCCTTATTTTCTTATAAATATAGCGGATAAAAATGAACTCGGTAATGCACATACGAAGTTATTAAAAACTAAATACTACGATAATTTTACAGAAAAAGAATTAAAGGGGTTGAAGATTACATCTAAGTAATTTAATCAAGAAAGATGGCTAAACAATATAAATCAGCAATCGGAGCTATACCGAAGATTGTAAATAATATAATTTTTAAAACTCGTAATCAAAAAATATTTTACGATATTATTAGTGACGTTAACACTCAGTTAATTTTATGTCATGGTATAGCTGGTACAGGTAAAACTTATGTCTCAGTTTATAAAGCTTTACAGGACGTTTTAAGACGTGGAACTGGTTATGATAAGTTAATAATAATTAATCCAACCGTAGATGTAGGTAATGAAGATAAGTTAGGTTACCTACCTGGTGAGTTGGATAAAAAAATTCAACAATACAATGAATCAACATTTACTATATTAGACAAGATAGTTGGTAAAGACAAAGCAGCTAAATTGATAAATGATGGTAAAGTTGAGATTAGTGTTTTGAACTTTTTACGTGGAGTCAACTTAGAAAATTGTTATGTGATATTAGATGAAGCTCAAAACGTATCACCAATGCAGATTAAAACTTTGATGACAAGAATATCAGATAATTGTAAAATGATTATACAAGGTGATATGTCTCAATGTGATAAATACAAAACTAATGGTGTGACTAACTATGAGAAAAGTGGATTCTATGATTCATGGTTTAGATTAAAAGATGTAGAAGGAGTAAATCACATGGAGTTCGATAGAGAAGATTCAGTTAGACATCCTTTAGTTAAAAGAATTTTAAAAACATATGAGGATGAACATCTCATAGATTTATCTAAAAGTAATGAAGAGGTATAAATAATGCCAAGAAGAGCAGTAAAAAAGAAAACACCAGTTAAGAAAACAAAACCTAGTCGTGGTATATACGTAGGTCTTAAAAAAAGAGGTAGAAAACCTAAAGAGACAAACAAGTTTATAATTGACTTGATTAATGGTGCTAAAAGAATTTTTTCGCCAGAGTGAAAAAGGTAAAAAAGAAAGCAGCAGATTTTCTACCAGATGATGTGCAGAATGCAATAAATGCCTTTATAAAACAAGTTAACATAATGGCAGAATATAAATTAAATTCTATGCCACATGAATATGTAAAAAATATGTTAGAAGTTATAGCTAAATATCCTGAATATAATAAGTTGTTGATGGATATGATTAGTGTGTTGAAAAAATATGAAGGATGGGAAAATAAATGATATATATAATTAAAGTCCCTTACGTGACAAAGAACGTATCAGTATCACATAAATATTTTTATTGGAGTAACTAATGAAGACAACAAAGTATTTTTCAGCTGCATGGTGTGGACCATGTAAAGTTTTTAAACCAGTTATGAAAGAAATAGCTAACGAAGGTCACGTTATAGAGTTTATAGATATAGATAAAACACCTGAGTTAGCACAGAAATATGGTGTACGTTCTGTACCCACAACTATCATAGAACAGAATGGAATAGAAGTAGATAGAATTGTAGGGACTACATCTAAAGAACAAGTACTCAAAAGAATAAATGGCTAAACGTAGAAAAAGATATCCAAGTTTTAAATATATTATTACAGATGAGGATATTTTAAGCATACTTAATGCTATAAATAATGATGACTTTGATTATATATTGGATTTTTTTGAAGACTTACAACCTGTTGGAAAAGAAGATTCGGAAAATACTTATTCTTTTGAACAGATAATAGCAAATGCAGGGATAGTTGTTAAGAGGAATAAATGAGTAAAATACTAGCTGCTATTGTATTCAGTACATTAGGGCATATCTTAGCTTGGTTTCATATGAATGGTCAGTTTAGATATGATTTTATGAAATCAAACTGGTGGGTTTTTTTAGCAGGATTACCGATAAGTTATCTTTTTTATTACTCAACTAGATGGTCATACGAATATTTTGGTTATGTTTGGAATATCAGATTAATAGGATTTGGAATAGGTACAGCGATATTTGCAATAATGAGTTATATATTAATGAATGAGGCACCTACTTTCAAGACGGTTATATGTTTAATTTTAGCATTAGCAATAATATTAATACAATTAAATAATTAAATGAAATACGATACAGTATATAATCATTCTCATAATATGATATACGTCAGGTCACAAGATGATTTGATTTATATAATATGTCAGAATGAAGAACAAGAAAAACAGGTTGTAGAACGGATGAATACAGATAAATGCATCTTAGAGGATTATGAAGTCTGGGAAGATGATAGAGTTATATTGACCTTTAGAGTATTAGATGATTATGAGATTAAAACAACTGATTTAAATTGACGTCCGCTTATATTATTCTCTTTCTACTTACTCAACACATCGTAGATAAATATCAAAAAAGATAAAAAAATACTTGACATATATACAAATTATTTCGTATATTCAGATATAAATAATAAAGGAAATATTATGAATACAAAAGAAATAATAGAACTATTAGAATCAATCGACCAATATATTAATGATGGTAATCTTGATGATGCACAGGTCGAAATCGCTATCAATCTCAGAACCTTATATAAAGAATTAGTAAAAAAATAAAAAAAATACTTGACACGTATGGTAATTTATTCGTATATTAGGGTATGAAAAATAAAGGAAATATAATGAGTTCAGATTTTAAACACTTCAATTCTATGACTCGTAATAGTAGTAGATTTGACAATGATAATTCTAGTTTCTGGTTTGATGACTCACCTAGAACAAGTATCTTTGATGAAGATAATCAAGAAGTTAAGAGAGGTGTTGACCATATTCAGTTAGCTTCTTACAGAAGAGCTATCAGTAACTTTGTTACTATTGTTACTGGTGATAGTTCTATCCCTGTTAAATTTCAATCTAATGATAGTTCTTATACTGATGGTAAGACGGTTATGATTGGTTCTAAGATTGATGAAAAAAGTTTTGACCCTACGGTAGGTGTAGCTCTTCACGAAGGTTCACATATCAAACTTTCTGATTTTAACTTTCTTAAAAATCTTGAACATGAAGTTCCTAGAGAATTATATGATTTAGGTCTTAAAAAAGGTTTTGGTGATTTTCTTGTCAGTAATCATGTTAAAAATATGATGAACTATGTAGAAGATAGACGTATTGACTGGTATGTATTTTCTACTTCTCCCGGTTACAAGGGTTACTATAATTCTATGTATGACAAGTATTTTCATTCTAAAGTAATTGACAAAGCTCTTCTTACTAATGAATACACTTCTCTCGATTTTCAATCATATGAATTTAGAATTATCAACTTGACTAACAAAAATTCAAGACTAGATGTATTACCTGGTTTATCTGATATTTACGATTCTATCTTTAGAGAAAATGGTGGTGTAAAAAAGATGACTAGTACTAGGGAAGCTTTTAACGTAGCTCTTAAAGTTGTAAATATGATTTACAGAAATCTTCCTGATGGCGTTGAGACTACTGAAGAAGATACAAATGGTATGACACATTTTATTCAACAACCAATATCAGGTGAAAACAATACTGAGGGTGGTCAACCAACTGATGTTGAACTTACAGATGCTCAGAAAAAGACTCTTGATAGAGCTATTCTAAAACAAAAAGATTTTGTTAAAGGTGATGTTAAGAAGGTTGGTAAGTTATCTAAAAAAGATTCTGGTATTATTAAGAGTATGGAAGATGCCGGCGTTGATATGAAAAAGGTAGGACAATCCATTACTGAAAGAAAGTATGATTATGAATCAGGTGAGTATGTTCAACTTCCTCATAAGGGTATTGATTGTATTGTCGTAAAAAAGCTTACTGATGATATGTTCAATCAATATACGTTTCCTGGACTAATGACATATCATAATGATAGGGTTGTAGATTATCAATCTATTGTTGTTAACAAGGGTATTATTCTTGGTAAGAAGTTAGGTCGTAAGTTACAGATTAGAGGTGAGTCAAGAGATACTAAGTGGACTAGACTTGATAGTGGTAGAATTGATAAGAGACTTATTAGTGAGTTGGGTTTTGGTAATGAAAGAGTTTTTTCAACTACCTTTGTAGAAAAATATTCGGATGCTTTTCTTCATATCTCAGTTGATGCTAGTGGTAGTATGAATGGAGACAAGTGGGATAACACAATGATTTCAGTTGTAGCTATCTGTAAAGCTGCTTCAATGATTGATAATGTTGATGTAGTTGTTTCTTTCAGAACTACTCATGATACTAATATTAGTAGACGTAGTGCTAAGAGTGTTCCTTTAATAGCTATAGGTTACGATTCAAGAGTTGATAAGTTTTCAAAGGTTGTTAGACACTTTAGTAGAATGAGACCTGGAGGAACTACTCCTGAAGGTTTATGTTTTGAAGCTATTTTAAACGAAATTGAACCTACAGTTAGAGATAGAGATTCATACTTCTTGAATTTTTCTGATGGGATGCCTATGTTTAGTAATGATGACCTTTATTACTATAATGCTAATGCTACTAGACATACCAAGGCTATGGTTGACCAGATTAGAAACAGAGGTGTTAAAGTATTATCATATTATGTTGAGGATGGTTACAGAGGTAGCGAAAGTGTAAAAGATTTCAAAGCTATGTATGGTAAGGATGCTAGTTTCATCAACGTAACTAACGTAATGGAAGTTAGCAAGTCAATGAACAAAATGTTTTTGGAGAAGAACTAATGAGTTATAAAATAGGAATAGATGTTGATGGTGTGTTAAGAGATTTTTGTGGAACGATAACCGACGTGATACAGAAAAAATATCCCGAGTACATACCTGAAAATTTTAATGGTATACAAAGTTGGTTTATTGATAGAGATTTTGATTGCACAATGGACCAATTAAAACAGATATACTGGTATGATGATGTTGATACAATAATGGGAAATGGATGGCCTATGTACGGTCAGATAAAACAAATGTATGATTTATTTGATTGGGCTGAAAATAATGGTCATACACTTGTTTGTGTAACTTCTCAAAGACCTCATGCTAGACAATACACTTTAAAATGGTTAGGTAATTATGGACTTAATTTTGAAACTGTATATTTCAGAAGAGGTAAAGATAAATGGAAAGTTGATGTTGATTATTTAATTGACGATAGTCCTGAAAATTATCATTTTTGGAAACAAGGTCGTGGTATGGAACATGGGTTTATTTTAAGAGATGCTCCTTACAATCAAGATATAGATACTAAGGTAAGAATACATAATCTAGAAGAAATAAAGAATATAATAAAATGAAAAAAGATACTTGTAAAATTTGTTCTAATCCTTTAAATGGTATAATGATTTTTTATCCAGAGCTCTGTTTAAAATGTGTAGTAGATTTAGATAATACAGCTAAAAAAAAAGATAAAAAAAATGAAAAAAATACTTGACACGTATGGTAATTTATTCGTATATTAGGGTATGAAAAATAAAGGAAATATTATGAAAAGAGAAGTTGATTTTATTCTTGAGAACTCCCAATTAGATTTACAAGATGGTAGCACCATGTTTGATACTTGGACTGGCATGACTTTCCCAATTCAAGATAATGGTGAGCCTGATTGGGATATGGGAGTGCATATTACTGATGTTTCTCATGAATGGTTAGATAATTTAGATAAATGGGATAAACGAATCATTGACGCTTGGGTCATGAGGAAGCATGATTTTGGTGGATTAGATAAGAGTAATTTATCTTAAAAAAAGTGAAAAAAAGACTTGACACGTATATGGTTTTATTCGTATATTATAGTATAAGAAATGATAAATAAATTAACATTTGATAAAAAAAGGAAAAATAACAAATGAATAATGTAGTTGTAAAAATAGAAAAAAGTGGTAACAGGTTCAATGCTTGGGATATTGATGGTAATAAATATACTTCTCAGATTGGTACTGGTACTAGAAAGAAGGCTTTTAATAATGGTATGGCTCTTGAACGTAGAGAAGGTAAGAATGGTAGAGTATATTGGTGGCAGGTTGATATGAGTCAATTTGAAGCTAATCAAACACCTAACATAGATATTTCTTCAGTAGAGGTTCCTAGTGACCATGCTGAGGTTCTTAATTTTATTCATAGTTCTTATTCACTAAAACCTCAAGGTTTAGTTATGAAGGAACTAAAATGGAAATACTTAATCAGGTCTGCTGTCAGAGGTAAGAATATTCTGATGACTGGTCCTGCTGGTTGTGGTAAGACAATGGCTGCTAAGTCACTTGTTAACTCACTAGATAGACCTGATTTTTATTTCAATCTGGGAGCTACTCAAGACCCTAGGTCAACACTAATCGGTAATACTCATTTCGACAAGAAAAAAGGTACATATTTTTCTGAGTCGCTGTTCGTTCAAGCTATTAGGACTCCTAATGCTGTTATATTATTAGATGAGTTATCAAGAGCCCATCCCGATGCTTGGAATATTCTAATGACGGTTCTTGACTCAGGTCAGAGATATTTAAGGCTTGATGAATCTGATGGTGCTGAAACGGTTCAGGTAGCTCCCGGTGTTACATTTGTAGCGACAGCTAACATAGGTAATGAATATACATCAACAAGAGTTATGGACAAAGCATTGATGGACAGATTCATTATTGTTGAGATGGATGTTCTCAATGATGAAGAGGAGTTTGGATTACTTCAGTATATGTTTCCTAATGTTGATTCAGATTCATTACGAGCTGTTTCTGAGATAGCCAACTTATCAAGAACAGAAGCTAAGTTAGATAGTGGTAAATTATCAACTGGTATTTCAACAAGAACTTCCGTTGAGTTAGCGGGATTGTTATTTGATGGGTTCACACTTAACGAAGCTGCTGAGGTAACGGTTTATCCTCAGTATGTAGATGACGGTGTGGATAGTGAAAGGACTTTTGTAAAGCAGTTGGTACAGAAGTATGTCAATGATGGTACTGATGAGGATTTATTCAATGAGAACAATAGTGAAGAGATGGCTTAGGCTATCTCTTTCACTAATAATTAGTAGGAGTTATAATGTCAATTAAAACTAAAACAAGAACACAAGGTGTCATAAACAAGGAAAATAAAATTATCTTTCAATCTTATGAAAAGGTGATTAATAAAAGGATGAAAGCTGGAAAGGATGTGACACAATTAACCCAAAGATTAAATAAACTGGTTACTGAATCGAAAAGGTAATTAGGTTTATATAAGGGCTAGGTTTTAATTTCCTTTTACCTAGCCCTTTAACTTATATAGGAAATAAAAATGAAAAAAACAGATATTAAATGGGATAACGTTTTAGTTTATTTTATTATTATGCCAATTACTAGTATTCTGTTTTGGTATGGTATAATTAAATTTTTACAATGGATATTTTGAATAGGAGTATAAAAATGAAAAAAACAAAATGGTCTGATTATGATAAATTTTTAGTATTAGCTGATAATGCTAATGGAAAGTTAACCGTTAGTTACGATTCTTTTTTAAGATTTAAGGAAGTAATGCAAGTCGTAAATACTATAGCTTTCTCCGATAAAACTAATTATTTACATAACGATAATATTTATAATCGTAAGATAACGATAACAGAAGCTAAAAGAATTATTGCTAATGTAGATGAATGTAGATGGAATTCAGCTACTGAAATGATGTTTTTAGTTTCAAACCAAATAGGTCTAAGAATTTAGAGAAATTGTATTTCTCTTGGTTATAATAACAGGAGAAATACAATGGCAAAAAAACTTGATGTTCGTGAATATCAATGCGAACTTATTAAGGTTTTAGATGGAGACACGATTGATTGTTATATCGATTTAGGTTTCGATTTAAAGATAAAAAAAAGAGTTAGGTATATGGGTATCGATACTTGGGAAAGTAGGACTCGTGACTTAGCTGAAAAAGAAAAAGGTTTATTAGCTAAAGCTAGAAATAAAGAATTATTAGAAGCTGGAGTTTTTAAACTTAAATCATTTGGAACAGGAAAATTTGGAAGAGTACTTGGAGAAATATTTGTTTCACCAGAATATGTGGGTGATAAAATTACTGAATGTATTAACGACCCCGAAAGCAACATTGACCTATCATCTGATGGTTGGGTTAGTGTTAATGATATATTGATTGAAGAAGGTCATGCTTATGATTATCATGGTGGTAAGAAACAAGATTTCAAAGAGGAAATGAAGAAGGAAAAAGAAAACAAATCAAAAGTATAGGAGGTAAAATGTACTTTGAAGGTCAGGTTTTATTTATCGAAGAGATACAAACTAAAAATGGGACCAAAGAAAAAAAAGTTCGTAGGAACTATTTAGTGGAATGTGATTCAGTTACAGTTGCAGAAGCAAAAATAAATGAACACTTAAAAGAATCACCTTACGTATTTGAAGTTAAGAGCGTAAAAGAATCTAAGATTGTAGGTGTTATATAATGGCTATGGTTATAGATAATAATAAACGTGAAGGTGTACGAAAAAAAACAAGACAAGGTGCCGGTAGAGGCACTAAAAAGTCCGCAATTAAACCGTATAGAGGTCAAGGTGGAAAAAGAAAAAGAAGTAAACGTTAAAATAAAACTAAGAGTACTAAAAGACTATCCTAGTCCAGGAGGTATGTTGTATAAAGGTGATATTGTATTATTACCTAAGATATATGAATCTTATGCTAATAGTTCGGAGAAAATAAGGGTTGAGGATTTAATGGGAAAACTCCACGTAATAGAAGGTACTCTTTTAGAAAAGGTAATAACATGAAAACATTATTTAAAATAATAACAGCAATTTTAGGTATATTAGGTCTAGGTGCTAAAGCAACTGCTAAGAAAAAAGCACAAGTGAAAAAGATTGATAATAAAATAAAAGAAGTTAAGAAAGCCAGAAAAACAGTACAGAAGAAAAAAACAGCTGTACAAAAAAAGAAAACTCAAGTTAAGAAAGCTGTCAAGACAACTCCAAAGAAAAAACCAAACGTCACATCTGCTAAGAAAGCTGCAGCTTCTTTAAAAAGAAGAGCACGTAGAAAATGAAAAAAGTTTATAAGAAACATTGGGCAAGTCCAACAAGAATTATAACAACAAAAACTTATAAGTTTGAAATGAAAGATATTTTTGATGTATTAGAAATAGCATTACTATCTTGGATTTGTTTTTTACTTATGAAATTATTATTTAGTTTTGGTGCTGGAATAGAATCACTTTCAGAAATAGATAAACTTATGAGAGGTTACTAAAATGAGAAAGTTATTAATATTACTTTTCGTAACGATTGGTTTTTCTCAAACTACATTTACTGATGAAGAAATAATCAACCTTGAAAATGATTTTATCTACTTAGAAAATATGGTAGATTCATTATCTTATCAGGATAGTTTAAAAGCAGTTATGATAGCAATACTGGAAGAAGAAATTAAACTTACTAATGAAGAATTAGCTTGGAGAGGTGAACAATTAAAACTTACAGAACAAAAAGTAAAGTTAGTTAAACCAAGTTGGTGGGAAAATAAATGGTTATATTTTGGTTACGGAGCAGGATTAGGTGTTTCTGTAACATTATTAATCAATCAACTTGGAGACATTCTTGATATCTTCTGATTATGTAGGTAATACACCATTAATTAAATTATCAAATAATCTTTATGGAAAATTAGAATCTGTAAATCCAGGAGGTTCCATAAAAGATAGACCTGTCAAATATATTCTTGACCATGCAATTGAAAATAAATTAATAAAGGCATCTGATACTATCGTAGAAGCTACAAGCGGAAATACAGGAGTATCTTTAGCTATGTTATGTGCAGAAAGAGGTTATAATTGTTTAATAATTATGCCTTCAGATATGTCACGTGAAAGAAAAGAGTTAATTAAATTTTTTGGAGCTGGACTAATTGAAGTTGATGCAGGTGACTTCGATTCTGCAATAGAATTAAAAGATAAGTTAGTAAAAGAAAGAGGATACTTTCCTTTAAATCAATTTAGTTCAGAATTAAATATACAATGTCATTATGAAACAACTTATAGAGAATTGATGATTCATTTAGAATATGATTTACAATTAGACCCTTTAGATAAATTATCAGCTTTTATAGCTGGTACTGGTACTGGAGGTACTTTGATGGGAGTAAAAAAAGGTTTTGATGAAGATTTTAAAGTTGATGCTCCTAAAATCGTAGCAGTAGAACCTACTGAATCTCCAGTTATGAGTGGAGGAAAAAAAGGATTACATGGTATACAGGGTATAGGTGACGGGTCAAAATTTTTAGTAGATTTAGATAAAGTAGATGAGATTATGACAATATCTACTTTAGAAGCTAAAACAAGAGCTATGAAATTAGCAAGAGAACATGGGATACTAGTAGGTATATCTGCAGGAGCTAATGTTTTAGCATCTGAAAGATGGATTGAAAAAAATAAACCTACAGGTGTAGTTTTTACTATCTTATGTGATAGAGGGGAAAGATATTTTAGTTGTTTTTAATTAATCACGTATATTTATTTTAAATGGGAAGAATAATGAAAAAATATTACATACCAGTTGTTTTAATGTTTCTAGCTTGTGAAATGCCCACAGAACCTAAACAAGTCGATGATATTGATGAAATGGAAATGACTTTAGGTAGAGTCGTTGATAAAGATGTACCGGTTGACTCAAAGGACAAAAAAGGTAAAAAAGCAAGTTTCCGTAAAGTGATTTATATGTTAGAAAAATATCTAACTAACAATCCTAATGAAGAAGTGCAAGCTTTAGTTACTACAGCTACATTTAATTTGGAAGCTCTACATGAGATGAAAAAAGCTGGAGTAAAGGATGGATTTATGAAACTCGTAAAAGAAACAAGAAACATATTAAAGAAAGCTATAATGTTAGTCAAGAAAAACAAAGGAAATAAAAAATAGTTTTTTAGAAAACTAACATATACTTATATTAAAGACTTAATAAAATAAGAGGTGGAACAATTTTTAGTTTCCACTTTATTATCAGACTTAAAAATGACCACCTCTTATATTTATTAATACAAGATTTCAACGCTCAAATGAGGTTGAATAATAAACGAGATTAGATGTCGCAAGAATCTATCTCAAGTTTGACTAAAAGTAAACAAGGAGAATACAATGACTAAAGTTGTTTTTAACCGCACCATCCCTATGATTGATAGGGATTCCTTTTTAACCCCCTTTGATAAAATGTTTGACCAATTAGTATCAGCTCAGTTTCCTGAGATGACTAAAACTGTAGGTGTCAATCCGATGTCTAATACAGCATATCCTAAAGTTAACGTATACGAATACGAAGATAAAGTTGGTGTTGTAGCAGAGATACCTGGTTTAGATAAGAAAGACCTCCAAGTTGATGTTCAAGATGGAGTACTTACTATTTCAGGTGATAAACATGGATTGTTTGATGATAGAGGAGCAAAAGTAATTCGTAGAGAATTAAAACATTCCTCTTTTAAAAGACAGTTTGAATTGGGAGAACTTCTTGATGGGGAGAGTATCAAGGCATCGTTCAAAGATGGATTATTATC
>Ga0160423_10003746_pt1 | contig 12606 bp, 2 predicted proteins | sample CRUFie14St8metaG_FD_108191 | JGI IMG/M metagenome (GOLD analysis project Ga0160423, IMG submission 108191) | Marine microbial communities from the Costa Rica Dome - CRUD Field 142mm St8 metaG | ecosystem: Environmental > Aquatic > Marine > Oceanic > Photic zone | place: Costa Rica: the Eastern... | reverse complement strand
CGGGGCGGATGTTCCGTGAGTCGGTTGGGATTGCAATGTGAAGGAACTACCTGAAATTTCCTTGAACACTAAGTAGTCACCTAGTTCGCCGTAGACGAAATCACCATCGAATGCCACGGTGTCGGTGTGGGGGAAAGTCTGGTCTCCAATGGTGTAATCCCCTCCCTTATCATTGACGCCGCCCTTGATGTAAACAATCACATCATAAAAGAGTTCCGTATTGATTCCAGACACCGTCACCGATATGGGATCCTCCGCGTTGGTATCGATGTATCCGGTCATGAGATTCTTGTCGTTGCCTGAGGCAGTGTTGTTCTCTTCACCCCGACCGGTACTCGACCATGTATTGGGAGAAGACCAGGAAACACTGATGCCACTGGCTGCTGAAGCTCCATTGATCTGAATATCCAACTCTTCAGCACTGCCTTCAGCACCCTCGACATTGTTCCAAACAGTCGTCCCAAGGATGCCTGCTGAACCATCTACAACGGACCCCGCTCCATCGGGCTCATCTGAAGCAAAATTAATCCCCAAGACGAAGGGTTCAGGAGGCGCCAATGTGCCACCCTCAAGCCCAGCAATGTAGTGCTCGCGCACACGCTCAGCAGGAATGGCCTTGTCAAAGATAGCTACCTCATCCAGGAAACCTTCAAAGGCGTTACCGGTGGCATCGTAAACACCTCCACCTCCAATGTGCACATTAAAGTCAGAGGCCCCGTAATCAGCGGTAGCGTTACCCGAGCTATTGATTAGCTCACCATCGAAGTAATTGTGGATCTGCTGTCCGTCCGCAATGGTCGCAATGTGATGCCATTCATCATCCGAAAACTCGTAAGTCGTATCGAGCGATCCACCACCTGGAGTCCAAATCTGAATAGTGGTTCCGTTGATAAACCCGTATTCTACCGCATCATTCTGCCCCACAATTCCCACGCGGTTCCACCCTTCACCCTCTCGGTTGGTCGGCTTGACCCAGTATTCAAGGGTAAAGGCGCTCAACTCGTTGAGCCACTGCCCCTGGGTTTCGATCCAGAACTGATCCAAATCACCGTTAAAAGCGGCTGCATAATTTTCATTTCCAAAGCCAAGAAGCCCATCCCCTGGACGAGGCCCAGCACCGCTGTTGACTTCCACCTCAATGGAATCGGCCTGTCCACTACCGGACATCCACAGACCATCGGCCTGCTCACCCAGGGTCCCGAAGTTTTTGGCTACCATACCGGAGGTTTCTTCAAAGCGGTAGTAAGCAATAGGTCCGTCTGACTGAATCACCTCACCATAAGTCACGATGCGTACCTTGAAGGTCACCGATGAGCTTCCAATAGCATTTCCATAAAGATCCTGCACGTTTTGCACGGTGAGTGTGTAGGTAGCATCAGGCGTCATGTCAGAGGTATCCAGCACCACCGATGAACCACTGACCACTCCAGCGCTGACCGAAACACCGTCGGAGAGAGCATAATTGCCAGCTACCGCACCAGAGGTCGCATCCAGGCCTTCATTAAATTTCACTAATAGCTTGTTGGTGGATTTGGCGGCGACGCTCACCACCTCAGCGGGAACCGTGTCTTTAATCACGCTCAAAATCGCAGTATCACTACTCATAGAGAGGGTGGGCACTGTCAACAAAACGCGATATTGAATACCACTTTCAGCAAGCGTTAAAACGGGAGTTTCCAAAGTATCCTCAGTGGCACCTGGAATATCAGTAAAGTTGGAGGATCCGGCACTGGCCTCCTGCCATTGATAAGTGACGAATTCGCCGTAAGCCGAAGTACCTGTGGCTGTGATGGATAAGATATGTGAAAGACCCTCACTCACATCCTGGCTGGCAGGATGCTGTTTGATGGTGATCGCCGCACCATTAGGATCGAGGTAAGTTCCGATCAAAGACCCAGTCAAAGTAGGTGCATCTCCATCTTGAGGGTCAGGATCGGACGTGCGAATCACTGTAGCTGCAACGCTATCCCCGCCCCCACCTTCCGTGTGAATAGATTCCAAATAGTAGCGATTGCCCGCATCCAATTTAATGTCATAAGTGGGCCATTCACTCTCCCAAAACAAGTCCGAGCGCTTGTCATCCACATTGCTCCCACCCCCTACAGAAACCCAAGATCGGGCGTTGGACCATCCAGTTTCCTGGGCAATCAAAAGTTTGTTTGAAGGGTCATCGTCTGTGCTGAGGTAAAGATTTGAAGGATCATCACTATTGGTAAAGAAAATATAGTTACCATCTGCTGGTGGAACAAAGTATCCAACAAGTTGGTTTCCGTAGTTCCCCCCGCTCTCGTTTGATCCTCCTGGGCCATACTCCCAGTAGGGCTCCAGTGTTACAGATGTAGGATTATCAGGGAATCGCGGATCATTTTGAAGGGTTTCAAGATTAGGGGTCTCATCAAATTGCCAGAACTTGTGTAGGACCACTCCCTCTTGCCAAATAAAGGAGCTGAATTCCATGGTTGAACCAGCCTCAATGGCATTACCTGACAAGTTCCGCACATTGTTCACGGTGACGGTATATTCTGTCCCCACTGACTGCTGAGAGGTTTGAAGAATGACGGTATTGTCATTAGGAGAAGCTTCAACACTGGCTCCACTGATAGTGAGTCCACCGGAAAGTTTATAATTGGAAGCATTACCACCGGTAGCGGAATCGACAGCTTCAGAGAAGATTACTTTAACCTCATTGAAGGAATCTGAGCCCGTAGCCAGCGTTATGGAAGGGGCGGCACCATAACTAGATATGGAAACCATAATAGCCCCAAACAAAAATAGGATAAACTTGTTTTTCTTAAGCATTTTCATTTGGTTTTGATTGATTTTGATACCAACTTAAACTCGTAGCATCCGAATATTGCCACTCCAGTTCAAAAAGAATGGTCAGGTCATCGCATGCGCATAGCAAAGGATGGTAATGAGAGTAGTGGTAGAATGATGAAAAAGCCCAATTGATCGAGCCTTTTTTTGTTTTTTTAGTAACCGGGTATGATCAAAAACGTTGATAGTATTTTGGCATTACCGGGAATAATTAAGCCAAATGCAGGCACTCGTGCCTTTATTTCGCAGAAACGAATATGGGAAATACGATGCTAGAAAGACCAGTTATTCGATAATTGTGACAGAACCTACACCTTCCCCGATATCATGTGATCTCCATTCTCCTCCTGGCCAGAGAACTTGATATTCGGCATCAGCGGGAATCATGGGCACAATCAGCAAAGGGTCGTTCTGAGTTTGCCAGCCCGATCCTCCACCCGGCATGGTCCTAGTGAAAAGAACTTTCCCCGCATCATCTAGCACTCTCACCTGACATCCTATCCCCCATGGGTTTGCACCCATGCCCCGGACACGAATACTGATGGCCTCGGTTTCGGTCAGTTGGTTCAAGAACAAACGGGTCGCCCGGCCTGGGCTGGTTACGACCAGGTCCATCTTTCGGTCTCCATTAAAGTCGCCCAACGCCACGGATCGCCCCTGGCATTCAGCAGCGATACCCGTCGCCTCGGGGTCCAATGTCGTGAAGCCTACTCCCACCCCACCCTTGAGAAAAACCATCCCCCCCTGAGCTGAAGGGACACCGTCCTCCAAAATTTGCGCTGTGTCCTGTCCGACGATCAAGTCCATTTGACCATCTCCGTTGAAATCCGCAGCCTGAAGCCCCGAAACCGGGGCGCGCTGAACAGCATGAGGAAGCGCTTCGGCGCGTAAAGACCCCTCTCCATCGTTCAGGAAAACCATGGAATCAAGCGTGTTGGCTTCCAGCACTTCCCATGCGTCGGGATGAATGCTGAGCACATCCTCAACTGACATCTTTGCATGTGACCGATGACTGGAAGCAAGATCGCGAATGTAAGGAAGCTCCGCTAACAGGCGGTTTCGCGAAAGGCTCAGACCCGGCACCCCATCCAGGTGATAGGCTACTTCTAGGAGCGTTATGCGCCCTCGCTTGAGCGGATCTCCAAAATACCATCGGAGTGGTTTTTCCCGGGAAGCCTGCCACCGGGTATTGGCCCCCAAGTTACCGGCTACCAGGTCCGGGTGCCCATTCCCGTCCAAGTCGGCGGCCAGCAGTGAGGTCCATAGGCCCCTCCAACGATCCAAACCCCATTGGGCGGTTGTTTCTTCCAGATGCCCCTTTCGGTTTTCAAACAGTCGAATAGGGCCACCATGAGAGGCAATGAGAAGCTCCGGGTAACCATCTCCCTTCAGATCGCACCAAAGCGCCGATCGAGGACGAACCACCGAGCGCAGTGCTTTGGAAAGATCAGGGGCTATCTGCCATGGGTTCGGCTTGCTTGCCTCCTGTTCAAAAATCAATGATGGATGGCAATTGGGGTAGAGACCCCATCGGGTGTATCCGATCGCAGCAACGCCTAAATGCCCCATGCCTTGGGCCGGACCTGCGACCAGGGAGTGAATCCCCGGAAGCTCCTTCGAGAACAGGGTTCGCCAGCGACCTTTGAGATCAAACTCCACCAGTGAGGAAGCCTCGCGGGCTTGATATCCATCCTGTCCTATCAATAAGTGGACGGCTCCTCCGGGGAGCCCCATCGCCAGAAGGCCAGTGCTGTCATTGACCAGTTTATAGGAGAGTTCTCGAGGTTCAAAACCCGGTTCACCATCGATATCGATAGATTCAAAGACTGTGATTTTCTCACCCTTCACTGCCCCCAGAATGATATCCGAGCGCCCATCCCGATTGATGTCCACGCTTGAAAGGCCGGTCCCTCCATGCGCTTGGGAAAAGGGCAAACTAGGTTGCACGGCAAAGTCATTGGCCTGGGAGGGTTTTGAAGCGTGATTCAGCAAATGCGAAGCATCCACAAACCACGGTTGTGAGTCGAAGGCAGGCAATAGGTTCGGCACCACTCCTGCCGGCGCCTCCAGAATCGCTGGCTGCTGAATGAGGTGGTGCTGCTGAGCCATAAGGGAGTCGTGGACGCTTTGGCTTCCGTCCGGCCATCGAATCCTAAGCGAAGCGGTGGCTTGTGCACTCGGCATAGCAAAGACTTGCTTGCTCTCTCCATGCGAAAGATAGCGTCCGCCGGCAATCACAGTTCGTTGCATGGAAGGCAGCCCCTCCACATTTAGGCACATCCTCGCCCCCACAGCCGCGGTATTGGGCCCTTTGCCCATCAAGGAAAGCGAGAGGCGGGCGCCCGAGGCCCGATTGCGATAAAAGGCAGGGGTGTCATTGAAGCGATTGAGCACCAGGTCCAAATCACCATCGGCATCCAGATCCGCCGTGGCGAAGCCCTGATGCACGGCAGGATGCTGGGTTCCCCACCGATCGGTCACGTCTTCAAATTGACCCTTGCCAAGATTTCGAAATGCAGCCACCGGTTCCTTCAGCGGAGGATAGAGGGCAATGTGCTCCTTCATTTCCTGAGTGAAAGCAGCCTGCAGAGAGGCCTCATCCGGATAGCCTTGCCAGGGGTGCTGAAGCCCCTTGATCTTTTCCAGAGTATCCAAGTCCTGCATGTCGTGCGAGTAACCTGCGGAAACCAGCAGGTCATCCAGGCCATCCAGGTCGACATCCATGAAGATGGGACACCAGGACCATCCTGAGGCTTGGACGCTTGCCATCTGTGCCGTCTCGACAAAACGGCCGCCTGATTCTTGCACAAGCAGGGTATTCCGGTTGACCTGCGTCCATGGGCCATTGAGATGAGGAAGGTTCGCTACCCAATTCATGGCAGGGAGCTGTGCCTTGCGTCGCATCGGGTCCCGGTCAAGCATGTCCACCACGAACAGATCCAGGTCCCCATCCTGATCGACATCTGCCATGTCCACTCCCATGGAGCTAGCCGAAGTGATCTTGAGAGCCGCAGAATCCAGAGCATCAAAGCCTCCTTTTCCATCCCCCACCCAGAGGCGATCGGGCGTCCAGTAATCATTGCACACATACAGGTCCGGCCAGCCGTCTCCGGTCCAATCGCACAGCATGGCGCTCAGCCCCCAATCCTGCGGCGGGGCCTTAAGAGGTTTCCCATTGCTGCGAAAGGCTCCTTCCGTCCATGAGACAGAGGTGAACTGCCCCAGGCCATTATTCAGATACAGGCAATCGGCTTCCCCATATTCATGAAGCTGCGATTGATGAATGAACAGGCGACCTTCCCACTGCTTGGGTGGAAGAATTTGATTCCCCACCCTGCGAACCGGAACCCGCGCCTTGTCCCGAATGTCATCGACTCGGTTGTTGGCTACATACACATCCAAACTCCCATTGCCATCCACATCGGCCAGTGTCAGGCCTGAAGCACTGAAGCGAGTTTCCAGCCCGGCTTTAGCGCTGGCATCCTCGAAACGAAAGGACCCGCGATTGAGAAATACGAGCACGCCACGCCCCACCGTCGTCAGGAGGATGTCCAAGTCCCTATCTCCATCGACATCGGCAAACACAACCCCACGACTGGGCACACCCGGGTAACTGAGCGATGGAGGAAGATCACACGACTGAAACTGCCAGGAACCCAAATTGGTAAAAAGTGCGTTCTCCCCATCAATGGCACAGAAAAACACCTCGGGCAGCCCATCTCCATTCAAGTCTCCAAGAGCCAATCCGGAGCCATTGAACAGCACGCGGTTGCCAGCGCCTTTTATCGGGTTCAGATCGTTACGGAAATCAACCCCGCAGTCTTCAGCCGCAAGCCCGACAAAACCCTCAAGGTCTTGGCCCGCTTCCATCGTCAGCTGCAAGCTTTGGCTCGAAAGGCTCTGAGATTGAAGAGAACAGGCGCCCAGCATTCCCATCAGTCCGCAGAGGATCTTGAACCGAAGGGGCGATAGGGTCTCACCTGCCATCCAACCTGACGCGAGGCATTTCATCTCACTTCATGATGCCGGTGCCTTGCATCCAGTGGCAATAGAAAGAAAGAGGCCTGAAGCATATATGCCTTCAAACGAGGGTGTAATCCGGGAAGAATTGGTTGGGTGCGAAACGGCCATCATGGGTGCATCGTTCCAAAAAAAAGACATTTTTGTAAAAGCCTTTCGAGAATCTTTTGCTAGGGTAAGACATAATATAACAGAAAAATACCTTCATGGAATGGATTCAACCCACATCGTCAACCATGCTCAGCTTGCTGATTGGCCTGGGCCTGAGCGCCTCCTGCGGCTTCCGCATCTTCGTACCTCCCTTCATCATCAGCCTGGCTGCCCTGGGGGGGCATCTGGAGTTGTCTGAAAACTTTACCTGGATGGCCACCTTACCAGCAGTCCTTGCCCTTGGCACCGCGGTCGCCCTGGAGGTGGCCGCGTTTTATCTGCCGCTGGTGGACAATCTGCTTGACACTATGGCCGCTCCCGCAACGGTCGTGGCAGGAGCCATTGTCAGTGCTTCGGTGTTTACCGACATGAGCCCGGTCATGAAATGGTCTCTGGCCCTTATTGCCGGTGGAGGCGCCGCTGGCATCGTGCACGCCTCAATGGCACTGCTAAGGGGCGGCAGCACCGTCACCACCGGCGGCTTGGGCAACCCTCTGATCTCAACCGTGGAACTGGGCAGCGCAGTGGGTGCCTCCATTCTGTCATTGTTGGTACCCGGCTTGTTCCTTGTGGCAGTGCTGATTCTGGCGGGGGCTGGTGTGCGCATCTGGATGCAACGCCGAGCAAACGTCCTGCCTGTCAGCGGACACTCGGTTTGATCGACGACTAATGCATCGATGGATCCCCAGACTGCGTCGCTTGAGAGAAGATGATCACCTTCCACCTTGCCTGGGAGTAGGTTCGTCTACTCCAGGGCTTCGATCACCTTGAACCGCTTCTCATGGCTGTTCCCGCGGATCTGAGGGATGTACATGGCTTGCCCGACCGCTGGCAATGCGTGGAATGCACCGGGGACCTCGGCTCGAAGCATGTAACGGATTTCCCAAACCCCCTTGGGAAGTTCATCGACAAACAGAGCGACTTGTCGGTCGCGCCACTCCTGATGCAAGGGTTGCTGTTGCCCTGACCATCGCCACCCAGACGCGACCGGATCGGAAGGAAAGTTCTCCTGACGGAGTCGATCCACAGCTCTCTGGGAAAGTCTTCGCGCCCGGATCGATGCACCGCTTTGGACCTCCACCGCTTCCAAACCGGCAGGCTTTAAATCCTCGATTATTAGGTAGGATTGATGGTTGGAGGTATCGAGGGTCAGGATGACCTCGACGCGCTCCCCGCTGGCCAGCGAGTCCCCATCGGCCAGTGGCTCACGCGCAAGAACCTTACCCTTGAGTAGCGTCGGGATTTCCTTCAAGCGAGCGTAGTCCCTGCGTACGAACAATTCATTACCCACCGCAGAAACCGGCTCCTCGGTGCTGAACCAGGAAGCATCGGCGTTCAGATAAAGGGTGCCCTCCCCTTCGACACGGATGACCTTGATGAGGTTTTGATCCGCAATGCTTGCACTTGGCACTCGGTATCGACTGGGAGCCTTCAGCCAGTTTTCAGGAGTCAGTGACTCGGTTGCCACAAGCACCTCATTGACATAAAGCTCATAGCGCATGGTGGCCTCCAGCTCCCCGCTTTGCTTGAGGTAGTCAGTAAGAGCAAAAAGGACCATGGCCGTATCCCGGGTATTGGACCAATGCGCACCACGTCGGTTTTGAATCAACCATCGCACAACGGGAGCCACCAGTTCATTGTCTGGATCCACGGCCAGCAATGCCCTCAAGGCCATGGCCGTGGCCTCGACACCACCATCGGACCAGTGACGAAACAGGCCATCCTCTCCCCAGTGAGCGGTCGGCTCGGAATCTCCTGACCTGATTCCGGATGCGAGCACCGATCCTGCCCCCTGCTCTCGCCGAATCACGCCATTTTCCAATTGTTGCACCAAGAGCCTGGCCTCCTTCTTCAGGCCACCATGATGAGCCACCAGGGTCAACAAGGCTCGACCGTAGGCATTGAGGGTGTCTTTCTCTCTCCAAAGCTGCTCCCAGGCCTTGCGCGTGGCCTCCTTCGCCTTAGGGCTGAGGTCTTCACGACCTGCGGCATGGATGGCATGAAGCATCCACACCTGCAGATCCGGGCGATTTTCCGCCTGCACCAGACGAGCGGCGAGAAAATCCCTTCCTCGGCGCAACATGTTTTCAGGCAAGACTACTTGAGCATCCTGAGCCAAGCTCAGGGCCCAGACCGCGTAAGCAGACATGAAGATGTCGGAGGCACCTTCCTGCCACCAAGCCCACCCGCCATCGGCGTGCTGGAAATCAGTCAGACGCTTAAGGGAAGCCTGGGTCACCGCATCCATTTCATCCCATCCTACATGTCCTGAACGATGGGTCGCCTCCATCTGCTGCAGATCGATCCCACCCAAAGATCGCGCGGCCAAATCCTCAGCCCGAACGCCCAGATCTTCCAGAGTACGACGCACGATCATGGCTGGCACAAAACGGCTCAAGGTCTGCTCGGTGCATCCATAGGGGTAGTCGATGAGGTATGGCAGGGCATCGAGCATGGAGACCGCCAGACTGGGGGTCACCCGGATCTCAAGCTCGGTGCTCCCTGCCCTGCGCTGCTCTGGCAGGTTCAAGGAAAGCTCCAGTGAAGAGGCCTTGCCTTGGCCAGAAGCCACCAGGCGCTGCATCAAGCCATGCTCATGCGCCACCAGGTCCACCGCCATGGCATCGGCATGACTATGGCTTCGTGCGGAGGCCCGCAGACGAATATTACCGGGCTGGCCGACCCGCACATCGCTCCAATCAACCCGCACCTTTCCTTGAGAGGGGATCTGAACCTTTCGATCGGCCTCTTCGGTCCAACCGGACAGATTTCCAGAAAGTGCCTCGAGGGCCACCGACGCCTCCACCTCCTCATCAGTCTCATTGTGCACCACTGCTGAAAGGGTGGCTCGATCTCCCACCACTAGAAACCTCGGAGTCTGCAGGCGAACCATCAGCGGCTGACGGGTCAGGGCCGTGGCCTCGGCTCGGCCCACTCGTGTGTCCTGGTCGTGGCAGCGCGCGTCAAACTTCCAAGTAGTCAGGGTATCTGGCAGCGAAACCTTGAATCGGGCCTCACCATTCTGATCCGTCTGCAAGGCAGGCTCCCAAAAGGCAGTCGCCCGCATGTCCTGGCGCACGATCATTTCGACCTCTGCGGCGCCATCTGCGGGTGCCGCGGCCGGCATCGCAGCATCCATCTCCATGGCCATGCCAGCCACGGGAGCCCCTTTTATCATCCGAGCCTGCATCGGGGCCGCGTCGGCGACCGCCATCATCGACTCAGGTACAGCTCCACCAGCATAGCCGCGACTGCTGAAATCGGCCACGGCCAGATCCGAACCCTCCTCCAACAGCGTATCGGCGGGCGAGGAAAGCCCAAGTTCTCGGTAACGCCGCCATTGATCCTCCGTCATGAGGCCCTTGTCCTCCACCTCCAACCATTTCACAAAGGACCGCGCTAATCCCCCCTGCGAAGCGATGAGGGAGCGCATTTGCCCATAGAAGGTTTCCCTTGGATCCCCGGCAAGATCCGATTGGATGGCTGTCACCGACTCATCATACACCGCCAGAGCCAGCTCACCCTTCACGGGCTGACCCGCGTGATCGCGCACCAGGATAGTCACCTCTGCCTCCTGACGGGGGGCGTAGGCTTCCTGATCTGCCTCAACGGTAACCTCCAGAAAGGCATGGGTGGGCGGCACAGTGACCGAGTCCTGATCCTGATAAACCTTGTGATTGCTGACACTCCATGCCTGAACAAACACATTGGGAACGTGCGCAGCGTTGATCTCCAAAGGAACCATGCGCACCCCTCCGGGGACGTGAATCACCCGATGCTCCAGCAATTGCTCGGCACCTAGGGTCAAGAGCACCCAACGATCACTCGTCGGGACACTCAATAACACAGGCGCGGTCTGCCCCACCTGAAAGGTATCCTTGTCGAGAATGATTTCCAATCCTTGAGAGTGATAACCCAAGTCCTGATCCTCAGGCCTACCCACCCACAGGTCGCATTCCGCACGCACTTCGGCACCCGGTCCGGGGAGTCCTCCGGGTCGCTGATCCTGACTTGTCCACAACAAGTTGTAGTAGCCCCGTTCGGTTGGGGTGAAGACAAAGATGGCTTTTCCCGAAGCATCACTGCTGAGCGCTTGATCACTCACCACCTCGCTCTCATAACCACGTTCCTTTAATTGCCAGGGACGCTGGTCGGAGCGTTCGGGTTGCGGAGGGAAATCCTTCCACTGGCCCGCATCGGCACCCAGACCCGAACGCTCGACTTCCAAACCTTCGGGGGAGATCCAGATTTCACGCCATCGCTTGCGAAGGACCTTGATGTGCCCTTCACGAGAAAGGGGTCGCTCCTGAATATCTTGAATTCGGATGTCGAACACCGCCTTCCGAGAAGGCTCGATCACGCGATGATCCCCGACGATGTAGGCAAAGTGTCCTTGCCGTGAAACCCGCACTTCCTTTTGTGCCACAACCTGTCGACGAGAATTATCGCTCACGCGCACTTCGACGCGATAACTCATGTCCTTCGACAGATCATCGCTGGAATCAAAGGTGATGAGGGCTCGCCCTTGGGCATCGGTCTTGACCGACCATTCCTTGTCCAGGCTCTCGGGCTGCCGACCGGGCATCATGCGCCCCGGAGCATCGGCCACCTTCATCCATGGATATGGGCGGGGCATTGGGGAAATCATCTGGTAGGGCCGACGATACACCCTGACCTGCACCTGAGCATCAGTCACGGGGCCACCAAAATAGTAGGAAGCCTGGAGATCCAGGCTTACAGAATCTCCAGGACGCGGCACTTCGGGTGTCTGACCTTCCTCAAGGTCGGGCCAATCAAGGGAGAGCTTCATCTCGGGAAGCTTGTACTCCTCAACACGGAAAAGGGTATGGTTGGCAAGCCATTGATCGTCCTTCTCCTTCAGTTCAAGTCGATAAATCCCCAGAGGGGCATCACTGGCAATTTCCCACTGCCCATGCAGCGAACCGAAGGCATTGAGAGTGACTTGTGACTCGAACACCGTGGCCCCGCGCGGGTCCAAAATACGGCACTTGAGATCAGCCTGAGCCGGGGTAATGTAACCAATTTTGTCTCGCTGGCGCACGATGGCCTTCCAATACACCGTTTCCTCCGGGCGATAGGCCGGACGATCGGAGAAGGCATATACCTTCCACGGATCTTGCTGGCCACGATGGTTCCCCGGGTGGTGGAGCATGGTCAGGTTCTGTCCGTCATCCTTGGAGGCGGTGATCAGCCAGGATGAGCCATCGGCCCGTTCGGATTCCATCAACACAAGACCATCGGCATCGCTTTGGCGATCAAACGAAGTCCATTGCTGCTCGCGGCCTCGTCGGGTCTGCTGCCACAGCCGCACCGTGGCGTGAGGGATCGGTCGACCATTGCGCGCATCGCAGACCCACACCAACATGCGGTTAGAGGAGGCTCTGGCGGTCACCATCAGATTGCTGACCAAAATCCATTCGCGGCTCAGCTCTTTCCCGCCACTCGAGGCGATGGCCAGATAGGCCCCCTCGGGCAAGGATTCCTTGAGTACCCATTCCTTATGCCCGGGATCGTGTCGTCCCAGATCCTCCGTCTCCACCACTTCTTGAAAGAGTGGCTCCTGGCTGGGCGTCTCAACCGAGCGTATCCACTGGTAGG
>Ga0160423_10003745_pt1 | contig 12607 bp, 8 predicted proteins | sample CRUFie14St8metaG_FD_108191 | JGI IMG/M metagenome (GOLD analysis project Ga0160423, IMG submission 108191) | Marine microbial communities from the Costa Rica Dome - CRUD Field 142mm St8 metaG | ecosystem: Environmental > Aquatic > Marine > Oceanic > Photic zone | place: Costa Rica: the Eastern... | reverse complement strand
TCAAACAGTATAACTGTATCAGCAGTCAATTTTGATAGGGCGGTTAAATTCCAATTTTCAAGTGGTGATGTTGAATTTGATGAATTAAGTTTAAATGGAGTAAACACAGATTGTATTACTAATGTTACATCTTCTCAGGCACACCAATATATAACCCTAAATACTTTTCCAAATCCATCAAACGGTGACTTATTTATTGAATCAAATGACATAATTGAGTTCTTAGAAATTAAAGATATTTCTGGAAAATTAGTGCTTGAAATGTTTCCACAAAAAAATAAGGTTCATATTCAAACCTCACAATTTGAAAATTCTTTTTATTTTATAAGTTGTATTATAAAAAATGAATGGATAACAAGAAAAATTATTCTTAATCACAGATAAATTTACTTACATTTTATGTGCAAAGAGATTGTAAAAAATAAGTTTTTCATAATATTTTTTTTTCTAATAAGTTGTTCTGGAGCTGAAAACACGGAAAATCAAATCTTACTTGAGAACGATAAGTTTAATGTCTTATTTATTATTGTTGATGATTTAAATTGTGATTTAGGTACTTATGGAAATTCAATTGTTCACACTCCGAATATAGATAGACTTGCTTCCAGAGGAGTCTTGTTTAACAATGCTCATGCTCAATATCCTTGGTGTGGTCCTTCAAGAGCATCGCTAATGACAGGAATGTATACAAATCAAACTAAGATTACAAATAATAATATGAATCTTAGAAGTTCTGTTCCAGATGTTATTACAATAGGACAACGTTTTAGACAACAGGGATACCAATCTGTTCGCATAGGTAAAATCTTTCATTATGACGTCCCAAGTGCTATTGGAACATCTGGAAATGATGACATCTATTCTTGGGATCAAACGGTTAACCCATATGGAAGAGATAAAATTGAAGAATATAAAGTTAATACTTTAGCCGAAAGAAAGTATGGGGGAACTTTAAGTTGGTTAGCTGCAGAAGGCACAGACAATGAACAAACTGACGGTATTGCTGCTAGTGAAGCAATCAAAAAACTTGACAATTTTGCTAATTCACAAACTCCCTTTTTTTTAGCTCTTGGTTTTTTTAGACCACACACTCCATTTGTTGCGCCAAAAAAATACTTTGAATTTTATGACCAAGAAAAAATTGATATACCAGAGATATCAAGTGATTACCTGTCAACTTTACCAGAGCCAGCTGTAAAATCCATAAGATCACAAAAGAATCAAATTAATATTGACAAGAAACTCGCACAAGAAATTAAAGAGGCTTATTACGCAAGTATTTCATTTGTAGATGCTCAAGTTGGTCGAGTCCTTGATTACCTTGAAACATCTGGATTAGACAAAAATACTGTTGTTGTTTTAACCTCTGATCATGGTTTCCATATGGGAGAACATGGGCACTGGCAAAAACAAACATTATTTGAAAAGTCAACACGAATTCCATTGATAATTTCCACTCCAAATGAATTAAACAAAGGTGGTGTCACTAACAGTCCAGTAGAGTTAATTGATATATATGCGACTCTAATGGACTTAACTGATATTAAAGTACCTAATCATGTAGTTGGAAAAAGTTTAAAACCAATAATGAATAATCTAAATGCTAAAGTTCGGAAAAGTTCGCTAACCAGATGGAGAAATGGATATTCAATTAAAACTAATCGGTATAGATTAACACAATGGGGAAGTAATGGAGAATTAGGTTATGAGCTTTATGATCATAAAAATGATAAAAATGAACTAATCAATCTTGCTGATAATAAAGATTATTTTAAAGTAATGGATTCCTTAAAATTAGAGATAAAGCAAAGAATCATTGATGCTTCAGATGTTCCTAAGGACGTTGGAAGACAATTTGAAAATATTAAACCAATGCACAAGGAAAAAAATATAACTTTTGGAGATATTCACGATTTAGAGGGTGAAATAATTCATTTAAAAAAAATCAAATAATCTTAGATATTTCAAATTGATTTTAAATATAAATTTTTGATTTAGTTCTGTTTAAATAACTTAAGAAAATGAAAAAATTATTACTACCATTACTATGTGTCTCTTTAATTGGAATGATGTTTTATTTAGATTCATGTGAAATGACTAATCATTCCCATCAAAAGTTAAAAAAATCATCTACTCCTAATTTTATATTTATACTTGCAGATGATCAGGGTTGGAATGGAACGTCAGTTCAGATGATGCATGATGAACCTGGCTCAAAAAGTGATTATTTTGAAACACCAAATTTGGTGAAGTTTGCTGATAGTGGAATGCGATTCTCTAATGCTTATTCAAGTGCTCCAGTATGTGCTCCCTCAAGGTACAGTATTCAATTTGGTAAAACACCAGCTCGGCTTTCATTAATTCGAGTAGGAATGAATACGGATCATATTAATCATGACGATTTTATTAGTATTCCAAAAGCATTAAAAAAAAATAATAGTAATTATAGAACAGCTCATTTCGGTAAATGGGGCATGGGAAGTAATCCTTCTGTTCTTGGATATGATGTAAGTGATGGACCTACAAAAAATATTGATGGAAATTTTAATAACAATAAGAATCAATGGCAGAATGTATTAAAAAAGGATCCAAAAAATATTTATTCCTTAACTAATAGAGCAATTGAATTTATGAACTCTAGTACATTAGAAAAAAAACCATTTTATCTTCAAATTTCGCATTATGCCGTTCATAGCAACATTGAATCAACTCAGGAAAGTTATATTAGATTTAAAGATAAACCTAAAGGTTTATTTCAAAAAGATAAAGGATTCGCTGCTATGACTTATGATTTGGACCAAACTATCGGTATTTTATTAGATAAAGTAAAAGAACTTGGTATTGAAGACAATACATATATTATATATATGTCTGATAATGGATCAGTCCCAAATATTCCTGGAGCAAAGAAATATGAAAAGAGTTATAATTATCCCTTAAGTAGAGGCAAATGGGATGCTTTTGAAGGTGGTATTCGTGTTCCACTTATCATTTCAGGGCCAGGAATAAAAAATGGATCAGAATCTGCTGTACCAGTATCTGGATCTGATCTTTTACCAACAATCATCGAATTAGCTGGTGGTAAATCAATTCGATTAACAAAAACTGATGGAGGTAGTTTTATGTCTATCCTTTTGAATAAAGATAAAAAACAGATTAAAAGATCAGTTGATGGAATATTCTTTCATGTTCCCTACAAAAATGGCATTGCATTAAAAAGACCACATTCCGCGGTACGACGAGGAGATTATAAGTTAATTAAATTTCAAGATGATAAATCAGTTCTTCTGTTTAATTTAGTAAAAGACAAGAGGGAAGAATTCAATTTAGCTAATCAAAATCCAGAAAAAGCGAAAGAGTTGGAAAAAATATTAGACGACTATCTTATTGAAGTAAAAGCTCCTAAATGGCAGGATGGAATTACTTGGAAAAATAAACCCTTAAAAGAAATTAACTCAAATTACTGAGTTTTATCAATGGTAAAAATCTAAGTGTAAATATTACACTTAAAATCTTATCGTACAATTTTAATTTAGTAATTTGGCAAAAAAATATATTTTTTAATATGTTATGAGAAGATCATTTTTGATCATTTTCTTTATGTCTGGACTAATTATTTTTGGTCAAGATACAATTGTTGAGAAAAAACCATTTAGTAGCAATATTTTGAGTTTTAAAAATCCTACAAGTTCAATTTCTTTTTCAGGATATTATAGGTTTTTAGGCTTTGTTCGCAACCAACAAGAGACCTTCCCAAATAATAGTGGTAAAACATTAGTCATTAGCTCCGGTGATGCTTACAGAGAACCCATGTTTCTATTGAAACTCAGTGGTAAGACTAGAGATAATATAACTTTTGGTGCGGATTTAATGATGAATAGTTTGTATAAAGGTCCTTCTCAAGATTATACACAAGATTTAACCTTAAATCTTGGACTAAATCTAGCGGCATCAATCAATACAAATAATGGAATATTTAATTTTAAAGCAGGGGGTGTTTCATGGTATAGACAGAGTCGACTTACTGTTTGGGGAAATCGTTCATTCAATAGAATTAGTATCTATGAAAGAAGACCTCAAACTCCATTGAACAAAATACCAATTAATCGTTACTCTAAATATTATGATAGTGGTTTGGTGGATCAAGGAATCAGATATGGTAGTCGCGCATTCCAGGGTATATTTTTTAAAGGATTAAATCTACCATTTAATTTTACTACAAAGGGGGTCATTGGAAAGAGTAATTTCAATCGATCAGATCTAGAGAATAGAGATAATTTTACCGGTTCTATGCAGATTAAAAATTCGTTAAATAATTCAACACAAATAGCTTACAATTATCTTTCTTCATGGGCAGATACAGATTCTTTAATTGACAAAACTAGAAGTTATTTAATTCATACTTTAGAGTTGGAAAAGAATTTGAACAAAGTGCAAATTCTAATGGAATTAGGAATTGGTAATTATCGTGACCCTGTCCAAAAACTTGGGTATGGTGAAGCTATAATTTTAAAAATTAAGACTAAGAAATCTAACAAAATTCCGCTCGATCTACAATATTATAGGATTTCACCACAATTTGTTAATGTTACTGGTAACTTTTTAAATACATCTGTTCTTGAAGTATTTCCTAATATTGAGGGAGTTGGAACAACTATAAGAACTCCCTATCAAAGTCCAATGGTTGGACTAGGATACCCAGTTAACAATAGGCAAGGAGCGTCAATTAATGCAGATATCAGCCTTGGGAGACTTAAGCTTAACGGAGGAATTGGTGTGTTCGCTGAAATAGATACTTCTTACGCATCATTGTCTTATTTTCATAATGTAAATAGTCAAACTCTCTCTAGAATATATGTGTTTGCTCAAGATTGGGGCCCATATAATGCACTTAACTCTACATATAGAGGAGTATTTGAGAATGTTAATATTAGTGATACAACTATAGATGGACTTGCGAATTTTAAAAAGTTTTTTAATACTATTGAATTTCAAGCTAAATACAATAATAAGATTTTTGGCAAAAACTATTATATTTTCAGTCTTACACGTCTAAATACTTGTCAAGATGAATTAAAGATATTACCTCAAATTGGAAGTAAAACACTAATTAGTCAATACAGTGAAGAAATAGATTTTGGTGTTGAATTAAATGAAAAATCTACATTTGTTTTAAGTTATGGTTTAGAAAAAATATTGGGAAATAGCTTTACTGATGTCGGAGACAATCCTGAAGCTACTTCAACAAATATCTTTTTTGAAAAATTAGGTTTAAAAAACTTTTATAGATATTCAAATTCTAGAAATCAAAAAAACACTCTTTTTGGATTTGGTTTTGATTATAAAGTTGGTGATAACACAATGATATTTTTAAGATGTAATAAATACACATACTATGATCCTAATTTTATTGAAAATCACCTCAAAGGTTGGGAAACGATGCTTGAGTTAAAAATAAATTTTTAGATTATGAAAAGAAACTTACTATTATTAAAAATTATATTTGGAATCTTATTTTCCAATTTAAGTATTTATTCACAGACTAACGAAAATATTTGGTTTGATGGAGTTTCTCGTGCATATTTCGCTCGTGATGCTATAAACAAAAATATTACAGATACACTATCAGCTAGAAACGTATCCAATGGTTACAGTCTATTGGATTTAAATACTCATGTAAACCCAATAAAAGATATTGAAATTTTTACACAACTCCGCTTGAAAAATTCCTTTGGAAGTTTTTTCGGATCAGGCACTGAGGTCAACGTACGACAATTAAGTGCAAAAGGTGTTATAAACAACAAGATTCGTTTCAGTGTTGGAGATTTATTTTTAAAGCAGTCTAAGTTCACACTTTATAACTATGACGAAGAACTTTTGAGTTACGAGAATGATTTAATCAGACCATATCGAGATATCATTCATTATGAAAATTTTTACACTGAAAATAGATGGAGATTACAAGGGCTGCAAGCAGACTTTTCTTATGAGTTTGATAGATATATTAGAGGTTTAGATTTTGATTTTTTTGTTACCAGGCCCAGAGGATCGAGTCAAATAAATGAAACTACATATACTAGTGATATTTTACTTTCAGGAGGTTCAATAATTTCACAAATTAATAAACAACTAATATTTTCAGGAAATTATATCAATCTGTTTGAACCAGGTTCTAGTGGAACAAAAAATATTTCTATAAGAAACCCTGTACATGATATATCATTACATTATTCTTTTGATAAAGAGAAGTATTATATTCAACAAAAGCTACAAACAGGTTTTTCAAAAAGATTTTGGCTTCACTCTGAGTTAGATAACGGAATTTCAGATTCAACATCGAATAGAATTAAAGGAATGTATTTTGAATTAGATAATAAATACTCTATGAAAGATTCAACATTATCATTGTCTTTAGGTTATAGATATGTTGATCCCAATTTTAGAAGTGCTGGTGCACAAACTAGAAGATTGGACTATAACAATATAAATTCTATTTATCCTAGTTATACAAATATGTCATTGATAAGACCCCCCTCTATATTTGATCTTTTGTCAGATAATATATGGTATAACCAAGAAATTTCTAGTACTTTAATGATATTTAATCCCATATATTCGAATGTCCTTCCATACGGGGACGCTACACCCAATAGATTGGGTATATATTTAAACGCAAAAGCAAATAATATTAACAAACAGTTTATTGCAAAAATCAATATTGGGCTTTTCAGAGAAGTAATAGGTCAAGGTACAAACTATAAAAGAAATTTTTCTTTGTTAAAAGGATTTCTAAAAGTAAATTTTGACAAATTACTAAATTTGAGTAAAGAATTAAGTTTTTATATATCATCCAAAAGCGAAATTTCTGTTAGAGGTGGTGGGGAACTCTCGTCTCTGAACTTATTTAGTAATCATACTAATGCGTCAGTAAATGCTGAGTTAGTAAATAATCTTTTTTTTCAAAGTTCTTACAATATGTTTTTAGCTAACGGTAACGAGTTTATAACACAGCGTAATAATTATGGCAACATTAATTACTTTACAAAAACACAAATAAATCAAAAAGAGCATGTGTTTTCTACAGGCATGATGTATAAACTCAGAAAAAATATTTATGCTAATTTAAATTACTACTGGTGGGGTATAAATTTTTCTGAGCTTCCATATGATGATTATAAATATAATAGACTATTATTAATTTTATCTGTTGAATTATGAAAATAAAAATAAAACTTACCATTTTCTTGAGCTTGTTGTGTCTAATATATAGTTGCACAAAAAAAGGATTTGAAGGGCCATCAATTGAAATTCTATACGGTGATTTTGAGTTAATTGAGCCACTTACAATTACAAATAAAAATCCAAGTTTTTCAAACAATACTCAAGTTGGTTTTCATTGTGAGTTTAATAAACCTGTACAATGGAAAATTTCCATTATTGGTCTAAACACTAACGCTACAAAAGAGATTATTGGATTTTCAAATCTTATTGACTCTAATTTAATTAAGTGGAATGGAAGTCCAAATCAAGTCCCTTTCTTCTCCGAGGAATTTTGTGCTATTGAATTGACTTTTGAAAATGAAATTGATACGCTAAGAGATACTATTAGTATTGTTTCGTCAAAAACATATGAGAATGGTGTGTGGGTTGAGAATTTTGACGATGGGCTTCCAGAGAATGGCATAGTTCATTATAATAATGATGGAGGAGGTATGACTTTTTCTATTGCAAATGACGAACCATTATTAGGAGATAGTTATTTCAAAATGGGAGGTAGGGTAAATTGGGATTGGTCCCTTGGTAATATTGATATTCCATTGGAAATTAATAATGTTAGTGTGCCATCAGAAAATTTATATATTAACTTAGGTATACTTTCAGATCTCCAAGACTTACATACGGGACAATTTATTAATATTTTAATTTCTGAAGAAACAAACACTCCATTTGATGATAACCCTAATAACAATGCTTCAGATCTGTTTGAATCAACAATGGAGGTTTATAAAATGAAAATACCTGTAGATTGGAACGGTTGGAAGGTAAAATCATTTAAATATTCAGATTTTGAGCCAATATCACCAAATAATCCAGATATAAATTTTAATATGAATCCCAGTGATATCAGAGCTATTCGAATTTCTTGTCAAGCATGTCCTTCATCTGTAGGAAATCCAATTTGTCCTGAAAACTTTGGCAAAGATGTAAGAACAGACATAGATCATATTGTATTAACTACAAATTCTAATATATTTGAACAATAATGAAGTTTATTTTAAAAATATTTATTTTAACACTTAATTTTTGTTTTCTTTCTTGTGGACAAATGCGTAATGTTAATTTATATGAGTCATCAAAATCAGTTTCAGAATTTGAGAAATTTCCATATAAAATACTTTTTACAGGTTCTGAAGAAAATGGATTGTGGGGGCTAAAAAATAACACATGTAAATACGTTTCCTTTGAAACTACTAAAAATTATATTGGAAAAGATCACCTATACATAAATTGGGATGCATCAAAATGCAATTATGTTGCAGTAGGTTTAAAATGGTCTAATTATAAAGTTAAGAATTTAGTACCAATTATAGAGTCATCCGCTATAGAGCTTCGTGTTCGCATAGATTCTGGAGAAATCTCCAATATACCTATGTTTTTTGTTCTTACTGATTATGGTGGTAAACAATGTAGGGCCAATATAAATTATTTAAATCTTGAAGGTGGAAAAATTGATACTGTTTGGCGAAAGATACGTGTTCCTCTTCAAGCATTTAATTATAAAAAACGTGGTGTAAATATGAGTAAAGTCAAAGAACTGCGTCTTGAATTTCAAAGAAAGGGGGACATACATATTGATAATATCATAATAGTACAACATAATCACGACTTTCACAAAACTAATGATACATCTGTCAAAGCTTACTATTCGTGGCCTGTCCAACTTGGAATTGGCAAAGAACACTGGTGGGGTATTAATACTAAATATTCTTCTAGTTTTCAATTCGGAGAATCTTTCATAAATGAGAGTGTATTGGTAGATTTTAAAAAATCCAGTATAGATCCTCAGTGGGATATGTTTGGTTTTTCTCCATATTGTTGGAAACGTGTGGATATATCATCTATTTTTTCAACATCAGCTATAAAATTTAAGATAAAAGCTGATAATATACCTAAAATTCAAGCAATTATATTTTCTTACAAAGGAGATAAAAGAAGGATTCAAAAGATTTTAAATGATAGTAATTTTATTTATAAAGAAAATGGAATATATGAAGCTTATCTTCCTCTAAAATCATTTGCTGACTTTCAAGAATTTAGATGGGATGAACTAAAGGAGATTAGATTTAAAATACTTGAAGATGCTTATTTTGAAATTGGTGAATTCCAGTTAATTGAATTTCGTGGTAATCCCAAAAAACCAACACAATGGAAAGGAATATAAATTTACTCTTTTACTTAATTTTTAATTTCATTTATGTTCTTACTTCATATTCACAAGTGAGTAGAGTTGAAGTTACTACCAATAACTCTGGAAATTTTGAGTTAAATAGAAATGGTGTACCCTATTATATCAAAGGCGCTGGAGCAAAAGATCATTTTGATTTGCTTGTAAACTCTGGAGCAAACTCAATCCGAGTTTGGAGTACAAATAATAAATCATTGTTAGACTCCGCGCATCAACATGGTCTTACCGTAACTCTAGGACTACATGTAAGACCAGAAAGAAGTGGAATGGATTATAATGATGAATATGCAGTCAAAGGACAAATAGAGTTTCTTAAAAACGAAGTTTTAAAATATAAAGATCACCCAGCTTTGTTAGTTTGGGGTATTGGTAATGAGGTAGATCTTAAATATGGAAATTTTAAAGTTTGGGAAACAATAGAAATTCTTGCAAAGTTTATCAAAGAGGTAGATCCAAATCATCCAACTATGACTGTAATTGCAGGAGTAGATCCTTCAAAAGTTTTTCACATAAAAAAATATTGTCCTAGTATAGATATTTTAGGCATAAATGTTTACGGTTCAATTGAAAATGCAGGCATAAATCTTAGAAAATTTAATTGGGATAAACCATATATCGTCTCGGAGTGGGGAGTAAACGGTCCTTTTGAAGCTAGAAAAACTTCATGGAAAGCAAAGATAGAACCTCCAAATGGTCTAAAAGCAGATCAACGACAACGAAGGTACAAAGATTTAATAGAAAAAGATAAAGAACTCTGTTTAGGTAGTTATTGCTTCCTATGGGGTCAAAAACAAGAATCAACAGCTACCTGGCATGGAATGTTTTTAAGCAATGGAAATCCCACAGAAGCTGTTGATGTCATGCAGTTTTGTTGGACAGGGGAATGGCCAAAATCACGTGCTCCTTCAATTAAAGATATATCCCTAGATAATATAGGATGGAGAAAAGATCATATCCTAACTCCGTCGACCCAAGCAACTTTGAATATTGAATTTAGTAAATATAATAATACAGAAGTAATTGTTGAATATGTATTATATCCAGAAGCATTTAGCAATAAAATTGGTGGTGATATTCAGAAGTCACCAGATCCATTAAAGTTTGAAATTTTGAATCAAACTGATAACGAATTAACTTTTATAACCCCAAACTCCAGAGGGGCCTATCGTTTGTTTGCGTTTATAAAAAATGAAAGAGGACAAAGTTCTGTTGCTAATATTCCATTCCTTGTTAAATAAATAGCTATTTTTTCAAGTTTTATTTGTTTAACAATTTATTTAACTAATTTCAAATAATTATATTTGTATTTAAAATAAAAAACACTTTACAAGAAATACTTTGGTCTAAAGGTAATCATATTTTTCATTTTAGACCTAAGTATTAATAAATCTATAAATAATTATTTATGAACTACTTCAATTTTATTAAGATGTCCTGTTTTTCCTACTTATTATTATTTATTATCAGTAGCTGTGGGCCTGCGGACAAAGAAAAACATGAAAATAAGCCACTTAATGTAATTTATATTATGGCTGATGATCACGCTTACCAAGCAGTTAGCGCTTATGGATCTTATCTCAGTAAACTAGCTCCTACACCAAATATTGATCGTATTGCTAACGAAGGAGCTCGAATGGACGCTGTTTACTGCACAAATTCAATATGTGGCCCCAGCAGAGCTTCCATACTTACTGGAAAGTTTTCTCACGTAAATGGATTTTATAAAAATGTTGATGGTGGAGATTTTAATGGAGAACAACTAACATTTCCTAAAGTTTTTCAAAAAAATGGTTATGAAACTGCAGTAATTGGAAAATGGCATTTGGGTACTACACCCACTGGCTTTGATCATTCTAAAGTATTAATCAACTGGGGAGGACAGGGAACTTATTTCAATCCTCAATTCTGTATTAATGGAAAGGATACTGTTACTGAAAAGAAACTACATGTAACACAAGCAATTGAAAATGATTGTTTGGAATGGCTTTCAAATAGAGATACGACAAAGCCTTTTATGTTATTGTATCAATTCAAAGCTCCACATAGAGATTGGAGACCTGATTCTATGTATCATGATTTATTTAGCGATTTTGATTTTCCTCTTCCAGAAAATTTTAATGATGATTATGAGGGACGACTCGCTGCGAGTCAAAACATGATGGAAATTGGGACACATCTTAACAGAAGAGACATGAAACAAATACCTCCCGCAGAGTTAACAGGCAAAAGAAGAGATTCATTACGTTGGTTAGCCTATGGTGACAAAGGACAGTATTGGACACCAAATGACACTTTGACGGGAGAAGAACTTAAATATTGGAAATTTCAAACCTACATAAAAGATTACCTTAGATGTGTTGCGGGAATTGATCGAGCAGTTGGTAGTGTTTTAGATTATTTAGAAGAAAATGGATTGAGTGAAAATACCATTGTTGTTTACACTTCTGACCAAGGATTTTATCTTGGAGAACATGGCTGGTTTGATAAAAGGTGGATGTATGAAGAATCTTTCAAGATGCCATTTGTCATCAAAAATCCAAGAGCAATTAAGCCAGGGACTACATCAGACGCTATGGTAATGAATGTTGATTTTGCTCCTACGCTTCTAGATATGGCTGGTATAGAAATCCCATCGGAGATGCAGGGAAAAAGTTTTAAAGGAACTTTTGAGGGTGATGAAAAAAGTCCAAGAGAATCAGTCTACTATCATTATTATGAATATCCAATATGGCACCAAGTTCAACCACACTACGGAATAAGAACAGATCGTTATAAACTTATGCACTTTTATTATTCAATGGATGAATGGGAATTATATGATTTAAAAAATGATCCTAGTGAAATGAATAATATTTATTCAGAGGCCTCGCCTGAGTTGATTACAAAATTAAAAAATGAGTTAGAAGAGCTTCGCAAGGAGTACAAAGATGATGGTTCGATTGAACAAATGAAATTGATGACTGATACTGTTATTACTAGAGTATATAATGAGCCTAAAGTTTATAAAGAATCTAATAACAAAAAGAAATAATTTAATATGAAAATTAAAATACGTTTAATTTTATTTGTATTTGCACTAAGTTCTATTAGTTTTTTTGCTCAATCTTCGTCATTAATAAGTACATGTAACGACTTTGTTTC
>Ga0160423_10003742_pt1 | contig 12608 bp, 14 predicted proteins | sample CRUFie14St8metaG_FD_108191 | JGI IMG/M metagenome (GOLD analysis project Ga0160423, IMG submission 108191) | Marine microbial communities from the Costa Rica Dome - CRUD Field 142mm St8 metaG | ecosystem: Environmental > Aquatic > Marine > Oceanic > Photic zone | place: Costa Rica: the Eastern... | reverse complement strand
TCTGTCATAGCTGTTTACAGTTATGTTTACGCTGTCTTTTTGAGTGACCCAATGAAGAGTCCCTTTTACCTTTCTGAGACTCTCTTGTGTTCCAGAGCCACTTTTGCTTTTTGGATCATACTCACAGAGTATTTCAACTATGTTTCCTGAGGCATCTTTAACCACGCCAGTTCCTTTGATTATATAGGCGCTTTTGAGTCTTACCTCTTTATCTATAGTTAGTCTAAAAAACTTTCTATTAGCTTCTTCTTTGAAGTCTTCTCTTTCAATATATAGGTGCTTATTAAAGGGAATTATTCTTTTTTTAATAGTGTCTTTTTCAGGATTATCCTCTGTCTCAAGCTCTTCAGTTTTATTTTCTGGATAGTTTGTTATGGTAAGTTTAATCGGATCTAAAACAACCATTTTTCTGTCTGCTTCTTTATTTAAGTCTTCTCTAACACAAAACTCAAGTAAAGAAACATCAATAACGTTATCTCTTTTTGCCACACCAACCTTGTTTATAAACTCTCTAATTGATTTCGGTGTGTAGCCTCTTCTTCTTAGCCCTGAAATTGTAGGCATTCGCGGGTCGTCCCAGCCATCAACAAAGCCTTTTTCAACTAAAACTGCAAGCTTTCTTTTACTCATTATTGTGTAGCTAAGATTCAATCTTGCAAATTCTCTCTGCTTTGGTAAAACAGAAAGGTTTTGTGTTTCGTGCTTTATTGATTCTATAAACCACTCATATAAATCTCTATGCGGTTTAAACTCTAAAGAACATAATGAGTGTGAAATTTGTTCTATGTAATCGCATTGTCCGTGAGCCCAATCATACATTGGATATATTTTCCATTCTGTAGAGGTTCTGTGGTGTGGCTTGTTTAGAACTCTGTAAATAATTGGATCCCTCATAAGCATGTTTGGGTGAGACATGTCAATCTTTGCTCTTAATACGTGAACGCCCTCTTTGTGTTCACCGTTTTTCATTTCCGTAAAAATGGTTAGGTTTTCTTCAACGTCTCTGTTTCTGAACGGACTGTTTTTTCCGGCCGTAGTCGGAGAGCCTTTTTGTTCTGCCATTTGATCAGATGTCTGAGAGTCTACGTACGCCTTTCCTTTTTTTATAAGTAAGACTGCCCATTCATAAAGTTGTTGAAAATTATCAGATGAGTAAGTGACTTTATCCCAATTAAACCCTAACCACAAAACATCCTCCTTTATTGCTTTGACATATTCAACTTCTTCTTTTTCGGGGTTTGTATCATCGAACCTAAGATTAACGGGGGCGTTATATTTTTGTCCTAATCCAAAATTTAAACCAATTGCTTTAGCGTGTCCAATATGTAGGTATCCATTTGGCTCAGGGGGAAATCTAAACCTCAAATCTTTTGAGTCAAAACCAGAAGCTAAATCTCCTTGGATAATTTGCTCTATAAAATTTTCGGGTTTATTTTCCACAATAGTTTGTTTTTAATAAGTTTACAAAGTTATCAAAAGAATACTTATGAAGGCTACTGTTAAAGTTGAAAATCTGAAAATATATGCATTTCATGGATGCATGGAAGAAGAAAAGGTAATAGGAAGCGACTATATTGTAAATATTGAGGCGTACTGTTTTGTAGGTAATGATGCTTTTAATGACGTGATTTCTGAAACCGTAGACTATGTTGATTTAGCAAGAATAGCAAAAAGGGAAATGTTGATAAGGTCTAAGCTGCTTGAGGCTGTAGTTAAAAGAATTATTGATAGTTCGTTTGAAGAAATTAGTGTTTTAAATAAAATTTCTGTAACAGTTTCTAAGTTAAATCCTCCAATAAACGCAGATGTTGAGGCTGTTTCAGTAACAATGGAAGAAGAAAGGTAAGTCGAGATAAATAAAAAAATTATCCTACATTTGCGCTCACCTTATAAAGTGGCGCCTTGGCCGAGTGGCTAGGCAGAGGTCTGCAAAACCTTGTACGGCGGTTCGAATCCGCCAGGCGCCTCAACAAAAACCCCCTACAATTTGCAGGGGGTTTAGTTTTTAACAAAATGATAGCTTTAGCGTTTAGTTGCTTAGGCTTATTGATAGCTTTACTATGGATGATATTCAATACATGCGTCTTGCATTGTGAATATTTGATCTTCTGGAATATTGTCACCTTCACTATACCAGTCAGATACTTTGATGTCATTTTCTACCAATTGATTCAGGAAACAATCACAAAAGGCTTCCATCGTTCCATCAGCATTGCATTCGTCCATAAATTTTTTTTTGTTTTTAGCGTTCCACTCGTTTGATTCGTTTGATTCACAGGAAAAAGCAAATGAAATTACAGCCAACAACAGAATTATTTTTTTCATAATTTAAAAAATTTTGTTAGTAAATAAATATTGATTTTTAGAGTTTGTCAAAACATGGTTCTCCAATTCTATTTGCTTCATCGCTTGTAAGCATAGACGATTCAAGTACGTTAATATCATTCTCTATCAAGTTGTCTAGGTAACACTCGCAATAAGCTCCGATTGTTCCGTCAGAATTACATGCATCCATAAAAGCTTTTTTGTTTTCAGCATTCCACTCGTTTGATTCACAGGAAAAAGCAAATGAAATTACAGCCAACAACAGAATTATTTTTTTCATAATTTAAAAAATTTTGTTAGTAATTAAATATAGTAAATTATATACTATGTTTTGTTATAGCTTTAAGGTTATGCTCCTTTAAGTATTAAAACTACGCCAGAAACTATAAGTATTAAAGATACTATGGTATTTACTATTACTATTCCTTTTCCTGTTAAAAGAGATTTAAATCTATTTGCAACAGAAATTTTAAATAAGTCGGTAACAAAATATGACAACAACACAATAGAAAAAAACAAGACGAAACTTGTGAATGATTTGCCGCTTGCTGGAGATGAAACAATAGTAACACCTCCCCAGAAAATAAAAACGCCTACATTTAAAATATTGAGAGCAAATCCTTTCGCTGCTAGGCCAAAATAATTTTCTTTGAATTCCTGAATTTCTGGTTGATTTTTACTTTTCTTGCTTCTGTTAATCCATGAAAAAAGACCATACAAAAGGAGTATTGTTCCTCCTAACACAAATAAGCCTTGTTTGTTTTCATCTTCCTCTAAGAGCTGAAAGCTTCCTAAATAACAAACCCCTATAAAAAGCACGTCTGCTAACATAACTCCAAGGTCAAATGCTATAGCTGCCTTAAATCCTTTTGTTATGCTGGTTTCGAGTAAGACCCAAAAAACGGGGCCCATTATAAATGCACTAAAAAACCCTACAGTTATTGGTGTTAATATATTAAAGTCCACTATTCGTTATAAATATAATTTACAACACCTCCTAAAGAAATACTTTCAACTATTTTATCTGTTTTTTCATGAACATTAATAACCCCTCCAAGCTTACTGTTTACCTCCAGTTCTTTTATAGCAGACACCTCAATCAAGCCTCCTGTTGTAGATGTTGCATACGTTTCTGTTGTTGTAAGTTTTTCTGCGTTTATTTCAGCTCCAGTAGATGTAGAACAATCGTGATATTCTGTATTGCCTGAAAGGTTTACTGTTGATCCAGTTGCTGAAGTTGTATTTAAAGTATTTAAAGCAACTATAATATTAACTGTTGAACCTGTGTTTGCTTTTATATTTAAGTCTGCCTGCTTAATTGTATCTTTTGAAAAAACATTAGACCCTTCGTGGGATATTATATTATAAAGCATTTTATAGGACAGAGTCACTTTTGTTTTATCTCCAGAAAACCTTCTTTCCAGGTTTAATCTAATTTTTAAGTCTCCATTTTTGTTTTTTACTACAACGAAGTTTGTGTTTTTTCCTGTAATTTCAACTTTGTTTTCTTCAGACTTAATAAGCTCTAGATTTATTCCGTCATATACAGCAACCCTTGAAAAATCTCCTAAATCTCTATCAATCTTAGATTGACCGAAAATTGTAAATGTTGCAAGTGAGAAAATTATAACTATATGTTTCATGTCTTAAAATTATTAAATAATTGTAAAATCTAAATGTTTTTTAACTAAATCTGCTTTTTTTACTTCTACAACTATACTGTCGCCAAGCTGATATTTATTTTTATTTTTCTTTCCTATTAATGAAGCTTCTTCACTATTATAAAAATATTTATCGTCCTTTATGTCTTTAACATAAACCATTCCTTCACATTTACTTTCTTCAAGTTCAACATATATTCCCCAATCGGATACGCCCGAAATTATTCCATTAAATGTTTCACCAATTTTGTTTTGCATATATTTTATCTGCATAAACTTTATTGACTCTCTTTCTGCTTTAACAGCAATGTTTTCTTGTTCGGAACAATGGACTGCTTTTTTTTGCAAGTTTTTGTCTAATCTTCCATATTTTTTTTCTAGAATATCTTGTAATAGTCTGTGAACAAGTACGTCTGGGTACCTTCTAATTGGAGAAGTAAAGTGTGTGTAGTTAACAAAGGCTAGTCCGTAATGTCCAATATTATTTGTTGAATATTCAGCCTTACTCATACTTCTTAAGGCTAAAGACTCTATTAGGTTTTGTTCTTCTTTTCCGCGAATATTGTTAAGTAGCTGATTCAAAGATTTTGATATTCCTTTTGAACTTGTTAAATCTAGAGTATATCCAAAGCTTTTAACAATATGTTTTAATGATTTTAGCTTTTCATTATCAGGCAAATCATGAACTCTGTATATATATTTTTGTTTTTTTATTTCTGCGAAGAGTTCAGCAACTTTTTTATTTGCTATTAACATAAACTCTTCAATTAGCTTATTTGCGTCTTTAGATTCTTTTAATAGAACACCTATTGGGTTTTTATTTGCATCTAACTTAAAATAAACCTCTTTTTTGTTAAAATTTATTGATCCTTTTGCTTCTCTTTTTTTTCTTACCTCTTTTGCTATACTGTCCATTGTCAAAATAGCATCTACTACTTGATTTTCAACTTTATACTGTTTGCCAGTTAGAGAATTTTCTTTACTTATTATGTTTTGTTTCGTATCTATAATTTCTTGAGCTTCTTTATATGAAAGTCTATAATTACTTTTAATTATTGTTCTTCCAAACCAATGCTCTATTATATTTCCATTTTTATCAATTCTAATAGAAACCGAAAAAGTTAATTTTTCTTCGTTTGGTCTTAATGAGCAAACTTTGTTAGATAATTTTTCCGGTAACATTGGTATTACTCTATCTACTAAATAAATTGAGGTTGCTCTGTTGTAAGCCTCCTTATCAAGTAAAGTTCCGGGATTAACATAATGAGAAACATCTGCTATATGAATACCAATTTCATAAGTTTCTTTGTCTATTTTGTTAAATGACAAAGCATCATCAAAATCTTTAGCATCTACAGGGTCTATGGTTAAAGTTAAAGTATCTCTGAAATCTCTTCTTTTCTTTATTTCCTCTGCTGATATTGACTCACTTATATTTTTTGTAAACTCTAAAACTTCATTAGGGAAAGATGTATTAACATTATTTTGTGTTAATATAGAATCAATTTCCGTTTCATGATCACCTGGTTTACCTAAGACTTTTTCAATATTTCCTATCGGCGAAAGATCTTGTTTTTTCCAATCTAATATTTTCACAAGTACTTTATCTCCATTCTCTGCATTATTTATATTAGTGCTTGGAATAAAAATATCCGTGTGTACTTTTCTATCATCTAATATTGCAAAAGCAAAGTTTTTATTTATCTGAATAATTCCTACATATTCTTTTTTATCTCGCCTAATTAAACCTATAATATTGGCTAAATAGGTTCCTTTTCTTTTCCTGCTTAATATTTCAAATTCAACAAAATCATCATGTAAATAATTAATGATTGACGATTTTAGTTTAATAATGTGATTTATTTTATCACATATAATAACAGGATCTTTTTTATTTGAGAAATCTATATAACCATGGTAATATTTATTACTTCCTTTTTTATATTTTTTTCTCATGTGTACAAAAGTAAGGCTATTAGTAATATTTAATCTCAAATAGTTTTTTACTTATAAACAACAAATATCATTATATATAAATTTTTAAATAAATTTTTTATATATGATAGTTTGTTAGTATATACAATAACTTTATTGATATAATTTGTTTTTATAATTATTAATAATATATCAATATTAAATAAACATAATATTTATATATAAATAACTATGTATCAATAATTTGAATAATATATTAACAATATAAAAAGTTTAAAAAAAAAATAAATTTTTGAAAAAAAAGTAATTAATAATTATTGAAAAAGGAATAATTTATTTTAATAAGTATTAAATTAAAAATGAAAACTAATATTGAAATAGCTAATAAATAAAAAAATAGTTGTTTATTAACTATTATAAACAAAGAATTAACAGGTTATAATAAAATATTTAGAATAATTATGAGTGTATAATTTATAAGAAATATTTATTTAATGAATAAAATAAAGAGAATAGTATTTTTTGTTTTGTTTGGAATTTTTTCTTGTTCTGATGAAATAAATGAAAACATAGAGACATCTCCATGTTTAGATAATATGTGTTATGCTAATTTTTTAATTGATCCATTAGTATCACCAGGTGTATATGAAGATAGTAATGGATATTGGCATATTTCGCATCAGGGATATAATTATTTTACTTTTCAAGGAGAACTAAGTCCGTTAAAAGAAGAATATGTTGTAAATGGAGTACCTTTAGTTTCAACCGCTTTTGATTCCAATTATTGGATATGGATTGATGGTTTTACCTTTACAGTTCCTCTTTACAGTTTACTGGGATATTTTACGGATGGAGATTTTAATAATCCTATTCCGGTAGGAAATCAAACTATAACTATAGTGAATATGGCAGAAAACTTTCCTCCTTTAAATATAGCAGGATATTCATACAAACCAGATTCGGAGGTGGAAAATCTAGGAACTTATAGTAGATATACATATGAACCTAGACAGCAGATATTTTTCGATAAATCAATGGTAGGTGATACAGCTAAAGTTTTTATAAAAACCACATTTAACACAGATTTGGGACCTACACAAGAAATAGAACAAGAGTTTAATGTAATATTTGAATAAAAAAACATGAAAAAAAATAATAGTTCAAATTTAACGAGTAGTGAGAAATCTTTTACAAGCACAGGACTAGAAAAACAAGAATCTTCGTCCCCATCAGACTCTATTACTTTTACTGTTTCTAAAGAAAAATTAGATGAACTAAAAAACAGCAAACAAGACACATTACAACATGAACCTGTTCCAACAGGACTAAAAACATTAAGTGTTCTGAGTATGATAGGTTCAGGATTTTTTATATTGATAATTTTTGGGCTAATATTAAGATCTACATATAGTGTAATACTGGCTTTTGTTTATTTAGTATTTCTTGTTCCATATTTTTATAAATTTATTGGTGCTTTAGAAATGTACAAAGGAAAAAAACGTGGATTTAAAATGTATATAATTCCAACTATTATTATGACTATTCTTTATATTGGAAGTGTAATAGGAGGTTATCAAGATAGTCAGTTGGGGTTTGCAATCTTTACAATTTTTTCTAGCATTGTATTTGCCCTAATTTTTTATTCATATAAAGACCGTTTAAAATGAAAATATCTATAGGCAACGATCATGCAGGAGTTGATTATAAAAAATTTATAATTGAGAATTTAAAAAATCATTCTGTAATTAATCACGGTACAGACGATGTAAACAGTGTTGATTATCCAGATTTTGCTCACCCTGTTTCATTGGATGTTGAAAACAAAACAAGCGAAATAGGAATTTTAATATGCGGAAGTGGAAATGGTGTTGCAATGACGGCAAATAAACATAAAAAAGTTAGGGCTGCTTTATGTTGGAGTGAAGAAATAGCAAAACTTGCAAAGCAGCATAATAATGCAAATATTGTTTGTATTCCTGCTAGATTTATTTCAAAAGAAGAAGCTTTACAAATTGTTAAATCTTTTATTAATACTGATTTTGAAGGAGGTAGACATGAAAGAAGGGTTAATAAAATTTAAATGATAACCACTAAAACATTCTCTGAACTCAACACAGATGAACTTTATCAAATACTAAGGTTAAGAACTGAGGTTTTTGTAGTCGAGCAAAACTGTGTATACCAGGACTTAGACAACAAAGATCAAAAAGCCATTCATATATATTACAAAGAAAATGATGAAATAGTAGCCTATACAAGAATTTTTAAATCTGGAGACTATTATAAAAACCCATCCATTGGTAGAGTGGTGGTGTCAAAAAATAAGAGAGGAAAAGAGCTTGGAAAAAAAATAATGATTTCCTCAATTGAGTATATAAAGAAAAATCTAAAAGGTGATAAAATAGAACTGTCTGCCCAAAAGTATTTAGATAAATTTTATAAAGATTTAGGTTTTCATAAAACAGGAAAAGACTATTTAGAAGATGGTATTCCTCATCAAAGAATGATTAAAGAAATAAATTAAATATAAAAAAATCAATCGGATAAAATTAATATTTCAACACGCCTGTCTTTATCTTCACTTCCTCCTAAAGGAAACTTATGGGCCAAGCCTTCGTAGGACATTCTTTTTTTTGAAATACCTTTTTCCAAAAGGAAATCATAGACATATTTAGCCCTTGCAATAGACAAATTCTTTTTATTAGTCTTTCGATCTACAGCATCGGATTCACCTTCAGTGCAACAAACATGACCTTGAATTACAAAAGAAAAGGATTCTTTTTTTAATTTCTCAGCAACATTATCCAAAACCCTTTTAGACCCCATAGTTAAATAACTATATCCGGTAATAAATAATACGTTTTCAAGCAAAATTTTATTTTCTTCTTTGAAAACCACCTCAGATTCTTTTTTAACTTCAGGATAACTAATAACAATATCAACCCGCCTGTTTAAAGCCCTAATCACAGAAGCATCAGTTTCATCTACTATATTTAAAAGTAACTCTCCGCGACCATCAACAGTAACAATCTTCTCTGGAAAAAATGAAGCTTCACTAAAAATTGTTTTGATTGCGTCAGCTCTGTTTTGAGATAGCTCAAGGTTGTAATTGTTACTACCTCTATCGTCACAAAAACCATAAATTTCTATTCTTTGTACTTCATCTTTTGTTAAAGAGCTAAGAAATTTTTGTAGTCTTGTTTTTTCTGTTTTAGTTAAATTATAAACATCAGTATCAAAGTACACAGAGTGTTCAATATTAAATTGAGCTTGTATGGCGAGGGAAAAAAGTAAAGTAAAAAAAACAGGGATTTTTCTCAAGACAGTATTTTCTTTTTGAATAACAAAAGTAGCGATTTCACAGATTCTTCTACATTTTTAAAAGATTCTTCTTTTGTCGAAAAGTAAACAAAAACAAAATCATAAGGTAAATCCGAGCTTAGATATTCTTTAGCAGATAGCCTAAAAGCCTCTCTCATCAATCTTTTCAGTCTATTTCGAGTTGTTGCAAGAGTATGAGTTTTTTTTCCTACAGAAAAAGCAACCCGTAAATGATTTTCCTTTTTAGACTTAACATAGTAAAGAGAAATTAATTTTGAGGAAAGCTTAGAGCCGTCTTTAAAAACTGTATCAATTTCAGAAGCATTTTTTAACGAAGTCGTTTTGTTTACAGAAAAAGCCACCATATTATAAGTCTAAAGAATTATTACCTCTATTAATATCAGCCATTTCATTTTTTGGATCTATTACTATTTTAGAAATCCTGTTTGAATCTACATCTATCCAAAATTCATAATAAGGTTTTGCCCAGCTCCAAGACTCTAAAAGGATAGAATTATTTAATGGTTTAGTTCCTCGCATTTTAGTCATAGGAATATTATAATCTAAATAATTTCCAGAGTCTAAAACCACCCTCAAATCAATTGGCATTCCCATTTGTCCGATTCTTTTCAAAACAATTTTAGTTTTACCATCAGCTTCGTAAACTGAATTTACCGAGTAATCTATAGTCATTGTAGATTGAGCCCAATCAAGTAAATACCAGTCTAACTCAAGTCCTGAAACCTTTTCAGCAGAACGAATAAAATCATTGGGCTTAGGATGCCTAAAAGACCAGTCGTTAAAGTATTTTTTTAACGTATTATCAAAGTTCTCTTTTCCAATTATGTATTGTAGTTGGGACAAAAATATCGAGCCCTTGTCATAAGCACTCATTCCGTACCCGGCGTTATATTTAAACCGGTCTGCATGTGTTGTCATCGGCTCTTCAAGCCCGGTTGCCACCCATCTAAAATAATCCTTATAGGCATTAGCATTAGGAAGGGCTTTTCCTTCGTTTAATACTACATTCAGAGCAACATCATCAATATAACTCGTAAAACCCTCGTCCATCCACGAATGTTTAGACTCATTGGTAGCCATTAAAAACTGAAACCAAGTGTGGGCAATTTCATGAGAAGTGACAGAATATAAGCTCCTAATTGTAGGGTGCCCAACACCATCAATAAAAGTACACATAGCGTATTCCATTCCTCCGTCACCCGCCATAATTACAGAATATTGAGCATAAGGATATTTGCCAATTTTTTCGCTGAAAAAGGTTAGAAACTTAGTTGCATTAGGCTGAAATTCTTTCCATAAATCAACATATTCTGAGTCACTTTTGTAAAAGAAATGCATTCGAGGGCCATTTTTTATATCACGATAATCATGAACAAAATCAGGATCAGCAGCCCAACTAAAATCATGCACATCAGGAGCTATAAAACGCCATGAAATTTTATCCTCATGAACAACCCCTTCTTTTAAGGGAGCATAACCATGCCCAATTAACTCAGGGTTTTGCAAATATCCAGAAGCAGCAACAACATAGTCTTTATCTATATTAATAGTAACATCAAAATCACCCCAGATTCCGTAAAACTCCCTTCCTATATATGGGTTTGCATGCCACCCCTCATCATCGTATTGACAAAGCTTAGGGTACCATTGAGACATTGAAAACGCAACATTGTCTTCGCTGTTTTTCCCTGACCTTCTTATCATTGCAGGCGTCTGAACAAAAAACCCCATTTCAAGCATTGTGCTTTCCCCAGCTTTAATTGGTTTGGCAAGCTCAACCTCTAAAATAGTTTCATTAATTTTATATTTGACAGGAATATTGTCCTGAAGCATCCACTTTATTTGAACATCACCCCAGTCTTTCTCGTCTAGCATTAGTATGTTTTTTGACATAGTTCTTGAGTCGTCAGTAGAGTATCTTGAGTTTTGTTCCAGATCCGTGCCAGGCTTAAAAGCATTAAAGTATAAGTGATAAAAAACTCTATCTAAGTCATCCGGAGAATTATTAGTATAGACAAGACTTTGAGTTCCTTTATAGGTGTGGTTTTCAACATCAACATCAATTACCATACTATAGTCTACTTCTTGTTGCCAGCGCCATTCATTTTCTTGAGAAATTCCCAATCCAAAGAAAAACACAAACAAAAAAAAAGATACATTCTTCATAAATCTAAAAGTTTTAAAGTGCTTTTTAATTTAATACCACGATCCGTTTGATGAACCAAACCAAGCTCTTCAAAAGCATCGTGTTCAAAAAACAAAAGTACATCATTATCGTTACAGAAATTCAAGAAAGATTCCTTTTCCCTCAATGAGGTCAAAGGTCTAATATCATAGCCTGGAATGTAAGGAAGAGGAACATGCCCAGCTGTAGGAACAAGATCTGCAGCAAAAGCAATTTTTTGACCTTTGTAAGTTATTATGGGTATCATTTGTTTTTCAGTGTGGCCATCAACAAACAGAACATCAAACCCTAAAGAGCAATGGGTTAAATAATTTTTTTCGTCCTTTTTTAAAAAATTCAATTGCCCTGACTCCTCAATGGGGATAAAATTCTCCTTCAAAAATGAAGCAACCTCTCTCTTGTTCGGGCTAGTAGCCCACTCCCAATGAGCCTTATTACTCCAATACTTAGCGTTTTTAAAAGTTGTTTTATACAAACCATCGGCATTTCTAACAACCGCGCCCCCACAGTGATCAAAATGCAAATGTGTTAAAAAAACATCTGTCACGTCATCAGTGCTAAACCCACACTTTTTAATTGAAGACCCTAAAGTTTCTACACCCCAGCGATGGTAATAACTAAAAAACTTTTCACTTTGCTTATTGCCCATTCCCGTATCAATAAGAACCAGCCTATCGCCCTTTTCAACAAGAAGGCATCGAGCAGCTATTTTTACCATATTGTTGCTGTCTGCAGGGTTGGTTTTTTGCCAAATTGACTTTGGAACAACACCAAACATAGCCCCTCCATCAAGCATAAAGTTTCCCGCAATAATTGGATGTAAATTCACGTGAAATTATTATTTACTATTTTTATTAAATATAAAACAATATTTTGAAGAAATTAGAGAGAACATTATCGTTGCCAGGAGCTATTGCAGTCAGTATTGGGGGAATGTTAAGCGGCATATTTGTTTTACCTGGATACGCAGTTGGAATTACTGGTTCTTCAGTCTGGTTGGCTTTCCTTGTCGCCGCTCTTTGTATTTTACCCGCGGTCCTTTCCAAATCAGAGCTAGGTACAGCAATGCCAAAATCTGGAGGGACATACGTATATATTGAAAGAGCTTTTGGGCCTTTGTTTGGAACAATTGCAGGTTTAGGGTTATGGCTTTCACTTCT
>Ga0160423_10003741_pt1 | contig 12610 bp, 8 predicted proteins | sample CRUFie14St8metaG_FD_108191 | JGI IMG/M metagenome (GOLD analysis project Ga0160423, IMG submission 108191) | Marine microbial communities from the Costa Rica Dome - CRUD Field 142mm St8 metaG | ecosystem: Environmental > Aquatic > Marine > Oceanic > Photic zone | place: Costa Rica: the Eastern... | reverse complement strand
GGAGGGGGCGAAGTCTACACATTGGAGACCGCCCTGCTGAGCAGCTGGAACAGGCTTTGGCTCGGGAGGGAGTAGAGGATCATCGAATCATCGAACACAAGCATTGTTGGGGTATCAATTGCACTGCATTTTGATTTGAACATTTCCATGGTTTCCGGAAACGTTTCCTCCCCTTGATACTCACGCCCATCCCACCAAGTAGATTTTCCCTCTTTGTGATGCGTTTCTCTTTTTTTTCTTTCCCGCGAGACAGCGAGGCCGCCGAGCCAGCCGAGACGGACGTGAGCGAGGGTGGTGAACGAAACCACCATTCCAAAGCGCGCGAGGAGGGACCGCGCCCCCCTCCCCCAAACAGATAGAGTCAATCGGTGACCGACTTGGTGAAGAAGAAGGCGCGATATCATCATGTCGTCCGGCGGTGGGTACCGCGGCCTTCAGAACTTCATTAATGAAATAAGGCAGTGCCAAAGTAAGGAGGGTGAACGCGCCCGTATCGACAAGGAACTTGCAAACATCCGTACCAAGTTCAAAAGTGACCGTGGATTGTCGTCGTACGAGAAAAAAAAGTACATATGGAAGCTCCTTTATATTTACGTCTTAGGGTACGACGTGGAGTTCGGACACATGGAGGCCGTGGCGCTGATCTCTTCCACCAAATTCAGTGAGAAACAGGTGGGATACATCGCCGCCTCGGTGCTTTTGCATGAGAACTTGGAGTTCGTGAGGCTGGTGATCAACACCATGCAGAAGGATCTGGTGAGTAGGGACGAAAACTACCAGTGCATGGCGCTCACCGCCATCGCGAATATGGGTGGAAGGGAGTTTGCCGAGGCCCTGAGCGGCGAGGTTCTCAAGCTCCTTATCTCGAGCTCAACGAGGAACGTGGTGAGGAAAAAGGCCGCCCTGTGCGTGCTCAGGCTCTTCAGGCGGAACCCCGACATCATCTCCTCGGACACCTTTGCCCTCAAGATGGGCAACCTTCTGCAGGAGCGCGACTTGGGCGTGTTGATTTCCTCCATGTCCCTCCTGTGCGGCATCGTTGCCAAGGACTCGCAGGGCTACGAGGTGGTCGTCCCCAAGGTGGTGGCGGTGCTGGAGAGGGTCGCCAAGGGGATCGACATCCCGCAGGACTACACGTACTATGGGATCCCCTCGCCTTGGCTGCACGTCAAGTGTCTCAGGGTTTTGCACTACTTTCCTGTCATTGAGAACGACGGCGTGTGGACCAAGCTTCAGGAAATCCTGCGCAGGACGATCTCGTCTGCCCCAATCGACAAGAACACCAACAAGAACAACGCCCTGCACGCCATTCTCTTTGAGAGCATCTCTCTGATGATGCACCTGAACATGGACTCTGAGGTCCTCTCGCAGTGCGTCACTCTGCTCGGCAAGTTCGTGTCCATCAAGGAGCCCAACATCAGGTACCTCGGGCTGGAGAACATGTCCAGGCTGTCGCTGGTGCCTGAGATGATGCAGACCATCAAGGCGCACCAGGAGCAGATCGTGGTGAGCCTGAACGATCCGGACATTTCCGTCAGGAGGAGAGCCCTGGACCTGCTCTTCAGGGTGTGCGACAGGGACAACTCGCACGAGATCGTGGACAAGCTGCTGGCCTACCTCACTACCGCGGACTTCGCCATCAGGGAGGAGCTCGCCCTCAAGATCGCAATCCTATCCGAGAAATTCGCCTCCTCTCTCCAGTGGTACGTGGACGTGATCATCTCGCTGATCGACAAGGCGGGCGACCACGTCAGCGACCAGGTCTGGTTCCGTGTCGTGCAGATCGTCACGAACAACGAGGAGCTACAGGCCCACTGCGCGTCGAACGTGCTCAGGAAGCTGCAGGACGGCAGCTCTCACGAGACCATGCTCAAGCTGTCGGCGTACGTCTTGGGAGAGTTTGGCCAGCTGCTGAGGGGCGAGGCGAGGGAGATCTTCCACTTGCTGAAGGACAGGCTGGGGAGCGCGACCCCAGCGGCCAAGGGCCTCATTCTCTCCGCCTTTGCCAAGATCCTGGTTCGGTGCGGCGACGAGGACATCTCACAGCAGATCAGGGAGACCTTCCAGAGGTACGGCACCATCCCGGACGCCGAGCTCCAGCAGCGGTCGGTGGAGTACGCAGTCCTGTCCGCGAAGAAGGAGGCGGCCACCGTGATGGCTACCATGCCAAAGTTCCCCGAGAGGGAGTCCTCGCTGCTCAAGATGATGCAGCCCGAGGGAGGCGAGGGGAGTCTCCCGGCTGCCAGGTCTAGGGCTGGGGTGGACGCCGCGGGGGACGCCCTCCCCGCCGCTGCCTCTGGCGACCTCCTCGGGCTGGACGACGCGATCGAGGCCGCGCCCGTGGTCCCGCTCTCCGTGTCGGAGCCCGCGGCCGCGGCCCCCCAGGGGGACCCGCTCGACCTCCTCGCGGGGCTGTCCGTGGCGGAGCCAACGCCCGCTGCGGATGCCGCCCAGGCCTCAGTTGCGGCCGCTGCCGACCCCTTTGGCGGCTTCCAGGACCTCACCGCCCCCCAGGACGCCGGGGGCGAGGGCGCCAACGCCAGGGTTGAGGGCGGCACCGTGGAGGGCTGGTACTCCAAGCTCTGCATCTCGGAGAAGGGCGTGCTTTATCAGGACCAGTACCTCCAGATCGGCCTCAAGGCCGATTACGCCAAGGCCCAGGGCAGAATCATGCTCTTCTTGGGCAACAAGCACGAGGAGGAGCTCGGACAAGTGCAGATCTCTGTGCCTCCAGTGCCTGCGTACAGGATCCAGCCGGGCCAGGTCCCGGCCTCGATCGCCGCAAAGGCCCAGGTCCAAATCCCTATCGCCGTGTCTTGCGTGGAGCCAACGCTGGACGTGCCAAAGCTGCAGGTGGTGTACCGTGTCAAGGGGGACGCGGTGAAGCTGGACTTGCAGGTGAGGCGACTCAAACCCGCAACATCCTGACGACTTCCACGACAACCGCTCGCTGACTCTCTCTCTCTCTCTCTCCCCCCGTCTCTCTTCATAGCTTCCCGTGGTGCCCACGAAGTTCTTCTCCCCGGTGGCCAACGTGGACGCCAACGCCTTCTTCTCGGCGTGGAAGGCCATCCCTGACGCCCCGCTCAAGCTGCAACAGATCTGCCACACCCAGCAACCCCTGGACATGAACAGGACCCGCGCCCTCGTGGGCAGCGCAGGTTTCACAGTCGCCGAGGGCCTGGATCCAAGCCAGTCCAACGTTGTGGGCGTTGGTGCGTTCAACTGCGAGATTTCCGGGGAGACGGTGGTGATGCTGAGGCTTGAGGTGGACCCGAGGTCACACCAGCAGTACAGGATCACCGTGGCGTCCAACAACGCCCTGCTAACGTCCTCCACGAAGGAGTTCTTGGTCAGGGAGCTGGGCCGCTAGGGCTGCGGACGGGGAAAAAACAAAATTGGAAAAAAATGAAACAATCTTCTTTCATCTCGCTCTCTCATCCCCTCGCCTCGCCCATCCCAACGCTAGCGCGTGCCATGCTTGTTCCTGAGATAGGCCAGCCTGAGCTTGATCTCCCTGAAGGTTGGCCTTAGCCTTGGGTCGTGCCTCCAGCAGTCCCTCACCAGCCGCTTGAGGGAGATTGGGCAGCCAGGGGGCAGGGCAAGACGGTCGCCCTCCACTCCGACGGCCACGACGACCTGCATCGGCAGGAGCTTGTCCGCCCAGGGCTTTTCACCCGTCAGGCACTCCCATAGGATGATCCCAAACGAGTACTGCAAAAGTTTTGTTCGCCGGCAGGAAACAGGGAGAGCATGTCGGTCAGCCTTGCCGGTCGTCGAGATGGTTCAGGGACTTGGGGTATGACTTACCACGTCGCACTTCTCGTCCACGTTCTTTCCCTGAGGCGAGATGGATGGGGGGGAGGGTCGTTTGAGGTCATTGTGAGCAAAATGCGAAACCATTGTTTTGTGCTGTTCTCTAACTCACCTGCATGATTTCTGGGCTCATGTACGCCACCGTCCCCGCATTCAGGTGCTTCGTCTCCACGAATGTCGAGTGCCTCAGCCTGGCGATCCCAAAGTCCGCCACCTGGGCCCTCCCGTCCCTTTGCGAAGAAATGGAAAAGACATGGTGAGAGAAAAGATGCCCTCCACGTCAGCAAATCTTGTGGAAAAAAAAAGATCAGTAGGTCTCACCTTCTGAGCAGGATATTTTGGGGCTTCAGATCCCTGTGGATGACCGGCGGGTCGAGGGAGTGGCAGTAGTCCATTGCGCTCGCCACGTCCTCCGCCAGCTGCAGCAGCGTGCCGTACTCCGGCTGCTTCCCCTCCACATGCAGCATTGTGTGCAGGGACCCCCCCTCGGCGTACTCCAGGATCACGCACAGCGAAGCCGGGTCCAAGCAGCAGCCCAAAAAGTTCACGACGTTCGGGTGCCGCAGGCCTTGCAGAAGGGCTGCCTCCGTCTTCAGATTCTCCACGGCGTCCTCGCAGAGATCGCCCCCGCCGTGCAGTAGCTTGACCGCCACGCGGTGGCCCTTGAACGTCCCCTCGTACACGTGGCCGCTGCCCCCCGAACCGATCAGCCTAAAGACCCTGACGTCCCGCAAGATGTCGACGTTCGTGGACTCCAGGTCCGTCCGGCTCGGGATCCTCTGGGCGGGGATCCTCTGGGCGAGGATTATCTCCCCTCCTCCGCCCCCTTGCGCATTGCCCCGCGCCGCCACCGCCTCCCTCATCCGCTCCCACTCCTCCGCCACGGCCTGCCTGGCCTTGGCGAGGGACTCGATCTGCGTGGTGATCAGAGAGTGGTAGTCCCCCGCCACCCCAAGGTCGATCTGCTCGCTGCTCACCCTCCTGACGGTCGCCCTGCCGCTGAGGCCCACGCGCGTAGCGCTCCTCGGTCTGTTGTGCTCCAGCAGCCTCCTCAAGTCCTTGCTGCTGTCGATCAGCACCTTGCAGGTCTCCCTGAGGGCGTCGTCCACCTGCCTGAAGGTGGACGGGGGGTCGCCCGATGCCGCTGCGCCGGGGAGGGGGGAAGGCGAGAGAAGGGGCAGCCCCCCCGCGGCCCGGCCGCTGAGATCACCGCCACCCTCCCCCTCCTCCAGGATGCTGCTGACCTTGTACAAGGGCTTCCCCGCGTGGCCCGTCCTCGGCCAGTCCTGGTCGACATCCTCGGCCCGGGGAGATGACCTCGTGGGGGTGAAGGGACCCAAGTCGTGTTCCAAGGCCAGGCCGTCGTGGTCGTGGTGCGTCATGTTGTCGTGGATCCCTTCCCCAGAATGTGCGTGGGAGTGCCTGTTGTTGTGCGCGGAGGGAAGAGGGGACACCCTACACGTGTCAAAGAAGTTTGGCGGCAGGGAGGCGTGGCTTGCCGTCCTGTGGGTTGGCTTGAACACCTGGAGCAAGTCAAAATCGAGATCCACGGTGTCCTCGTTGCCACCCCCTCCGCCCTCTCTATCGTTGGGGGTGTGGCACTGAGCCTCCACCCAGCCCTTCTTGTCGGCGGCCTTCATCTTCACGGTCTGCGGCACCCGCAGCCTCGACCTGTACGCCGTAGAAACGTCGTCCAGGGCCTCCTGGAAGGACTCGTGCAGGGCCACGCAGCACAAGGGAACCCTAGTGAGCCTCTTTCCTGGCTGCTTTGGGAAGACAATGCAGATCAGGGCCGGCACCAGGACGGCGGCGCATACCACCGCCGCAGCCACCCCGATGCCCCACCCGAGCGCGTGCGACGAGCTCCCCCCGTCTCCCGCCCCGTTGCCGTCCAGGTCCGCCGCGGCGGAGAACACCTCGGAGATGTCCAGAACCCACAGCTTTCCAGCCCCGGAGCTCTCCTCGTCGCTGTTCAGGATGACGTTTGTGACCAAGAAAAAGACCCCCCTCCCCGAGGCGTCCGCCAAGTCGATCCTGTTCCAGGGCTCCGGGGCCCCGAACTCGGCAAGGGGTGCGCTGACGTCCGCCCACACGTTGGTCTGGTTCCACAGACCGCCAACACAGCTCGCCGGCCGGCGGCTCTCCCCAGTCACCCCGACCTCCACGCAGGCCTCCACCTGGTCGCTTGAGGCGAGGATCTGGAAGTGGAGGGCGCGCCACTCCTCGAAGCTCGCTGACGTGGCGAAGCTAAGCGCCCCGTTGGGGCCCACGAGGGCCTTGACCGCCGACTCCCCGGAGGGCAAGATGTACGAGTAGTCGAAGAAGCCGACGTATGACCGGTCGTGCCACCGCGGGGACAGGCCGAAGCCAGAGAGGTACACGGCCTCCACAAAGGGCATGGTGGTGGCCGCGCTGCCGCCCCCGCCGGAACCCGAGGAGGAGGATTGGGAGAGGAGGGAGTCACGCCCTCCCTCGTTGTTGTCGTTGTTGTTGTTTTCACCGCCCTCGGACTTCCAAAGGCACTGGCTGTACCCGTCGTACCCTGCGCCGCCGCCGTCGCAAAAGGAGACCGACCGCACGGAGGCCACGGACCCCTGGACGGACATCTCCTCGAACCTGATCTCGAACCAGCTCACGTCGATCGTGTCGGGCAGGGGAATCGAAAACTTGCTGGGCGAGGCCCCGGGAGCAAGCGCCTCGTTGCCCTGCAGCACGGTGTGCGCCGCGACGCCGAGGCTCACGGGGCTACCGGAGTGGCCCGTCATCGTCATCGTGGTCTGAGGCGGCGCGGGCTGGTTCGGGTTCTCCGCGACGGCGAGGTCGAGGCAGACGTGCGTATACATGGCTCCGACAAGGGGCCCCGCGTCCTTCTTGAGCCTGAGGTTGAGGTACCCGAACCTCTGTGCGGTGAGGGTGAGGTAGCCAAACTCCGACGACACGTTCGCGTCCACCGCGCTCATCACCCAGTCCTCCCCGACAATTCCATCGGTGATCACAAATGCTGCGCTCGTCACGTTCTTCGCTCCCTGCTGCTCCTGGTTTTGCAACACCATCGATGGTGATTCCGTTTCGACGCCGCCTCCTCCGGCCACCACGACTTCTTCATTCTGTCCCTTGGCCACGCTCGCCCACCACCAGACCCAGAGGACCGCGAGCGCCCTCGCCCTCGCCGTTAGCCTCGAGGAGGCTGCCATTCTCATTCTCTTCCCTACCCGGTTCGGCTACGGCCGGCCTCGACTCTCGCCAACCGAACGCGTTCCCGATTCTTCCCGACCGTTACTCCCCACAGCAGAATTTGCAAAAGTGAAATTTGAGATCTATTTTCGTGGAATGTGAAAAATATCCAAAATGTCCTTGGGATGAGGGGAGGGGGTAGACCGTTTTTTCATCAACAACAGTGTTTGTGTGGTAATTCCATTGCACAAAGGATCTCTCCAAACAATTAGGGTGCGGCGCGCCCCTGGCACACAAAAAGACAACAGAGAAAGGGGCAAGCAAAGAGTGCAAGGAACCCAAACCATCGCCGACCGACAGACAGAGAAGGCATACCATACAAACGTAGAAGTAGTACATATACCAGGATACCAGTATACTCACTCATAATGTTCCAGGCAGGCAGGCAGTTTGTCGGAGCGGGAAGAGAGGTGGCGAGGAGGTGCTTTAGCTCCGCCGCGGAGGCCCCGGAGAGAAAGGTCGCGGTGCTGGGAGCCGCGGGAGGAATCGGACAGACCCTGAGCCTTCTCATGAAGATGAGCCCCTCGGTCACCAAGCTTTCTTTGTACGACATCGTGAACACCCCCGGCGTCGCCGCGGACTGCTCTCACGTCAACACCTGTGCCCAGGTCACGGGCCACGTTGGTGCAGACCAGCTTGACGACGCCCTGAAGGGGTGCGACGTTGTCGTTATCCCTGCTGGAGTCCCAAGGAAGCCGGGCATGACCCGCGACGACCTCTTCGCGATCAACGCCGGCATCGTTGCGGGTCTGGTCGACGGCGTCGCCAGGAACTGCCCCGAGGCCCTCATTACCATGATCTCCAACCCTGTGAACTCCACCGTGCCTATTGCCGCGGAGGTCCTCAAGAAGCACGGAGTGTACAACCCCAAGAAGCTCTTCGGGGTCACCACCCTGGACGTCGTCCGCGCCAAGACCTTCTACGCCGAGAAGAACGGCCTGGACGTGAACACCGTGGACGTGCCCGTCGTTGGCGGTCACGCCGGCATCACCATCCTCCCTCTGTTCTCTCAGGCCACCCCCTCGGCCCAGATGGACCAGGAGACCATCGAGGCGCTCACCGTCAGGACGCAGAACGGAGGCACCGAGGTCGTCGAGGCCAAGGCGGGCAAGGGAAGCGCCACCCTCTCCATGGCCTACGCCGGAGCCCTGTTCGCGGACGCCGCCCTCAGGGGTCTCAACGGCGTGCAGGACGTCGTCGAGTGCACCTACGTCGAGAGCAGCGTGACGGACGTTCCTTTCTTCTCCAGCAAGGTCAAGCTCGGCCCCGAGGGAGTGAGCGAGATCTATGGGCTCGGGGACCTGACCGACTACGAGAAGGACGCTCTGGACAAGATGATGCCGGAGCTTCAGGCCTCCATCGACAAGGGGGTTGACTTTGTCAAGAACATGTGAAACGAGTCCAAGTGAAGCCACTTCAGCAGCACAAGGGCGAGAGCGAGGGCCTAGCGAGCGCCTTCGCTAAGAAGTTTACTTTTAAGTTTTAGGAAATTCTTCACACACACACACACACAACAACAACAACAACAACTACAACCAACAGCGAAAAAATGAACATTTCCACACCGATTTTCGCGCCCTTGCCGACAGCCCGAAGTCAAGAACTGAACTGCACGAGCGGCCGGGCGGGCGGAGCGGAGCGGAGCGTTCAGGTCGACGCGACACGAGGAGAGGATGGAGCCCCACGGCGGCCATGACTCCATGACGCCGCCGAGCGACCCTGAGGTCGGGTTGGGTCGAGAGCGGATCACTTTCGTTCCGCACCCGCGTACTCTCACAGCTGCGGGTGATTTGGAGTACTTCACTTCCCAAAGAGGAAAACAGACTGTGTCGTACGCCTTGGCAGAACTGGTAGACAACGCGCTGAGCGCGACCGCAGGGCAAGGAGAAGAAGGAGGCGGCGATGGCGGCGAAGGCCAGGGCGCAGTGGGGAGTGGGGGAAGTGGGGGAGGGAGGAAAGTGAGGATATGCTTTTGCGTGAACGGTTCGGGGACCGCGGCGAGCCTCTTCGTGGAGGACAACGGCGTGGGCATGGACCGACGAGGGGTGAACGACTGGGCGGTGATGAACCTGAGCAAGAGCGAGAGGGAGAGGAGGGAGAGCGAGAGCGGCCCGGGGTCCTTGGGCGGGACGAGCGACGCGGGAGGGGGAAGCGACCCCTTCGCTCTCACACAGCAACACACCCAGCGGCAGACCCAGGCAGGCAGGGGGACCCAGGACCGGTTCCTTTGCTCCTCACTGTCCTTCTTCGGCGTCGGGTCCAAGAACGCCGCATTCTTCCTCGGAGACTCGGTCCACGTGGCGACGAGGCCGCGGGGCGGCGAGGGCCAGGTGCTGGACCTCTCGCTGAGCGCGCGGGAGCTTGAGGAGCGGTACCGCAGGAAAGAGAACGCCTACGAGGCTTTTTTGCACAGCAGGGAACCCAAGGACACCTCCACGCTTACGAAGGAGGAAAGGAGGTTCGGCCCTGTCGTGCAGGCTGTGATGAGTGAGAAGTGCGGCGCCGGGGGTTTCACGAGGCTGACGGTGACGAACCTGAAGCGGGAGGTCATCGGGCAGATCAAGGACAGGCAGTCCTGCGAGCAGGTGTGCAGGGAGCTGGCCCACATCTACCACTTCTACGTCCACGGGGCGGCGGGGTCGCGGGGTGGGGGCTCCGTCGGGGCCGAGGGGGGCGACCCGGTGAACGCGATGGCGACGCGCCTTCCGGACGGGAGCGCTCTCCCCGACGTGGACGTCGAGTTCCACTGCGACGGCAGGCTCCTGCTGCGAAGAACCCTAGGCGACGTCGAGGACGACCCCTTGTCGCTGCATCTCAAGAGCCAGCGGAGCGAGTTCGCGTTCTCGCTGGAGGTTCCGGGCCGGGGGAGGGTGGATGGGGCGTTGTACTACTTTCCCTTTGACGCAGAAGGGGAGACCATGCCGTCCTCGGCGTCCTCGGCTTCATGGCCCTATGACAAGGATTCCACTCACCACGCAGAGTTGACCCAAGCCAACACCCAGCAGCTTCCCAACGACTTCTTGCAGACGCAGGCCTCCAGGGGAACGCAGCGCCAGACGCAGAGGGCCGCGAGACTGAGCCAGGTCAGCCTGGCGCCCGACCCCGCCGCATCAGTGGCGGTCCAGCAGAGGAGGCCCCTCTTCGAGACGTTTTGGCAGGGCCGTCTGATCCCCGAGTCCCGCGTCTCGTCCTTGCCCTTCGTGGACGCCACCTTCCACAGCAAGCACCTGAGGGACAAAATCCCGCCCGAGTGCCACGGCAGGCTGTGGGGTCTGCTGTTCTTTGGCCACCAGTTCAGGGTGACGAGGAATAAGCTGAGCTTCAGGGACAACCTAGAGGACCTGCTCATGGAGTCCTTCTCGAGCGACAGGTGAGTCATTCTATCTGGAAGAATGGCGCAAGAATTGGGGGCGCCCCAAACCCCTCTCGCGTCCTCTTGTCCCCCACCACCTACCGTTGTCTGACCCCTGCCCTCCCTCTCCCTTCCACACAGGTACACGGAGAAGAAGTTCAAAGAGTGGGTCGCGAGGTGCCACCGGGAGCTCGACCGAACCTTGAAGTTCGAGGGCATCAATGGGGCGGAGGCCCAGGCGGCGGCCAGGAGGGACCACGGCGAGATGTGCACGAGGTTTGACAGGGTGGTAGCAGGGGATGAGGCCATCGCGGCTGGGGACGTCGTCCAACTCAAGACGACCCCCAAGGTTGTGGGCCGGGTGGAGGGTGTCCTGGCCGGCAAGGTGATGCGGTCGGACGGGCGGCACTCCGCCGGCTTCCTGCTGGTGGCTCAGATCCCCAGCGAGGTCTTTGGCCGCCGCGTCCAGGCCTTTCCCGTCAGGAGGTTCAAGGCAAAGCTCTCCACCGCGGAGGCGGAGGCCCACTGCAAGAAGGTGTGGGGCAAGGCCCCATGCCACGTGGCGGTGGAGCCCCTCCACCTGGCCACCGGGAAGGTTGCATCTTTTGGGGCGGGGGACAATTTCCCGCCGACCTACGTCGCGGTGACCAACGCCGCGGGCCAGAGGTGCACCAAGTGCGTCACGGAGGGCAAGAAGCAGAACCTGAGCGTGGTGCAGAGGCTGTACTTCCTCGGAGACGATGGGGAGGGGGAGCCCCAAGACAATAGGGCGGCGGCCGCCGAGGGGGAGGAGCTCCTGTGCGTCACCAACTGCACGCCAAAGCACGAGGTTTTTGGCTTCGAGAAGGTCAAGGGCGGGCTCAAGCGGTCGGGCCGGTACCTAATGCGATTCACCGTGGAGCCCGCAGCGGGGGGCAGGAAGCCCCTCTCTCTTGAGGTCAACATCTCCGTCAGCGCGGGGCCCTGCTCGAGGATGGAGTTGGAGTGGGCGGGAGGCCAGGACCTGGCCAGCTCGCACGACGGGTGCGCCCTGGGCGAGCCGATGCCCGACCTCTCGCTCCGCCTCTTCGACGACAACGACAACCCTGCGCCGAGCGCGGCGGCCGCGGTGGCGGATGGCGGCGGCGTGGAGGTGGAGGTTTCAGGCGCTGGGGAGGCGGGCGAACTGGTCGCCAGGTGGGTGGCGTGCGAGCGCCATGGCGGCGGGGCGACCCTATCGGGGCTCACGCTCGAGCCCAGGGGTGGCGGGCCGCTCCAGTGCTTCGTGCCTAGGGGCCGTGCCAAGAAGCAGTTCAGGCCCGGATGCATCAAGTGTAAGCTGACCGTGAGATGCGGCGGCGGCGACGGTGAAGGCGCTTGGGCGGTGGAGTGCAGCGCCAAGGTCTCGGTTCGGCCGGGCCCCCCCGCATCCTTCGACGTTGTGGACGGCGCGGACCTCTCCTCGAACGAGGAGTCCAACCCTCTCCAGCTGGTTCAGAACGAGCCCGTCCCCTCGATGACCCTATCGCTCAGGGACGCCTACGGCAACGCCACCGCCGCCCCCCGGGGCAGCGCCCAGTGGTGCGCTCGGGTGTCCTGCGAGGCCCTTTCGCCCGACCACCGCGAGTTCGTCTTCTGCGAAGACAAAGGCACGTGCGTTGTGGAGGGACTGGTGTGCGAGGAGGCCACCTTTGCCAAGTGCCACTTGAGGCTGAGGAGGGAGCAGCCGCCTGGGGAGACGGTGGTGGCGGAGACATTGACGTGCGGGGGCGGCGGCGAGGGCTTTGAGAGGGTTGCGTGGCTCCAGATCGAGCCGAGCTCCGCCCCGAGCGCCCTGGCGATCCTCAGGGACGGAGTGGAGTTCGCCGCGGACCCCAACGGGTCCGACGACCTGGTGGTGGAGGGGGTTGGAGCGGGGGCGGTGGTGGAGGGCCTGGAGGCCGGCGTGAGGGACGCGACGGGGAGGCAGGCCCCGTGCGGCCGGGTCGCCAAGATCACCTGCTCCTGGGTCCAGGGAACGAGGCAGGCCTCCGCCGGGGCGAGCGGGTGCTTCCCCCTCCCTCCCTTGCGAGCCCCCACCAACTGCGCCGAGGTCGTTTCCTTCTGGGTCAGGCTGGTGGTCGACGGCATCGTGCTGGAGTCAAGCCTCATGGTCAGGCCCGTGCCCGGCCCCCCGCGCTCGTGGGCTGTGTCCAGTGAGAGCGCCAAGGTGTACTGCGGCGAGCCCTT
>Ga0160423_10003740_pt1 | contig 12612 bp, 15 predicted proteins | sample CRUFie14St8metaG_FD_108191 | JGI IMG/M metagenome (GOLD analysis project Ga0160423, IMG submission 108191) | Marine microbial communities from the Costa Rica Dome - CRUD Field 142mm St8 metaG | ecosystem: Environmental > Aquatic > Marine > Oceanic > Photic zone | place: Costa Rica: the Eastern... | reverse complement strand
TCGGGATGAGCTGTTTACCCACATTTGCCATCGCTGAGCCAGATACATCCGAAGATACAACGAAAGCGCAGGCGTACTTGGACTTGGCCACCACTCTTTTTCGAAAAGGAGACCATCAGGGCGCACTGGAAGAATTGAAGCGCGCCCAGCCATTGATCGAAGATGCCAAGGTCACCGCACTTGTTCATTTCAATATCGCCCGCTGCTATGAGGAACTCGGCATGGCGATTCATGCGCTGCAAGCCTATCGAACGTATCTGGGGAATGGTGAAGAAATTCCCCGTAGAATTCGAAGAGCAGAGCGCTTCATCGAGCGCGTGAAAAAACAGTACATGGGAGATGCATCCATTGAATGTTCACCCGAGAATGCGACCGTACGCCTCCTCGAAATCAAGCGCGCTCCAAAAACATGCCCAGCTCGATTCTCTGAATTACCCATCGGTCGTTACACGCTGCTCGTTGAAGCGGATGGCCATCGAACGGTGCGTCGTCCCATCGAGATTGTCGCGGCTCAGGTGCAGTCTGAAAACATCACGTTAGTGCTCGGTCGAGACAATGAAATACACACGACCGAGACGACGCCGTCGATCACCGAGATCGAAACCGTCAGTGATGATCTGTACACATCACCGAGCTTTCTGATGACAACCGGAGGCGGTTTGGCTCTGGCCACAGGCTTCGTGACCCATCTGGTCGCTTTGCAGAATAAAGCCAGTATTGAGGATTCTGCGCCGGGAGCCCAACGAGCACAGAAACTGGAGGCGTATGAGTCACAAAGAACGCTCACGCTGATCAGCTATGGATTAGGCAGTGCCCTGCTCGGTTCAGGTCTCTATCTCATGTTCAAAGATGAACTGGGCCTTGCTCAACATCTCAGTCTCACACCAACGGGGGTCATGAGCACTGTTCAGTTCTGAGTGATGCCGAAAGATATCTTGCACATGTGCGGAGATGAACAGCAATGCATTCAAAGGATTGACAAAAAACCATCTGATCTATAGTGTGCCGCGTTCCGTGGGTCCGATCAGGGCTCGTAGATCGTCCAATAATGCCTGAATGGCCGGATTTCCGATGAACGCCCTGGGTTTGAAATTTCGAGTCGACGATGTGGTTCCCGCGGGAAGAGAGGTCGATGGTGTACTCTCCAAAGAGAGTTTGGAGGAGTGCCTGCCCGGCCTCATTGGCGAACTGGGCTATCGTCCGATGCAGGCAGCCGCTGTCACGGGGAATGTATATCGCTCCGGTGGCACGGACATCGTACTGGACGGACGAATCACAGTGGTCGTGGGATTTGATTGCTCACGATGTTTGACAGGACGGTCGGCATCGATTGAGGTTCCATTCAGCCACGTGCTGTGTAAACGAAAGACGCCAAAAGAAGGTGTGGATGAAATTGTGGTCACTGACGAAGATGGCGATGATTTGATCGAAACCTACCAGGGGGATGAGGTTGATATACACGACCTCATTCGACAAGACGTGTTGCTCTCGTTGCCGATGAATCCAAGCTGCGAGACAGCGCAAGCCTCGGATTGCCGATACGACGAAAATCGGGCGCAATCCGAAGACGAGTCGATCGACCCCAGGTGGGCACCGTTGTTAGAATTGAAGAAGAAATTGAACTGAGGGGCTGACGCCTCCAACGAAGCTGAGGGAACCATGGCGGTACCAAAGAGACGGAAATCTCGTTCGAAGCGCGACTCTCGACGTGCAAATCACAAGATTAGCGCGGGTGTATTCAATGAGTGCACTCAGTGTGGCTCTCCAAAAGAGCCGCACCGCATTTGTCCATCCTGTGGCTGGTACAAAGACCGGTATGCACTCGAGGTTGTCGAGGTTGAGGCCTAGAGCCGAGCGTGCTTCACGCAGGAACAGACTCATCTCCACCCGCATACAACAGATCGAATGCTCCGATGGACGCACCCGTCGTTGTTGATGCCATGGGAGGCGATAAAGCCCCTGATGTCATCATCGATGGTGCGGTTCAGGCGTGTTCCGCGGGGCATGGACCGGTCATATTGATCGGCGAAGAAAAATCGCTCAAGCGCTCACTCGAGCGCCACGGCACTGATCTAAATAATATCGACATCATCTATACCCCTGAGTGGATCACCATGAACGATCCGCCCGTGCGCGCGGCGCGGGGCAAACGCGAAAGTTCCATGCACCGGGCGTTCGAGATGGTGAAAAGCGGCGAGGCCTGTGCGGCGTTGTCAGCCGGCAACTCCGGAGCATTCTACAGTGTTGGTGTGATGACCCTAAGGCGTATGAAGGGATGCGACCGGCCCGCAATCGCCACCAGTTTACCAACCCAAGGACGGCCCACTGTTTTGCTGGACATCGGTGCACATCCAGAAGCCAGAGCGACGCATTTGGTTCAGTATGCATTGATGGGCGCGGCATACGCCTCAGTCTTCCACAAAGTTGACCACCCAGAGGTCGCACTTCTCTCGAATGGAACAGAATCGATCAAAGGGACTGAACCCTTACGCGAAGCCCATCGCCTTCTCGTGCAGTCGGAGCTGAATTATCAAGGGTTCATGGAAAGTCGAAGTCTGCCTTTTGGCTGTGTGGATGTCGCTGTCACCGATGGTTTTTTGGGCAATGTAGTCCTGAAGCTCTGCGAGGGGGTGGTTCAGTCGCTCTTCCAACGTATCAAGCACGCCGTTGAGGATGATTGGATGGCACGCGCTACGGCTCCGGTCCTCCGCAGAGCTCTGCGCCCTTTGGCGAAAGAACTCGACTGGGAACAAGTCGGCGCTGCTCCACTGCTCGGATTAAACGGTTTGGCCATGGTCGCTCACGGAAGCTCGACAGCCAACAGCATCGCCCATGCGATTGCCCATGCCCGTGCATGTGCGGAGAGTCGGCTGCTCGATGCGGTCAGAGAAAAACTGGAGAAGGACAGCCCAGAGCCGGTCACGAGTACATCAGAATTGCCGTTGCCGTCTACCAGTGCGGAGTATCAACGGGAAACCGATACCTCGACAACAGACCGTTGAGATTCTGAAACACCCGAGGCATCAACCACATGAACGTGCTACTTCGCTTGACAGACAGACACGAAGTTAGGTAGTCAACCGCGGATAGGCAGGGCATCGCTTTCGAATGTCCTGTGCACCGTGAACCCATCTGCCTTAAATGAGGATGAGCCATGGCCAGTATTGAAGACCGCGTTCGAGCCATCATCGCTGAGCAACTGGACCAAGATCAGTCCGAGATCGTACCTGAAGCGTCATTTATCGACGACTTAGGCGCCGACTCCTTGGATTTGGTGGAATTGGTCATGCACATGGAAGACGAATTCGATGTGGAGATTCCGGACGATGATGCGGAAAACATCAGGCTCGTGCAGGACGCGATCAACTACATTCAGCAGCATTTGACCAGCGACTGAGACGGAGACCGTATCCGTACTCAGCTTACACGGATGAAACGATGACCATGTTGTCACGAACCCCGGTGGTGATGACAGGCATCGGCCTCGTCACTCCCATCGGACTCAACACGACCGATACGTGGAACAGCCTGATCGAAGGTCGTTCCGGGGTGGGGCCGATCACGCAGTTCGACACCACTGACCATCCCGTGCATATCGCCGGAGAAGTCACTCATTTCGACCCGAGCCCGTGGCTGGATCGCAAAAGTGCACGGAAAATGGACCGCTTCATCCACTTTGCGGTGGCGGCATCCATGATGGCACTCGAAGATGCTGCTCTGACGGTCCCCGTACCGAACCCAGAACGAACGGCAGTGCTCATTGGGGTTGGACTGGGTGGACTCCGGACCATCGAGGACGCCTGTGAGGTGATTCGGACCCGGGGCCCAAAACGATTGAGCCCATTCATGCTCCCACGATTAATTTCGAATTTAGCGCCCGGTCAGGTATCGATTCTGACGGGCGCTCGCGGTCCGAATTGGAGTCCCGTCAGCGCCTGTGCAACCGGTGCCCACGCCTTAGGCGAAGCCATCAAGCTGATTCGATATGGAGAAGCAGATGTCGTCATTGCGGGCGGCGCTGAAGCGACGATCACGCCATTAGGCGTATCGGGGTTTGCAGCCATGAAGGCGTTGTCGACTCGCAACGACAACCCGCGCGCTGCGAGTCGGCCCTTCGACATCGACCGCGATGGGTTTGTAGCAGCAGAAGGTGCGGGTGTGATGATTCTCGAGTCTGCTGAGCACGCGCAGGCCCGAGGGGCTCGAGTGTATGCAGAAATCGCAGGCTACGGACAATCCTCTGACGCCTTTCACATGACTCTGCCGCATCCCGAGGGCGCGGGCGCGATGCGCGCCATGGAAAACGCCCTGAAAGATGCCCGCATGACACCGGCTGACATCGACTATGTGAATGCCCACGCCACTTCCACACCCGCCGGTGACATCGCCGAATCTCGAGCCATCGAAAAAGTGTTTGGCGAACATGCCACGCAGGTCTGCGTTGGAGGTACAAAATCTATGACGGGTCACATGCTGGGGGCAGCGGGCGCTGTGGAAGCAGCCATCTCAGCGTTGGCCGTTCATCGAGACATGATTCCACCCACCATCAATCTTGAAAACACCGACCCTGAATGCAGGCTTGACTATGTGCCACACACAGCCCGCTCACGCGTGGTACGCGCCGCACTGTCCAATAGTTTTGGCTTTGGGGGGACGAATGTGTCTCTGGTACTTCGTAAATGTCCTGATGGGGAGAATGAATGATGCGCATTGCCATCGGCTCTGACCATGCCGGCTTTGAACTCAAGGACCAACTGGTGGAGCATCTGAAAAGCCTAGACACCGTCGAGGTCATCGACCTCGGCCCACCGTCAGCAGAACGCTGCGACTACCCAGACTACGCGGAGAAAGTCGCGAGACATGTCCAAAACAGACATGCCGAGAGAGGTCTTCTCGTGTGTGGGAGTGGCATTGGAGTCTCCATTGCCGCCAATCGTTTTCCAGGCATTCGCGCTGCTCTTGTGCAGGACGCGGTCATGGCTCGGCTCTCCCGTGAACACAATGATGCCAATGTCTTGTGCCTCGGCAGTCGGCTCATCAACAGCGCCACAGCCTTGACTGCAGTGGAGACCTTTCTTGTCACTGAATTCGAAGGCGGCCGCCATGCTGGTCGACTTGCTAAGATCGATGCTTTGGAGACCTGAGCGACGTGTGCCCATTTTGCCGATCTGAAAATACGAGAGTCCTCGATTCGAGAGCTGTTCGAGATCAACAAGCCACTCGACGACGGCGTCACTGCAATGACTGTGACCGCCGATTCACCACCTATGAGCGGGTTGAACGCCTCTTGCCTGTGATCGTCAAGCGTGATGGGACCCGGGAGACTTTCAACCGAGACAAACTCCTGCGAGGCTTACAAATCGCCTGCAGAAAACGCCCAGTGAACTCTGCCCAATTGGAAGCTCTGCTGACCGATGTTGAATGTCATTTTGCCGAGGCGGCAAGCCGGGAAATCGAATCTTCATCCATCGGAAAACATGTGCTGAGCCTTCTGAAGGATGTGGATGAAGTCGCTTACGTTCGATTCGCGTCTGTATACCGAGAATTCACTGATGTTCGGCAGTTCATCACCGAACTCGAACATCTCCACGGTGAAACACACGCATCAACGTCCAAGAACAGTGTCTCCTGAATGACCGATTCCTCGAGCCATGAGAGATTCATCCGGCAGGCTCTCAGCTGTGCCCAGAACGCCCACCAACGGACGAGCCCAAATCCAAAAGTCGGCTGCGTCATCGTTCGCGATGGACACCTGATTTCAGAGGGCGTCACCCAACCTGTCGGCGGCCCCCATGCGGAAATTGTCGCGCTCCAAAATGCCGGCGACCGCGCCGCGGGCAGTACCTTATATGTGACCCTCGAACCGTGTTGCCACTATGGGCGAACGCCTCCATGTACGGATGCGATCATCGCTGCGGGCATTCGTCGAGTCGTCATTGGCGCCCGAGACCGCAACCCACGAGTGGACGGAGGTGGAATCTCTGCTCTTCGACGGGCAGGCATCGAGGTCGTCACTGATGTCTTGACCGCAGAGTGCAACCGAGCGCATGCGCCTTTCTTTCACTTTATTGAACACGGTATGCCGTGGACGATCCTCAAGGCAGCCATCACCATTGATGGTCAAATTGCCACGGAGAATGGCGACTCAAAATGGATTACGTCCGAGGGGGCTCGACGCGATGTTCATCGGACGCGCGCACGCGTGGATGCGGTGATGGTGGGTGGAGAAACCGCCCGCCTAGACAATCCCCAATTAACTGTCCGTTTGCATGACGGGACAGACCCGATTCGCGTCATCCTCGACTCGAACTTGCGTCTCCCACATGATGGCGCCTGGTCCGGCGCTGGAGCACTCATATATTGCTCGCCGGACGCCTCCGAAGATCGGAAGCGTGCGGTCCAGTCAACCGGCAGTACGGTGGTTCCCGTGTCCCGCAATGGAGTGGGTCTCGATTTAACCGAAATCCTTCATGATTTAGGCTCACGAGGCGTTGTCAGTCTCTTGGTTGAAGGGGGCGGTACTCTTCATGCGCAGCTCCTGACCCATCGACTTGTGCAAGCAGCCCAAATCTACATCGCACCTCGCCTTTTGGGCCAGGGTAGACCACTGCTCAATATGGCCAGCCCCGAACGGATTGCCGATGGGTGGCACCTGTCCCAGCTCTCGGTCCGTGAGCTGGGGCCTGACCTGTGTCTCGAAGGTCTTCTCGAATATCCAAGCATGGATTCAACCCAATGAGAGACCATTTGGACGTTTAGTTCATCACTCATGGGCTGAAAGACTTGCTTCCTGAGTCCGCACAGGGCAGGTAGTACATTGGAAGGCACTCCGTAGGGTAACGAGAAGGATAAGAACTTGACCGAGAGTACAGATCCAACGATCCAGCGCGTAGAGCGCGCGATTGAAGACATTCGAAACGGTCGCATGGTCATTCTAGTGGATGATGAAGACCGAGAGAACGAAGGTGACCTGGTGATGGCCGCCGAACTCGCCACTCCGGAAGCCGTCAATTTCATGGCTGTACATGGGCGCGGTCTGATCTGCCTGTCCCTCACGGAAGCGCGATGTGAGCAGCTCGAATTACCGATGATGGTCAGCGACAACAGTAGCGGTTTTGGTACGGCATTTACGGTCAGCATCGAGGCAAAGACTGGTGTCACCACGGGCATCAGTGCGGCCGATCGCGCCCGTACGATTCGGGTCGCCGTCGCGCAGAATGCTGGACCGCAGGATCTCTCCCGCCCTGGACACATCTTTCCATTGCGCGCGCGCAACGGCGGCGTACTCGTGAGGACCGGGCAAACCGAGGGGTCGGTAGACCTGGCTCGCCTCGCTGGGTTGGAGCCCGCGGGGGTGATTTGCGAAATCATGAACCCCGATGGCACGATGGCCAGGCGGCCCCAATTGGAGGTCTTCGCCCAGGAGCATGACCTCGCAATCATTTCAGTCGCCGACCTCATCCGCTATCGCTTGCTCAATGAACGTTTGGTCCACGCCGTGGCCGAAGTTGAGGCGTCCGTGGGAAATATCGGAACGTTTCGGGTGATTACCTATCGCACAGAGGTCGATGAACTCGAACACCTCGCCATTGTGAAAGGGCAACCCACCCAGGACACACCCGTCCTTGGGCGAGTCCAGCAGGAAAACGTGCTGTCCGATGTCTTTCTGTGCGGATCATCCAACAGCCGCAACACCATGGAACACTGTCTCCGTCAGATCGAAGCTGAAGGATGTGGCGTACTCGTGTATCTGCAAAAGCCAGCGCCGCGATTAGAAAACGAGATCCGAGGGCTGGCCGGTAATGCACCCAAACGACCTGCCATTGAAAAAGGAAGCATCGGCCTACCAAGTGATCTGCGCGAATACGGTATCGGTGCGCAAATCCTTCTCGACCAGGGCGTACAGTCCCTGAGACTGATGTCAAATTCGCCCACGCGGATCAAAGGCATCGAAGGGTACGGTCTTCAGGTTGTGGAGAGGATTTCTATCCCTCAGCATTCCGATCAGTCAAAAGGAGTGAAGACATGAATACGGTAAAAGAGGTGACAGGACATCTGAATGCGGATGGTCATCGCTACGCGATTTTGGTGGCACGATTCAATCACTTTGTCGTGGACCAATTAGTCAATGGCGCCATCGATGCTCTCGTTCGACATGGCTGTACGTCCGACAACATCACGATTTATCGAGTGCCCGGCGGATTTGAATTACCCATCGCAGCCCAGAGAATTGCCAATGCAGGTGAGGTCGATGCCATCGTGGCTCTCGGAGCTGTCATTCGCGGTTCGACACCCCATTTCGACTTTGTGGCCGCCGAAGCCACAAAAGGGCTCTCTGGCGTCTCCTTGGAAGCGAATCTGCCGATTACCAATGGGGTCTTGACGGTCGATACGATCGAACAAGCCATCGAACGGTCCGGGACAAAAGCGGGGAACAAGGGTGCTGAAGCGGCCATTTGCGCCATCGAGATGGTCAACTTACTCCGTCAAATTTAGGACATCATTGTGATTTCAGGACGTAGAACAGCGCGAGAGATCGCACTCTTAGTACTCTACAGCGTAGATGTTGGAAGCCGAAAAGATCATGGGGGGGCACTCGAAGACTTTAAGGCGGGTCTCTCCGGTGATGTGGAGGTGCTCACTGACCTCCTGGGACATTCCGAATACAACCCTGCTCCAGACGCGCTTTTGGATAAAGCACTCAACACGCTTGGGCCAGACGGGCAACATTGGGAATTTGTCGAGCGTATGATTGACGGGGTCGCCTCGCATAGCAAAGCGATCGATGACCTCATCGAACGTTTCTCACTGAACTGGAAAGTGTCGAGAATGGGTCGAGTGGACCGGAATATTCTGCGCCTCGCGGCCTATGAACTCGCATTTGAGTCCGACGTGCCCAGCCGCGCCACTCTCAATGAAGCCATCGAAATTGCGAAACGCTTTGGCACCGAGGATTCCGGAAAATTCGTCAATGGAATCTTAGACAGGATCGCTCAGGAATTCGGTCGAATATAGAATGACAATGTTCACTCTCTATCCCCCGAATCTCGACGGACTCAGGAGCCGGCCGTGCGACCCGCTGATTCTTGCCATGAATGGCGATGGGCGACCACTGCGTGGCCTTACCGCCGAGATCGACTGGCGACTGGCGGGTCAGCTCTCTGAGTTTGCCCGTCGTATGGATGTGTCTGAAGACAGCCCTGTGTTGCGACCGGCACATCCCCTGGTACCCAGTGGGCGTATGGTCTTGCTACGGGTGGGCGCCTATACACCGCGGGACCTTGTACGAGTCGTACGCGGGTTGAACGGCAGTCAGCCCGGCATATGTCCCAGCGACTTCGATTTTTCCAATCAGGAAATTTTCGACGCTTTCCGAGGAGAGATCGTCCTGTTTGGCCAGAGTGACTCTACGATGCCATGACTCGGCTGAGAACCCGCTCACCAGGCTTGAGCCTTCACGCCATCACTCGAAATCTTCGCCCCGTCCTGGCTCTCGTGATTGTTCTATCCGTGTTGAGCTTACTGACCTATCGCGCGTTTTTCGGTTATGTGGTTCGGAGCTACGGGGACACAATGGCGCCCGACATTCCCGCCGACTCATGGCTCTGGGTATCTTTCGATGTGGCCGAGTCTGGAGATATTGTTCTCGTCGAGGGTGACGAAAATCGCGTTTTGAGACGCGTCATTGGAACATCCGGCGATACTGTCACCATCGATGGAGACCGGATTTACCTCAATGGTGAGCGGGTCCAGTGGACAGAAAAAAGTCCAGGCTCGGTATCACCCACGCCTCTCGATGCCACTCGCCCACCATCTGGGGATACAGTCCAGGTGCCCGAGGGCTCTCTTTTCTTGCACTGCAATCAAGTGTGGTTATGTCGTGATGCTCAGCATACTGGCCTGGTTGACCTGGACATGGTGGTCGGTCCCGTATCAGGCTTTTAATCTTGAGCTGAGCCCGGTCTATGATATCCCGTCAGGTACAAATTCACATACACCCGACTGCCTGGCTCGACACCTTTCCAGAGCGAGTTCGTATCCTGCACACTCGCAACCAAACAGTAGGTGAAGCGTTGATTGACCAATCCATCCACTACAACTTTCACGGGCTGAACTTCATCCAGCAGGGACTTTTTCAATTCCAAGCTCAATGCGCCCCGGAGGGTGCTCGCCTGGTCACCGATTTTGGCCCCGCATTGCCGCGCTAACCGAATCGCAGAATGCTGGAGTATATCGGCGCGCACAGCGCCTTCATCAACGGTGATTTTCACACGTGCGCCGAGGGACGGACGCCCAACGGGGATGCGCGGCATATCCACTTCTGCGATGGGTAGACCATCTCGTTTCAGGATCGCCCGCTGTGGAACGACCTCATCACACTCCTTCGAACGCTTGCCCGTGACGCGGGCACTGGGATGACCCTCAATAATCAGTTCAAGGGCGTCCGGCCCTGGGTCCAAAACCAACTTCAACGCAGCGGCGGGCACCCGCATATGGATTTCTCGCTTCGCCATCATCAGTCTGATTGGGGTGGGTCTGTGTGGCGTCTGAGGCAGGTCCACAAGAGGCCGGATGGCCAATATGCCCTTGGCAGCATCATATCCGGGCAGAGCAAACTCTTCGGCGGACAAACTGACCTGGATTGGGACCTCTTTCGGGCACTCAGCCCTGACCGCAGTGACCCACGCTGCTGCGAGAACCAATAGGCTCATCATTCCCTGTGGCATTCGAATCATGGCTTCGTACAATTACCCGTGCATGTCGAGCACTCTAACCGGCACTCGTTACATCCTATTTCAACAGGCGAAAGATTAATCCAAATCGGCTCATTCAGCCAAGAGAAGAGTCTCACGAATCTTGAACCAAAACGTAGATGAGTGCCCGTGAACGGTTGTGTTCGGTTCCGGATAGACTCAACGTGATCGCGACCTTGGGGCAGAGACCGTTACGGATGCTTCATCCCGTCTGCCTTAAACGTGAATCGCCCGTCCACGCACATATATCGCCTTCACAGCTCCATGGTCTCTTCGAAAGGCGATGGCATCGAGGAGGCGTCGATCACGGGGCACATGACTCGGGACTTCCACTGCGATTAGATCTGCATGGTAGCCAGGTGCGATATATCCGATTTGATGATTCAATCCCAGGGCGCTGGCCCCACCCGCTGTCGCATACCAGAGGAGTTCTCCGGAGGATGTTTTTGCATCTGTGAGCAGAGCAGTATCATAGGCACTGGCCATCGTTTGCCGAATCGACATGCTTCGACCGGCACCGACGTCCGTGCCCAATCCCATCTTCACACCGTGTCGGCGAACTGTGTCCAAAGGCATTAAACCGCTCCCAAGGAAAAAATTACTGTCGGGACAATGACTCACACTGGCTTGAGCCGTAGACATTCTTTCCCATTCCGGTTCGCTCAGATGGATACAGTGCGCGAAGATACTTCGAGACCCAACAAGGCCCATCTGCTCATACACATCCAAATAGTCTTTCGCCTCCGGATACAAGTTTTGCACAGCCTCCAGTTCCGCGGAGTTTTCTGACAAATGGGTTTGAATTGGGAGTTGACGGCGTTGGGCGAACTCTGCGGCCCGACGCATCATTTCCGGGGAACAGGACACCGCAAAACGGGGGGTCACGCAAAACTCGAGGCGATCATCGTATCCGTGCCATCGATCAGCCAGTTGTTCCGCCGCCTGCATCGCTGAATCCACATCTAAGAGAACCTCATCGGGCGCGTTTTGATCCATGAGGGTCAGTCCGATGAGCCCTCTCAAGCCGATGTTGGCAAAGGTTTCAAACAGTATGTCCGTGGCACCGGGGTGGGAGCTGCTGTAGACCGCTGCGGTTGTGGTCCCGTTTCGAGCCAGTGCAGAGCAAAACTCCTGGGCGACCTCTCGAGCATAATGATCGGACGAAAACCGAGCCTCCTCGGGGAATATGGACTGCTCCAACCATTCAAGAAGCGGACCCGAGGCACTGCCAAGTACCCTGAATTGAGGGCAATGGATGTGCGTGTCGATAAAGCCAGGAAGCCATACAACATTGTCCAAAGTGGGTGAGCAAGTGCTTGACATGCCGCGAGGCGTCACGTCGGTGATCATGCCATGGGGGTCCACCTGAATGCGGGCCATGTCCAAGATTTCAACATCTTGGCGGTCTGCACACGGCCGAATCACAGTACCACGGATTTCCGAAAGAGATTTTCGTGCTTCCTCCATCACTCTCATTACCCCATAGTAGACATGACAGACGGCTGTATGGTGACGCGCTCAGGACGGAGGGTCCAGAAATCCGTGAAAATGTCTGCCAATTACCGCCTAAATGTGTAGCAATGATGCGTAAGTACCCAATGAGAGTTATGGTCGTCTGATGTGGATTTGTCCCGAGTGCCGTTCACTCTATCTTGAGAAGGCGGCGAAGTGCGTACGAGATGGGATGCCTCTTGCTGAGGTAAAGGCACATCAAACGCGTGCCCGCTACCCGCTTCTCGATAAAGTGATTGGCGACCGATACCATCTCATTGGAGGATTAGGGCAAGGTGGTCTCGGCACCGTTTACCTAGCAAAACACCTGCATCTTGAGCAGTTGGTCGCTGTAAAGTTTCTCGAT
>Ga0160423_10003739_pt1 | contig 12614 bp, 12 predicted proteins | sample CRUFie14St8metaG_FD_108191 | JGI IMG/M metagenome (GOLD analysis project Ga0160423, IMG submission 108191) | Marine microbial communities from the Costa Rica Dome - CRUD Field 142mm St8 metaG | ecosystem: Environmental > Aquatic > Marine > Oceanic > Photic zone | place: Costa Rica: the Eastern... | reverse complement strand
TTTCTGAGCTGGAGAGGCTAAAATATCTGGTCATGGGATCCGCTCCGCCACACCCAAAGACAATCACACACCAATAAAAAAAAGTGGCCGCTGTATCAAGCAGACCAAACTCTGGACGGGTTAGAATGTGAGTCGTAAACAAAACCCCCACAGCCCCAGTTCCCGCTACGACTAGTTGGGATAATCCATACGCACTAAATTTGCCTAAAAACCCACTACGCATTTATATGGCTATTTTATTTTAGGCATTTTTTTTCTGGCACACTATGATATTTTGTGGAAACGCTCGCAATTGATTATCAGGGAAAAAGGGCTGCGCCTCAGCCTCCCAACCAGGATTTTCATCTAACAAAACTTCACCACCCAAACGTTCACACAATTGATATATAGCTGGTTTCGATATGCTATATGGTAAATAACTTTGTGTACGGTGAGGCTCTTCGTCCCAATTACCCTCAACAATTTTCTCTTGATCGTGCCACGTAAATATAAGCTTACCATTTTTACGCAAAACCCGTAGGCATTCTTTAATAAGATATGAATAAGGCTGAGCAGGCGCCTCCCATCCTAATAAAGTTACATAATCATACTGACTATCAGATATGGGTAAATTTTTACCATCCATGCACTGTGTGCTTAATTCCACACCGAATTCTGCAGCTAGATATTTACCCCATTTCAATCGAAGACGATCAATATCGACGGCCAAATAATTACAATAACCATCAATGTTTAACGCCAAACCTAAATTTCCTGGCCCAGCACATACATCTAGTATTTCATCCGATCTGTTGCCATGCTTGATGATATACTCAGCTGCATACGCAACATAGGGTTTCATATACCGTCTCCTAAATTTCAGATTGTCAAAAAAAGGCGCGCTATCGATATCATATTTAGTAGCTATTTCAGCCATGCGCCTTCCAATTTGTTCGTCTGACGGACGACCATTGGTCGTTTTAACCGATCTAGACGCAATTAACGTTATCGATATATATTTTTTAAGGTATTCTAAATGCCAATTGAGTTTATTTAGGTATTTAATCATATAAAACGGAGACGGTTTAAACCAACCCTCCCCCAGGTTCGGCCGTAATAGATTGGATGTATATCAATAACAATTCTACACGGCGTTGGTAGTCTAATTAATTCCTTGATCATTTGACTCGTATTGAGAATACGTAAATTTACGTCTCCTGATCTTCTAATTTCTCTGTGGTTAGAAGCACACCATTCATCGTGAGCAAGAATAGAAAATTGATAATCATATGCCCTCACCATAAGTGCCCACTTACCATTTTTTCCGACAGCATATTTATTCTTTGGAACTTCACGCAGAAGAGATCCCAAAAGGTAATTGGCCTCATACTTAAGGCCATAGTCGGCCATTTTTTCCGTCCCTAATTTTTGGGTTTTTCCTTTTAAATCAACAAACTCACTCCTCCCCTCAGTCGTGAGTCCCTCAAAAATTTCATAATTATCAGCACCATATAAATGGTACGATCCATGCGATGCACAACCATTGACAACTGCCCCGGTTGAACGCATCCATTCGAGTTCATCATTAAGACTGTCTCGCGGACTTAACCCATATTTTAATGAGTCGTTAAGGCAATCTAAATGTAAGCCGATTTCACCCCCATTTTGATCAATTTTTTGAATGTATTTTGCCAGCAATGGACTTCTTTCAAAAATGCTGTTGGTCCGGCATCTGAAGTATGGAGCACTAGGAAGAAAGTAATATGAAGCAACAAGACCAGCTTTTGATTCCATTTCAGACATTTTCAAGGCAGTTGCTAAGTCAGAATCCACGTCATGCCGTATACTAATAACTTTTTTGTCACTGAACTCAGAACTCATTAAATTTAATAAATGAACAACACTTGAATCTGGAATTGACGATAATTCGCCTAATAATGATGCGTAATCTTCAAATTTATTTCGGCTCTTGATGTCTGCACTAAGCCCAACTGATATACTGGGATAATTAAACCAAAACCAATTTTTAATTTTTTCCCGATATGTATTCAAATTACTTCCTAATTCCCATGCATATCAATTGCCATTAGGATTGCATTGCGATTAAACTCGTGGCCACCCTCGTAGGTTATAATCTTGTTTTTTGGTATATTTTTATATGCTTTTTGAAAGTCACCCCTACCATTTGACCCATATGCTACATAAAAATTTTCGCATTCAAATGCTGCGTGGAATTGTTCTAATTTGATCCCGGGAAAAGTCATTTCATAATTCCATTCGAATAGATTATTTTCTTTTAACGAGTAGGTTTTATTGTCCATCCAGCCCTCAATGGATAAGGCACAGCCAAGTTTTCGAATCAAATCTCCATCTTTTTCAATTCGCATGATCAGTTTGCCAATAACTAGACCGCCGTAAGATGCTCCAATTACATGAATTTTTTTGTAATCTGAGCTGATTTTTCAAGCATCAAACGTACTCTTCTAACATCTAAATCTGAAAAGTGATCTCCTCTTATTGACGCCATCCTCCTCCGAGCATTCTGGAATCTTGAATTATGTGTTACGTAAGGTGCATATATATCAAAACCAAGACTGTGCAACCAGGCACCTGACCCGTTGGTGTAATAGGGATCATCAATTACCAAAAAATCGTCAGGAATAGAACTATTCCCGTGGACAAGTAATACCGCCTCATCTGATCTATTGGTATGTACGAGGCTTTTGTATGCCACCAATACTCTGTCCTTAATGAACGAAGAACAGCCCTCTAATTCATAATTATTGTTATTATTTTCACTCAGGTAGTAATCGTAATCATTAAGGAGAACTTCAGCATATTTGAAACCTATAGTATTAGTCCTTAAATCCGAGTAACGGGCCTCAGAGCCATCGTGCAAAATAGTTTCATTGGGCCTACAAGGATATTTCTCACTCGTGGGTTTGCTAGCCGACGAACGAACCATTTCGATTATACCTCTAACCGGAGGAGGCTTATAATGGCCGACGGCCAACCCTACGATAAATATTAGAAATATATGTATTATATATTTCTTATTTAAAACCATAACTTTCGATTGTTTCATTATAACTTCCAAGATTTACGCCCATACTTTTGGCCAATAAACCTTATGAATCACAACCTTCAACAATTAATAACTTTTTCTCCACTGCTTGATTCCCCTATATTTTAAAAGCGATTATTTCTGTGACACCCGGCATTCCATAATATCTTTTTTTATAAGTTGGCTCCTCTTTTTGAATCTGCTCTGGAATACAAATGTGCCCCTCAGGTTCTTGCGCTATAATTGAAAATCCTTTTTTTTGTAATGTGTTTCTAAGCCAATTATGGCCCACAATGACGTTCCTTTTTTTAAACATCAACGTCCGCCTGATGATCTTTAAAACAGTCCATATCATTCTGATATTTCGCTGTTTTATACCCCGGTCAAATAGCAAATGAGCGTACCATCCAATTAAATTAATGTTAATATACACTTGCCCGCCAGGCCGAAGTACACGGTTGAATTCACCAATCGTTTTTGGCATATCTGAAAACATAAATGCACCATAACAAAAAATCCCATCGAAGGATGATTCTCTAAATGGCAACGCATCCATCGATGCATAACTAAATTTGGCGTTTTGCTTTCCCATTTCACGACATAATTCTTTGCCAATTAATAATCTACCAACATCGATGTCTATTCCCTGAACTTGTTCATTCAGATCTGCTAACGCCGCTGACCACTGCCCCATCCCACATGCTGCATCCAATAAATTTCCCTTACCACAAAAACCCAACATGCGTAATCTTTGTTTATAATATTCAATGGTTTTGATTCCTGTGAATTCTAACTCTAGGAAACTTTTTTCATAATCCGAGAGGCAATCGTAAGTATCGTTGGGAAATACCCATCCAGCTTCCGCGATCTTATGGTTCACTGTTTTCTTTTTTTTATCCAAAATCAGGGCCAAATCTTAGGTTTCTTACCAAAAGGCACAGTAACCGAATACTGACCGCTAGAATCCGGGCCATTATAGATAAAATTTATTTTCTGATTTTTGTATTTCAAAATGATTGGATTATTAGGATTGGTATATATTGTTAAACCTTGAAAATATGAAGCGGCCGTTTTTCCATTTGTATCCCCCATTAATTCATATACACCATTATCGTGTTTAATTATTTGAGTTGATTCGACCATTTCTACATAGTTTAAAAACCAAGCGAGACCTTCCATCCAAAGCCTTCCTTCTTTTACTTCTTTTTCTAATTGATAAAACGGCCTCAAGAAAATCTCTGGCCGTGATTTAATCCCGTCCACACTCGCTTTTATGCATTGACGTGCTGCTCGATACAAGACCCCCAGATGCTGGTATATGATAAGTCCTCCAGCAGAATGATAAAATGAATCCCAATCTATCTGATCTAATTGGGCGCCTAATGAAGATAGATTAGGGGCATTCAAACCCGTCGAACGGAATCGCGTAAACCCCCGGAATTCATTTCCATCTTGCAAAGTTTCCGAAAATGTTAAACGAGAATTCGATCTTTCATGGATTCCTTTTATATAATTTATATATTTCCGTATATATTTTTTAGCCTGGCTCTTTTTAGTGGGAATATTTTTTTCCACCACCATTGAATCAGTCCATATATAGCGAATGCCATTCAGTTTCATTAGATCAGCATGATAGGCTATGTTATTTCTTTGATCGCCCTTATGATATCCTGCATCTGTTCCAACATTTTGAACATTATCGGAACTCCCATGATTGGTAAACACTTCGATGGTAACCCCCAATTCTTCCATCGCTTCGTAATATGCCTGAGCTAGCTCGCGCTGGAATCCACCCACACCGTCAAAATCTCCATATGCATGGATTGTGTCTATCCATCCTGATTGTAAATACTCTTCAATACGCGAAGAATACGGTTTTTTTTTCAATTTATTGCCGATCCCATCTGAAAAGCAGAAGTTATATTGATTTGCAGAATAAAAGAAAAAACTCGAAGTCACATTTATACCCAAACCTTTACCCAAAAGAGTTTCATTTTCGGTGTTTAGAAATTCCATGAGCAATTCAAAATACTCGAAACTCATGAACTCGACATCATTAGAAATGGCCAACCCGCCCTTATAAGGATAAGGCCAAGGTCGACTCAATATCGATGCGGGGTTTAATGTTTGAAAATACCCACTCATTCCCGGATTAATGCATTCTCAAATTGCTCTTTTAATTTGGGGACAACATTTTTTCCTCCGTGTATTTTCTCAACCCACGCGCGACTTTTTGTCCCTTCAAATTTGGGGCAAATATTTCCAGAATATATTCCATTTAATATATTTTTTATATCTTCTTCGGTTTTTCCATTTAATACAGGAGGTGGCATCCAACCTCTTTTTATGAAATATTCATTGTTTATATATGAAAGAACGGGTGTACCTACACTTGCGGATTCAATCAGTGTTGTTCCGTATGTCCCTGAACGGAACTGATCAACCACAACATCTGACGCACGGTAAAAATCATATAGTATTGGCTTAGATATTGGGCCTTTCAGAAAAATAATCCGTTTGAAATGCTTATCTGTGAGGGATTGTCTTATTTCATCACAATCTTTACCCCAGCCTGAAATTATTATTTGGCTTGTTTCCGATATTGTGTGACTCAGTATAGCTTTAATGAATAGCTGTTGTTTTTTCCAGTATTTATCGATTCGTGATGGAATAAGCCAAACATGTTTGTCCGATTCGATAGTAAGATTAAGCTCTCTGTTTAAATTTTCCCTAATTGTATTTTTACATTGGTCGGGCGCCCCTACACTTGTAGGCATTGGTAATGGTAAGTGCCTATACGCAAACGGAATATTGCATCTATTAAATGAAACCCCTTGAGGGTCATGCGTCCCAATCCAAGCAGCTTTTTTGAACGAATTCGCTAAAACTTTCGTTAACACAAACCTACTCAATGATTCTTTTATACCTTTTGCCGGAACCCAGTAATTACCAGAAGCTTGCCGAATGTCCTCTCCATGCGGCCATATGACATAAGGAACGCCCGATAGGCGTGCTAATAATACTGCACTTACCCCGCATACCATCAGTATATCACATCTCCTCATCAATTGGATAACCGCTTCTCTGGAACTCCCTGCATTAGACCAATTCAGGATTCTTTGTATTATCCTTGCGTTTAATATATTTATTTTTTTGGTATTTATACTCTTTTTTTCTTCTCCATGCTCTTGGGGGTCACTACACCATTTCGGGCCGATCCAACCCAATTCTGCCTCTCGTTCCCTCCAAGTATTCTGCGACCAGTTTACTGATTGATTAATCTCCTGAGATGAGGGCGCCCAGCGAATGTCCTGCCAAAGGGGCTGACTAAATGCAAAAGAGTCAACACGATCGTGGATAAAACAAGTATCAATTCCTTCTTTATGAAGGGCGGCTGCCGCAACATACATATTGTTTGCCATGCCACCATAAAGCCCTACTTTCATATCAACCTATAATGCATGGAAACACTCTTGATCATTCACAAGTTTTGCATACCAATAATTACTATAGGGCATTTTTAAATTTGTTGATGCATCTGCCGCCAAACACATCCCTTAACGAAGTCCCTTCATATTCTAAGCCTTTAAAATTAATTTTTTTTATTTTTATTTTGTTTTCCCCGCAAATTGCATGGAAGAATCCATCACTGAAAGTAATAGTCCCAACCTCTGGCTGTTTCCCCGTACAGCTAATCATTTCACCTTCCCATATAATTAACCTCTCTCCATCTACAATTGTAAATGCCCCTGGATATGGCCGTGTCTGTGCGCGAATGAATCTTTCAATAGATAGAGCGTCTAAACTCCAATCAATCTTCCCATCCTCTGGGGTGCGCTGCGGAAATATGCGCCGCTTTGACTCATCTTGAATTTTAGGCTCAATCGATCCTGTTGATAATTTAGGAATGAAAACATCTAACAATTCCAGGCCACGATTTTCAATTCGTTCATACAAGGATGCAATTGTATCCTGAGTATATATACGCTCTTCAATCTGCCCGACGATTGGCCCCGAATCGACCCCGCCATCCATCTGGAATAAAGTGATGCCAGTTTTATTCTCACCATTAATCATGGCCCATACCAGCGGAGCTCCACCGCTATAATCCGGAAGTAAAGAAGCATGTAACCCGTAAGCCGGAGCAACATCACGCCAAGATTTAGGAATCATATGATACCAACCTGAGACAATATAAGCATCAGGCCTCCACTCGCGTACTTTTTCAAGTAGCCCTGAATCATTCATGCCACAATTAATGGTTTCATGCGGTATTTCGTTTTTTAAACAGTAATGTGGGATGTCTGCATATAGAACATTAGTGACTCCCTCCGGCTTGTAAGAAATTTTGAACTTTGAAGGTGCTGTAATCGCGCCCGTAACAGTGCAACATTTCAATAGATTCAGAAACTCTAGACATCGGAGTCCGAACTTACTGGACCCTATGAAAACAATTTTCATATATATTCACATTCAAACAATGTTTCCACGTTAAGCAAAGACCAGATCAATAATCTTCGGTTCTGAGTCCCATTTAGATGTTCTTCAATCAATGATCCAATCGTTTTACGGTCAAGCACATCATAGATTCGGGCATTTTTATGCAAAAGTTTATCCCGAACAAAATCAATACTTTCTCCCTTAAACCAACTTGCATCTGGAGATGAAAAGCCTTGCTTTACGGCGCTCGTGACTGAACTAGGGACGTAGTTTTCCATCACACCTCTCAATATCATTTTGCCGTCATTCGTTCTCTGGAAATATTGATTAGATTTATTTCCGGGGTTATTTTCATTTATTCGAACTACTTCTTTGAGGTTGTTTAACTTAAGTCCCACCGGACATTTAAGAGTAAAATTCACTAAATCATTATCCAGAAATGGAACTCGAGTTTCTAGGCCGTGTGCCATCGAAAGCTTATCTTCAACAACCAGAAGTCCATGCAAAAAAGTCTTCGATTCAAAATATAGTGAATGATTGATGTAGGCTTCCGGAGTTTCAGGGGTTTCTTTTAACCTTGGGAACACATCACGGAAAATATCTCTCGTCCAAACATCCTTAACATCTTCCCAAACTGGCGCAAAAACCTTCTGGATATCCTTATTAGAAATCAACCTTTGCCAGTAGCTGTAGTATTGATCAATATAGTGATCGAAATCATCATTAACCGCCGCGCGGTAGTAGCGCCAGGGATAACCACCAAATAGCTCATCACCGCCCGCCCCGGACAAAACGACTTTAACAAATTTACCGGCCAGTCCGGCCGCATAATAATTGGGGTAACTCTGCCCCACACGAGGCTCCTCCAGATGCCATGAATATTTGGGAAGGCATCGCTCCATATCGCCGGCTTTTAAGACCATTTCATAATGTTCGGTCCGGAATAATGCAGACATAGCCTTCGCTTTTTCTCTCTCGTCAAAGCCCAACTCAATTCCGGAGGCCGATGAGAGGTCGAAACCGCAGGTAAAGGTTTTGATGGAGGGCAATTCTTTGGCGGCTAAAGCGGTTAATGTGCCTGAATCCATGCCGCCTGAGAGATAGGATCCCAGTTCCACATCGGTGACTAATTGGCGCTTTACTGCTTGATTGAGTAAACGGTCCAGTTCCTCTTCATATTCCCGCGAATCTCTAGGTGTTTCAGGATCCTTAAATTCGTAATCCCAATACTGCTGCAGCTTCAATTCTGCGTTTTCGGAATCAGGGTGAATGCATCCAATAGTTGCCGGCGGAAACAACTTTACGTTTTCGAGTAATGTCCGATCTGTAAATAAATTCTGAAAGGTAAAGTACTCCAGTAGAGCCCGCTTATCTATTTCCTTTCTTGAATCAGGGTGCTCCAGAATTGCTTTTTGCTCTGATCCAAAAAGCAGTGTCTGTCCCCATTTCGCATAGTATAAAGGCTTAATACCATATCGATCCCGAGCGAAATGCAATACTTTCTCTTTACGGTCCCATATGGCGTAGGCAAACATACCATTGAAACGGTTCACGCACTCAGGCCCCCATTCAGCGAATGCGTGAAGGACCACTTCACTATCAGTTCGGGAGCGAAACCAACAACCCGCCGCCTCCAATTCAATCCGCAGCTCCTTAAAATTATATATTTCGCCGTTGTAACTGAGAACGTACCGGTGATCAGTCGAAATCATGGGCTGATGGCCCGCTGCAGATAAATCGATAATGGCCAGGCGCCGATGCCCAATGCCCACATTTTCTTCCACCCACTGACCTTCTCCATCGGGACCACGGTGGGCGATGATGTCGGTCATTTTCTTAAGAATCGACGGCGAAGCAGCGGCACCATCAAGATGTAAGATTCCCGCTATACCACACATGATTAAAGTTTCTAAAGAACGCAGTTTATAAATCCAATATACGCCTTATTTCGCTTACGACGCGCTCAACATCCGACTCCGTCATTTTATTATGGAGCGGTATCGCAATTGTTTGCTCCTCACACTCCATGGCTATTGGACAATGAATTTTTGCGGATCGATAAGCGCCTAGATTGGTAACAGCATGCGTACCCGGGCGTGTGGAAATACCAACCGCATGAAGTTCATCCATAACATAATTTCGCGATACTGAGGAACTGCTTAGCAGCCGCGTGACAAAAGATTGCCAAGAATGACGACCAGTACAGGGCTTTTGCGGGCACTTTAACGACTTTAGATCACTCAGCTCTTGGCGGTACAAGTCAGCCCATTTAGAACGTTCTTGGATGAATCCCTCCAGACGCTTTAACTGCTCCAAGCCAACCGCGCCCTGCAAATCAGTCATACGGTAGTTGAATCCGAATTCATCAAAAGCAGGTAATTCATGTGGCCTTAGACTACGATGGCGAACTTCCTCAGGAATAGAGGCTCCATGGTTACGTAATCGCCTCAGCTTTTCAGCAAACTCATCGTTGTTGGTCGTAACCATGCCGCCCTCACCGGTAGTGATGGGCTTTCGAGGGTGAAATGAGAACACCGCCGCATCGCCCAACCCCCCGGCGTATTGTTCCCCATATTTTGCTCCTACCGCACACGCAGCATCCTCTAATATTTTTACATTCCCGGGTAGGTTTTCCCGGATCCCATCCATATCGGCACAGTGGCCAAATAAATGAACTGGAATAATGGCTTTCGTAGCGGAGCTAACCGCCTCTTTTACGAGATCGGGGTCAATGTTGTAAGTGTCCTTATCGACATCCACGAAAACCGGTTTTGCCCCACATTGGATCACTACGTTAGCCGTTGCCACCCATGTAAACGCAGGCACAATCACCTCATCTCCAGGGCCCACATCTAAAGCCGCGAGTGCCAAATGAAGGCCGGTCGTACATGAAGACACGGCTATGGCGTGCTTTACGCCGTGTAGATTTGAAAATTGTTCCTCAAAGGCGGACACGCGGGAGCCTTGAGTCAACCAGCCTGATTGAAGCACTTCTGAAACCGCATCTATTTCGGCTTGCCCAATAACAGGCACGGCAATTGGGATGTTCCTACTTTGCCGCATCGCGCCACTCGATCAGTTTTTGCAAGCCGCTCTTTAAGTCAAATCGATGTTCAAACCCCAAATCTTGCTGGGCTAATTTCGGGCATCCTATGCGGTTTTGTACCAGTTGTCGGGCATCATCGGCTGCATATGGCTGATACTGGACTTTTAAATCTGATCCCTTAAGATCCAAAATTGTATCACAAAGCTCTTTGATGGTTGTCTGGATGCCTGTGCCCACATTGTAGAATTGATCTGTGCTATCAGACTCCATCGCACAGATATTGGAACGCCCCACATCCTCCACATAAATAAAGTCGTAAGCCTGTGTTCCGTCCCCATTGACCGTGGGAGCTTTCCCAGCATCAATATTATTGAGCATGATCGGGATAACCCCCGAATATACAGCATGCTGATCCTGTCTAGGCCCGTAAACATTCATGTAACGAAGGCCTACATAATCCAAACCATAGCGATCATAATAGGCGCGACACATTGCTTCACCGGCAATTTTAGTTGCCCCGTAAAAATTACGATTATTAAAAGGATGGCTCTCTGTCATTGGAACTTCAGTCGCGTCTCCGTAGACCGATGCAGAAGAAGAGTAAACCAACCGTTTGATGTTGTTCTTAACGCACGCCTCCAGAACATTGAATGTCCCCTCTATATTGACGTGGAAGGCTGTTCTTGGATAATCGCGACAATGCAACAGCCACATAGCGGCTAGATGGATAACCCCATCCATTCCTGCCATTGCACCGTTTAGTAAATCAATCTCCCGGATATCTCCACCATGTGGCCAGACGCTACATCTTGAATCTTCCAATGAAGGGTTCAGGTTCTCTTTTTTTCCACGGGCGAAATTATCATATACCCGTACTTCCGCCACATTCGTTTTAAGCAACTCCGCGACAACTTGGCTGCCGATAAAGCCGCCACCACCTATTACCAACACTTTAGATCCGTCTAATTTCATATGATTACCCTCTAATTGCCGTCACAACTGCCTGTTGATCATCCGCCGACATATAAGCACTCATCGGCAAACTAAGGCAGCGCTCAGCGACAGATTCGGTAACTGGAAAATCTCCCCGGCGGTAGCCTAAATTTTCAAATACTGGTTGCAGATGTAAAGGTTTTGCATAATAGGCAACCGCCGGAATTCCTGCTTGCTTCAGTTTCTCTTGCAAGGCTGCTCGACCGTCAAAAAGAATCGTATATTGGGCATAGACACTGGTCCTGCCCTCTAAAATTTTCGGCAGCTCCAGTCCCGCAATTCCGGAATCCGCTAATAACTCAGAGTATCGATTCCCGATTCGCTGACGCTGCTGAACCTCAAATGGGAAATGATCCAATGCGGCCAACAACATAGCCGCCTGAAGGGTGTCGAGCCGGCCGTTAAGTCCGACTACAGGGTGATGATGTTTGCCGGCTTGTCCGTGGACGCGGATTTGCCGAAAGCCCTCTGCAAGGGTATCGTCATCGGTAAAGAGCGCGCCGCCATCCCCAAAGCCGCCGAGGGGTTTGGAGGGGAAAAATGAGGTGCTGCCAATGCGCGAAAGGGCACAGGATTTTTTGCCGCGATAGGTCGCGCCAAAACTTTGCGCGGCATCCTCAATGACCGGAAGATTATGGCGAGCTGCAATCTCGTTGATCGGATTCATGTCGGCCGTTTGTCCGTAAATACCAACGGGCATGATGGCCTTTGTGCGCTCGGTAATGGCCGCCTCCAGCAACGTGGGGTCCATATTCCAAGTTGTTTTTTCAATATCCACGAACACCGGCGTGGCTCCGGCAAGAGCGATTACTTCGGCGGAAGAAATCCACGTGTACGGCACGGTGATGACCTCGTCGCCCGGGCCCACCTTCAATGCCATCAACGCTATCAATAACGAGTCCGTGCCACTGGCCACGCCCACGCAATGTTTCACGCCCACGTACTGGGCGAGTGCTTCCTCTAACTCGACGACCTCTGGCCCAAGAATGTAGCGACCGTGCTCGAACACTGCGGCTACCCGTTCATCAAGGGCTCCGCGCATGGTTGCCAAGCGTGTCTTTAAATCGATGAATTCCATTTCAGATTATTTGA
>Ga0160423_10003738_pt1 | contig 12616 bp, 15 predicted proteins | sample CRUFie14St8metaG_FD_108191 | JGI IMG/M metagenome (GOLD analysis project Ga0160423, IMG submission 108191) | Marine microbial communities from the Costa Rica Dome - CRUD Field 142mm St8 metaG | ecosystem: Environmental > Aquatic > Marine > Oceanic > Photic zone | place: Costa Rica: the Eastern... | reverse complement strand
TATTAGGGTCCTCATCCGTATTAGGGTCCTCATCCGTATTAGGGTCCTCATCTGTATTAGGTTCAACAAGTAACATTTTTGGAGACTCAAACTATATTTGGTATTTTGGATTTATAATAGATAGCAACCCAATGGGTCAACTAATGGAACCATATATTACAGTACAAGTACCCACTAGGACTCAAGGCCAAAACAGTTTCATTACAATAACAGGTAATGAAAGTATAAGGATGAATATAAAACATATGATGTGATTATCTTATTTTGATTAAATTTATCTAATATTTTTTAGAAAATATAAATTTATAATAGTCTATTTTTTTTATTTTTCATATATATTACAATTTATATATAGGATTATAAATAATAAACATACTATAAATTCATATCTATTCATTTTAAATATTTAAAAAACAAATCATTTATTTAATATTTTTATTAGATAATATATGATAATAGACAATCAGTATAATTTAAAGGTTTTTCATATTTTTTATTAGTTTTATTAATTTTATTAAATTGATTAAATTGATTATCTAAATTAATTAATTCTTTCTTTTTAATATTTAAAATTTGTATTTGTTCATCAATTTTTTTAATTTCTTCTTTAATATTTGTTTTCATTTATAATAAATTTATAATAAATCATTTTTATAATTAATTCTTAAGTAATTAATTATATTCACAAAATAATATTTTTTGTAATAAATCTTTATCAATTTTATCAATTAAACATTTAATAATTATATTTTGTTTATATTTTTTATTGTGTTTTAACATTATTAATTTAGTTTCAAAAATTAAATTATAATTTTTATATTTTATTTTTTTTGAATTAATAGCATAACTACAAACATCTAAAATACATTTAATATTATTAAATGTAGATAATCTACAATTTAATTTATCATATATGTAATCTAAACAATCTTTATCATCAATACTAATTTTATTAATATAAAAATTATATATTATTCTATATAATTCCTCAAAAGAATATTCAATTTTATATAGATAAGCTAAATTAACAATTTTATTAATTGATGTTTTTTTATTGTTCTTCATTTTAATATTATAAATAAAAAATCATTTATTTTAAATTAATAAACATTTAGAAAAATATATTGATTTATTTTTTTTATTATTTTTTTTTAAAAATATAACAATAAATATTATTATTATAATAATTAATAAAAAAAAAATGATATACATTTATATTAAATTATTATTATATTTTTAAATAAAATTATTTACTCAATTTAAGCTGTAACAGTTGGTGTTTCTTTTTTAGGGAAATGAAGTTTCATATATTTTTGGAGATTGAAATAAGTAATATTTTGTCCTTTATCAAGTTGTAAAAGTTTTCTTAGTTTTTCATCTGGATTAATAGTTCTTTTATTTTTCTCATCTTGAAGATTATGTGCTTTAATATATTTATTAAGTTCTTTAGTTACTTCAGTACGAGCAAGTTCAGTACCAAACTCTTTATTTAGAAATTTACAGAGTTCTTCAGAAATTGGTGCTGGTTTAGCAAAACCGGATGGAGCTTTTGGTGTTGAATTAGCACTTTTCTTTTTTTTTTTATTATATTTTTTTTGAACAATTTTTAAAAGTTTTTTTTGCTCATTACGAAGTAGTTTAAACTCTTTCTCAATTAGTTCAGTTCTTGATTGTACAGAATTCATTAACATTTCAAACTCATCAGGTTCTACAACTGCTGTTGATTCGGTGTCAACAGGAGTTGATTCAACTACTGGTGTTTCAGTAACTGGTTCAGATTCAACTACTGGTTCTACTTTTTTAGATACTTTTTTAGATTTGGATGCTGTTGTTTTTTTGGTTCCTGCCATATTATACTTATATATATATTATATTCTTTAAATAGTTATATATTATATATACTAATTTAGTATATATTTTAAAAAAAAAACGCGTAAAAAATAAAAAAAATAAAAAAAATTATAAAAATAATTAAATTTAAATATCTATTTCAATTAATGTATTATCTGAACATTTAACATAAGAATTATCTTCATCATCACTAGAAGTTTCAATTGTACATTTTTTTTGTTTATTATTATTATCTTCATCATCATCACTAGAAGATTCAATAGTACATATTTTACTATGACTAGTATATTCTTCTTCATCATTATTATAATTTCTTGGATATAAATCTTCTGGAATACCTTCTTTTCTATATTTTAATATTTCATCCCAAAATCTTTGAAATTCAGGTAAATGTTCTTCAAAGAACTCTTTATCTCTATAAACACGTTGAACACTATATTGTTTACAAGACCAATAATTAATATATAATTTATCATATTTATTTTTATATAAATCAAATATATAATCTTTCCATTCTTCCATTTTAGAAAATGATCTAAATGACTCTCTATCAGGATATAAATATTCTTCTTTAAAAGAATTATTCATTTTTCCTATTATAATAAAACCTTTTTCTAATCCAAGTTCATTTAATAAAAGATCATCATCATTATTACTATAATATTCTTCTTCTTCTATATTATCTATTCTCATTTGAAGGAAATCACATTTTTCTAAATTTGCAACTTCAAGCTGTAATTGCATTTGTACTTGATATTCTGTTGGAATTTCATCATCTTTAATTTGACGTCTTGGTGGAACTTTAATTTCTAACATAATTGGTTCATTATTACTTATACCATCAGGTGAAGCAGCTATAAAATCATATTTAGGATGTGGAATACTACCAAATTCAAATATAATTAAATTATTTCTTAATTCGTAACAAGTAGTAGCAACTTGTTCAAATTTAGTACCATGTAATGTAAATTTATTACCTCTAAATGGTTTTGATAAACCTAATTTTTCTTGTAAATAAGCTCTTCTTGTTGAATGAGGATTCCAACCAATAATTTTAGCAGCACTACTTGCCGTAATTTTATTATTTCTAAAATCATGCCAAGCTTGTGTTCTTTGTTCAGGTTGTGGAATTTTAGATAAATCTATTAACTCTTTTGATAAATTATATTTTTTTTGTAAATATTTATAAATATGTTTTTTTAATAGAGAAGGTTTTAATTTATATCTTAATTTTTGATTGTATAATGGTTTCAATTGTTCTTTTATTAATGATACTAACTCCTTTATATAATTTTGTTCTAAATTAGGAACTAATAATATATTATCTAATATTTCAAAAATTTCAGATTGCATACTATTATATATACTAATATATAACTTTAAATCATTTTTTAACATATCTTTCTAATAATAATTGATAAGCAAAATCTAATTTATCTTTATCAATAGTTTTATCATCTTTTAATAAATTATAATTTTTGTTAATATTATTTTCATCAGGAATTTCTGTATTATCTAATTTTAAAATATTAAATGATTCATTAATTTCTTCTTGAGTATAATTAGTTTCTTTTATTAAATATTGTTTTTTTTCAATCATAATTATTATTTCTTCAATAAATTTACATATAATACTTAAAGCATCTAATTCAAAATTGCTTTTAAAAAAATTGTATGCATCTTTATTAAATTTAACTGGTCTATCTAATGAATCACAATAATAACTATACATCATTTCTAAACGATTATCTTTAAATTCTTTAAAATTTATTTTTGATGATTTTAATATATCATATTTTTCTACACTAAAAGCAATATCTTCCATTTCAGTATCAAGAAGAATTTTAAATTTTGTATAATCTTCTAATTCAATAGATTCAATTAATTCATTTAATCTATTTACATTACGTTCATAAATACTATGTTCTTTTGTTTTTTTTTTATTTTGTATATTGGAAACACGTTTAATTTTTCTTCTCATATTACCAATTTTAGTAATTTCCACTTTTTTCATAATAATAAATATTAATAATATTAACTTTAAAATAAAATATATTAATAATAATAATGGAGTTAAAAAAAATAGGAAATTATTTATATGAACCAAATTATATTGGTAAAGGAACTTTTAGTAAAGTATATAAAGGTTATCATATAGATAATAAAGACAACATTATTGCTATAAAAAAAATTCATATATCTAATAAAAAAATAAATGAATATATAGAACATGAAGTAAATATAATGAAAAATATTAAACACGATAATATTTTAGAACTTTATGATATAATATATACAACAGATTTTATTTATTTAATATTAGAATATTGTGATATAGATTTATATAAGTACATAGAAATATATAATATTTCAAATGATACAATTGAACAATTTATTAAACAATTAGTTAATGGATTAGAATATATGGTTAATAAAAAAATATTACATAGAGATTTAAAACCTCATAATATACTAATTAATAAAAATAATATTTTAAAAATTGCTGACTTTGGTTTTGCACGTGAATTTGATGATAATTATATGAATTCTACATTTGTAGGTTCTCCATTATATATGTCTCCTGAAATCATATTAAATAATAATTATAATTTAAAATCAGATTTATGGTCACTTGGTATTATATTATATCAATTATATATGAAAAAACATCCGTTTCATTCTACAAATATTAAAGATTTAATAGATAAAATGAAAGATGAAACTAATTATAAATCAAAAATATTATTTAATGATAGTGTTCCTAATAATGTACAAATATTAATTAATAGATTACTTGAAATTGATATTGAAAATAGAATTACTTGGGATGAATTATTTAATGATTCTTGGATTAAAAACATTAAAATTAATAAAATTGATGATATTATAATAGAACAAAATGAAAATAAAATAGAAAATGATGATTATGAATTTATATTTGATTTAGAATTATCTGACGATTTTATAAATAATAAAAAAAAACCTTTAGATAAATCAAACTATATAATTATAAATTATGATGAAGTAGAAGAAAATAATAATATTAAAAATGCTATGAGTAATTCAATTAATATACTAAAAAAATGGTTGGATTTATAATTTAAATTATATTTTTTTATATTTTTCCATTTCATTTTTATATCTTTCTTTATCTTTTAAAGCTTCTTCTTCATATGGTTTTTTTTCATATGATTCTAAACCTGACCATATATTTCCTAATAATTTTGATATTTCACCAATAGTATAATTAGGATTTTCTTCTTTTACATCATTACGATGTTTATCTAAAAAGCAAAAATAAGCTGATTTTGGTTTTTTTGGTTGATTTGGATCATTATTTTTTTTTTTGCTTTTACTAGATAGTTTATTTAATTTTACACTAATTATTTTTTCACATAAATATTCTATATCTTCTTCTACATTAAATTCTTTATAATATTCATTTAATTCATATTTTTTAGCAAAATATTCACAACATTCTTTTATTGTATTAAATTTCATTTCTTGATATTGTTTAATAAAATCAGCATCAGACATATATAGTATATATTATATTTATAAGAATTATATAACGCATTTAATTAAAAAATATTATATAAATTATAATTTGGATTAATATAAATTAATATTTAAAACTGATTTTAATATTTAATTTAGTAAAATGGATAATGGTTTTGTAAATATAGATAGTATTTCAAATTCTGATTCTGATGATGAAGATATTAATTATAATGATTTAAAAGATGAAGATGTTTTAAATAATTCTATAGATAATAATTTTATTAATAAATATATTGAATGTGAAGAACAAATTAATTATCATTTATTACATAAATTAATTACTGATAGTAAATTAAATGATGATGATATAAAAGAATTAAATCAATATATGTCTAATTATAATATTAATAATATACCACCTATTGTTAAAGTTCAATATTTACAAAAACAATTTAAAAATAAAGGGATTGGAAGACATTTTACACCATCATCATTAAAATCATCATCAAATGATAATGTTAATTCACATAAGTTCTTAACTACTTTATCAAGAAATTTAAGAAATCTTTTAATTAAAGATATTTATGATGATTTAGATATGGTTAATAGTGCTCCTAGTATTCTATTAAATATTTGTAAAAAACATAATATTCAATGTCCATTTTTAGAAGATTACATTAATAATAGAGATAAATATGTAGAATTATTTCAAACTAAATATAATTTATCTGAATCAGAAATCAAAGATAGATTTATTTATCTTACATTTGGTTCATCAAATACATTAGGCATTAAAAAATTAGAAACATATAAAAAAGAAATTTCACATATTTCTAATATACTAAAAGATTTAGATGAATATAAAAATTATCTTGATTATGCTATTTATAATGCAAATCTTAAAAATAAAAAAAATATTAGTGGTATTTTTGTATCTATTTTAGTACAAGATTATGAAAATAAAATTTTAATGATTATTAAAGAATATTTAGAAAAACATAATTTTAAAATTGGTACATTAGAATATGATGGTCTTAAAATATTAAAATCTAAATCTTTTAATAAAGAACATATTACTAATATTGAACAAAAAATTAGTGAAAAACTATCTTTTAATATTAAACTAAAAATTAAAGAACTAAATATTGATGATGAATATATTAATATTTTTAATGAACTTAATGATCATTACATAGTATCAAATGATAAACAAGCAAGAAATATTATGTTAAGCTTATTTCATGATAAAATAAGATTTACACAACCAAAATTAGCTTATATTAATATTAATAATATTTGGGAATGTAAAGATAGAGATGCTATCTTATCTGATTTAAAATACTATATTAATGAAACTAATATTTATAAAAAAATAAAAGATGGTTTAGCTTCATATTCACACAATTCAGCAGGTTGTAATTCAATTGCATCTTTATGGTTAAATTCATTATCTTATTTATCAACTAAAAATAAAAATTTTGAAGAAGTTTTATATCATAGTACTATTGGAAAAATTTGTTTTCAAGATGGTGTTTATGATTTTATAAAAAGAACATTTACACCTTGGAATTTTGTTAGTGATGTTTATTCAACAGTTATGATTCCTTTAAATTTTAATGATGTAATGAACTCTAGTGATAAAGATGTATTTGATGTTAAAAATAAATTAATTGATAGTTGTTTAGAAGTAAATACACAAGAATATTTTCTACATAGATTATCTCGTGCTATAGCAGGTTTTATTACAGATAAAAGATGGTGCGTATGGTTAGGATTTAGAAATTCAGGTAAAGGTGTTTTACAAGAAATGTTAATTAATTCATTTGGTAAGTATATTCAAGATATGAATAGTAGTAATTTATTCATTAAAAGTACTTCAGGTGATTCAGCAAAAGCACAATCTTGGATAGTTCCTCTAAAAGGTGCACGTATTGTATTAAGTAATGAAATTGCTTCATCAGAAAAACATATTGTAGATGGTAATATGATTAAAAAATTAGCATCAGGTGGCGATCCTATTACTGCTCGTCAAAATAATAAAGATGAACAAACATTTAAAACACAATTAACATATATGTTATTATGTAATGATATTCCAAAAGTAACACCAAAAGATGCTTTTCAAAATTGTGAATTATATAGTTTTCCTTGGGAATTTAAAAATAAAAATGATATTGAACAAAATAATAATTTAAAATGTAATTGTAATCAACAAAATAAACAATGTAATTGTAATATGTATGATTATAAATGTAATTATAAATTAGCTGATGATTCTATTAAAACAGGATTTTGTAGAAATTTAACATATATTAAAGCTTTTATTAAACTTATCATTGATTCTTTTGTAGATGAAATGCCATTTAATACTACTATTAATGATAATAGTAAAGATTTACTTAATGAAGATAGTAATGAAGGTGCTGAATTTATTAAAGATTATTTCAGAATTAATATTAATAATGATAAATTTAAAACTAAACACTCTGAACTTGTAGAAGAAATTAAGAAAATGAAACTTAATCTTGGTGTTCAACTAAAATTAACACAAGCAAAAATTATTAAAATTCTTATTTCACACGGTGTTGAACGTGTAATTACTGAAAATTTTAATGGTTATAAATATTTAAGACTTGAATCTAAATCAAGAGGAATTGAAAAAGATAATTTTGATTCTGATTCTGATTCATATTCTGATTCTGATGTAGAAACATATGAAAATAGTTAAGTATTAATTTATACACTTTATTAATTATTAAAATAGTTATAAAAAAAAATGATTTTTTTTTATTTTTATTAAAAATGGATAATCCAGTGATTCAACAAATAATGTACAACCAAGGATATATTCCAGGTAAAGGTCTTGGTAAGCTGAATAATGGTATATTAGAACCAATAACAACACAAACTTTTGTTGGTTCAACTTATGGTGGCGAAAAGTCACCTAAAAAAATTGGTCTTGGTGTTCCTTCAATAAATGGATGGAATGGTAAAAATTATAAATCTTGTTTATTTATATTAAATCATTTATCTATAAAACCAAATAAATTTATTAAAAGTATTGATTGTTTTAAATTTGACATAAAAGCAACACCTTTTGTAATATAATTAAAATTTTTAATATACATAAAAAATAAAAAAAAACTGATTTTTTTTTAAAATTTTAAATGGCAAACAGTATGATTGACAATTCTATTGTAAATATTGTAAGAAATATACACAAATTATTTGAAACAACTCCTGAAATTAATTTTTATAATTATATTAAATATACAAATGATGGATTTATGCCTTGGGAATTTACTAATCAAGGTTTGATAATTAAATATTCATATGGTATTATAAGTGATTTAATTACACCTTATGGTCAATTAAGATTAAGAGGTTCTTGTGGTTGTAATGGATATAAAACTGAACAAATTTTTCATAATAAAATAATGTCATTATTTAATTTAGAATTATATAAAGAATTAGTAGAAACAGACTTAGGTTGTTATGGTCCTTATTATAAAGTAGTTAGTTTTAATGGTGTAATTTTACCAACACCAACATTAGTATATCAAAATGATAATTTAAGTTATGATAATATGAAGTTAAAATATAAACAATTATTTAATTAAATTTTCTTAATTGGTTTTAAAAAATTATCTTTTAATAATTCATTTGTTGTACTTCTTAAATTTGGATTTATACATAACATTTTACGTAAAAATATACAAATTTCATTTGTAGTATCATCATCATAATTACATTCACTTATTATTGATTCTAATGATTCTTCTTGTAAATAATTTGGATAATGTTTTAATCTACCTTTATAATTAAAAAATAAATCATAATATTTACCTTTTTTAAATAATTTAGATGGAAATCCTCCTAATACTCTTCTCATCATAGCTAATAATGTTAATTCAACAGGATATTTTTCATCATCTTCTTCTTCATCATATTCTGAACTACTATAACTAGAAGCACTACTATAATCATCACCTTCAATCCAATATCTTGTATAATCAAATAAACAATACCCTGTTAATAACTCGAACATAATACATCCTACACTCCATACATCTAATACTTTTCCATATGGTAAACCTAATAATGCTTCTGGTGCTTGATATTCAAGAGTTCCTACACCAAACTCACATTTATCTTTAGTGTGATGTGCAGTTCCAAAATCACTAATTTTAATTTTAATATCATTATTATATTTTATTTTTTTTAATCTTTTTGTTAATAATATATTTTCTAATTTAATATCTGTATGAATAAAATTTTTATTATGTATTTCGTTTAATCCTTCTAAAATATCTCTTATTATTTGTTTAACTAAATTTAATGGCAAACATCTTATATCATCACAATCGCTAATTTCACTACTTTCAGTCTCATTATCATAATCTTCATTGTTATTTTTTAACTGTTCTCCATATTTAAATTGTCTTTTTAATGAATGTAAATCTTGTCCTAAAAGATTTAATACTATACAAATATGTTTTCCATTTTTGCTTTTATATTTAAAATTATCAATTACACTAATAATTGAATTGCTTTTTAATTTTTTTAAAATATTTAATTCATTTTCTGCAACAATTGAATCATCTTTATTTGCTTTTGTTATCTTAATAGCATAATATTCATTATTTTCTTTATTAAATACTTTATAAACAGTTGAATAAGCACCACTACCTAAATAAGATATAATTTCATATTTATTCTGTATGACATCACCTATAGTAATAGGACAATAACCACCAACATCATATTCATGAGATTTTTTATATTCTTCTAATTCTTCTAAATTAATTTTCTCTTCGTAAAAATTATAAGGCTCTTCAATTAACATATATTATTATTATTAATCACAATATTTTATATTTTTTAATTTAACATATAAATAATTTCATAATATAAATAATTAAATATTTAAATATTTAATATATATTGAAAAAAAAATCTAATTTAAATATATATGAGCATGGAAGGAGGAAGAAGAAAAGCTGGACAAGTAAGTTTTTATTCAATTGCTGATGGAAAACCTGTAAACATAGATAAAGAACATATTTGTTGTAGAAAAACTAAAAATAATAGACATCAATTAGTAGGACAACACGGACATAGAAAATTATACAAATTTTGTTCTGCTGAAGAAGCAGCTAAATATGACAAATGTAAAAAAAGAAGAAGTTCTAGAAGAAGTCATAGAGCACATAAACATACACACAAACGTTCAAGATCATTAAGAAAATATGGTAGAAAAAGAAGTGTAACACATAAACATAAACATAGTCATAAAAGAAAAAATAAAAGTAGAAAAGGATCTAAACATAGACACCATCATTAATTTAACCATTCATTAATTGTAGAATAATTATCAATTTTAATATCATCAAAATATTTTAATAAATTTTTTTTTATATCATTAATAGTACTTTCAACTATCATAATTCCATTTTTTTTCTCTTCACATATAAGCCAACTATGTATTATTATTTTTTCAAATTCATAATTTGCCATAAAACTATTTATATTATTTTTGATATATTCAATACTTTTATCATTATTAAATGAATAATTAATTATATAATTCATATATAATATTAAATTTAATTAAAATGAATATCTGCCGTATTTATTAATAATAAATTATATTTACTTTTAATTAAATTTAGTATATTTAAATATAAATTATTATATTTATTACAACTATCATCTATTATAGTATTATAAATTATAATAGAATTATTTTTTTTTTTATTAGATAAAAAATTTTTTATATCATTTAAAAATATTAAACTCATTATTTCAATATAATCATAACATAATACAAAAATATAGATATTATTAAAAATTATATTTTTGCTTATTAAATAATTAAATAATTTATCACTATCTAAATCATAATTATTATAATTAATAATATTCATTAAATTAATTGTATTTATATATAATTATTTAATTTTTAAAATAAATCGTAATATTCTGATATTAATATATTTTCTGGTTCTGATTTTTCATTCATAGGTAATAATACTATATCTCCATATACTATATCTTTATCAAATGGTTCAGGTAATTTACATTTATTAATTCCTTTATTTAATTTTTGTGAATTTAAACCACTAATTATAATTATATTTGTTTTTTCAGGTTCTCGTACTATTTGACCTAAAAAAGTTAATTTATCTTCTAAATAATCACCTAATTCATTTTTATTTGCGTCCATATCTAATTTAATTTCAATAATATTACCATTTTCTTTTAACACTATCATATTAATTATTTCCATTTATTAAATATTATTTTTAAATTTTAAATATTAATATATAATATATTATGAATATAGAAGGGTTTAATCAAAATATTTTTGCTTCATATAATATTCAAGGAGATATAGTAGAAAATGTTGTTAATAATGAACAAAATAATAATCAAACAACCTGTAATACAAGTTGTAAAAATAATATAACAGAAAGTTTATCATCATTACAAGAGAATATAGATAATGAACAATTTATGAACATATCTAATTCTAATAATTCTAATAATTCTAATAATTCTAATCAAATAGATGAATCAGAACAAGTTAAAGAATTACAACAATATAAAATACAAGTAAGTAATTCAATTGAAAATATTAAAAAAAATAATGACTCATTAAATTCTAATAATGTAGAAAGAATTTTAAGAACAGGAGAATCAACTAGAATACCAAAATATGCTATTGTAGAAGTTCAAGGAAATATGTTTGATGAAGCATGGAATAATTTTACATCAAATATATCATCATATGATTCAAATAATTATGCTAGTATTAATATTAATAATATAGATAACTTTAATAATTCTAGTGTAAAAGGTAATATTTCAAGTAATAAATTTAAAGGAGGTAATAAAGCATTATTAAAACCAACACAAAAACTCAATATGACTAAATCATTTTCATCAAAAGGACAAGGAAACACTTTAATAAAATCATTAAGAAAAACATATAATCCTATATCAATAAAAACACAACAACAAAAACCAAAACAACAAATGCAACAACAACAAATGATGCAACAACAACCACAAATGCAACAACAACAAATGATGCAACAACAACCACAAATGCAACAACAACAACAAATGATGCAACAACAACAAATGATGCAACAACAACAAATGATGCAACAAAAACAACAAATGCAACAACAACAAATGATGCAACAAAAACCACAACAACAAATGCAACAAAAACCACAACAACAAATGCAACAAAAAC